>Ga0224737_10035_pt1 | contig 18383 bp, 23 predicted proteins | sample LIM_B_Water_Pos_FD_161632 | JGI IMG/M metagenome (GOLD analysis project Ga0224737, IMG submission 161632) | Enriched cells from gastrointestinal tract of the lab mouse from Pacific Northwest National Laboratory (PNNL), Richland, Washington... | ecosystem: Host-associated > Mammals > Digestive... | reverse complement strand
ATCAATTCGACTCAAAAAAACTCTGCCGCCAGCTCGGTTTCTTTGCGCATAAAGTAAACCCTTATCTTGATATGCTGGAAACCATCTTCCATCAGGGTTACCACTGGTCTGTTGACCAATGCGAGTTCGCAACCGATGTGATGTTTGAGAGCCGTGAAGCTCTGGAGGATCTTTATCCCTCCCTGGTTGGGCACGCATTCTATGACTTCAAATGCACAGATGTATTTTCCTTTCTGGGACGTAAACTAAATGCAAAGTTTCTGGGAGAAGCAGTCTCCGATTACCGAAAACGCCCAGTAGGCTGGAGGATTAAATTCAAGCTGAAGTCCAACAGTATCAAGATGTATGATAAATTTAACTGCCTGCGGATAGAAATGGCGATCAATGACCCAAAGGAATTTAAGGTTTATAAGGAGGTCCATCATAAGGACGGAACGGCTTCCAGGCAGTGGGTTCCCATGGGGAAATCCATTGCAAACCTCTATCGGTACGCAGAGATTTCAAAAACCGCAAACAAACGGTTTTTAGAATCCATGTGCCATGTGATCCCTCAAAAAAGCGTGGAAGAGGAAATCAATCATGTCTGCCAGAAAAAGAAAGTAAAGGGAAAAACTTACAGTGGATATAATGTATGGTCCCCTGAAACCTTCCATCTTTTCGAAACGGTTTGTGATGGCCGCTATCTGATCCGTGGATTTACCAACCGCGATATCCGACAAAGTCTCTATAAAAAAGGGGCTGAATCTGCAAAAAGTCGTGGGAAAATGAGCCGGGAGTTTTCAAAACTCAGGGGCCATGGATTGATCCGGAAAATCCCACACTCCAGAAGATATCTGGTCAGCGATAAAGGGAGGCGGGTTATGGGAGCCCTGATTGAAACCAAACGGAAAATCTATCCGGAACTAGCAGCACAATAAACATCCAGCCTGTTAATACTTTTTCTCAAGTCTGCCAAATCGTCAGGCTCAATGTTTATGCCCAAAATCAAAATACATCGTTCTATTTTTATGTTTTGAGAAAGCAATAACATATCACTCTGTGCTTTGCCCATTTCACCGTCAATTTCCTGCCTATCACTGATTTCACTGACTTCAACGACTGTTTCTTTGGGCTTACCTTGACAATTATTTTCACAGAGTCTTTTCCTGCCTTGGCAGTTATGGTTGCAACCCCAGTTCCCTTGATGGTTACTCCCCCAGTATTCTTATTTACCGTAGCAATCTTTGAATTAGAACTTGTTTTTACAATTTTGAAGTTCACGGACTTATTTCCTGTATAATTGCCTTTCCCTATGATAATTACCTTTGTTGTCCCAATATTGATGTTATTGCTATAGATAACCATATAAATCTCCATTCCGCCGCCTTTGGCTGGCGGCACAAATAGTAATGAAAGTGGTTCACACTTTCAAGTTTTCGTGTTATAATAGATCCGATTTTATAAGGCATTCCCGGCATCAATGTCAGATGCCCCCACCCATTTGTTGTTGATGTGCAGGTGCGCCTCTTTTATCAAGGTGGGAATACTCTTATTCAGGTTCACAGTGTGAGCCTTGTTTTTGTATCTATTTCACGTTTTTGGCTTAATTTACTTTCTTTCACACTACCCTTGTCTGCCTTTAATGTCTTTCCGTTCAGCTTCACAGATACTGTTGGCATTTTCGCTTTGCCATCATAGATATATTGGTTCTGAGATATTACTCCGGCGGTTAAATGTCGACGAATTTTACGCAGAATAATTTTTCATCTGCAAGGCGGAAGAAGGCGGCGTAGCGGGGCTACGTCAACGGATGACAACGTAGCAGATGGAAAATTTAGGCAAGTAAAAACGTCGATATTTAACAGCTGGAGTAATAATATTACTGTTGCCTGACTTATACTTATTTTATTAAAATCATCTTCTACTATTTCTTCAAGTCAAATACCCCGCAGCAAGCTACGGGACATGGCCTGGCTTGTTCTTTCCGCCCCAAGGGGCGGGGTATTTGCACCCGCAGGGCACTTACCTTCGCGGCATTCGCCAAATATCCGCGCGAGCGCGGCTGCTTGGCTCATTGCTCGCGGGAATAAAACCCATTCTTATTTGCATAAGTTTCCCCCACTGAACCTTTCTCTCCATAAATCACAAAATTAGGAGTCTTATATTCCTCCTTTTTCGCCCAACTATAGCCAAGCGCCCACTCCCCGATACTTATTATGGTGTAGCTTTCATTTGTCTATGCAGAGTGCCGTAAGTGCCTATTTATGAAGATTTCCGGCATTCTGTCTTTTCATCTTTGCTCATAAAAAGCATAAATTTACAAAAAATTAATGTCAGAAATCGTGTCACTCATAAAAAATGTATCAGGCTTGAAAATGATAGCATCTAATGAACAAGCGAGGAATCACCCTTGAATATCGGATAGTTTTTCTGTATAATGAAACCAAGATGGCACCTAATTATTTCCCTGCTAAAAAGGCAAGGATGAAAGGAAGAAGGAATGGAAAAAACAGATATTGCAAAATATACGATTAAAGACAGCCTTTTTACGAATTTATTTCAGGATAAAAAATACCTATTACAGCTATACCGGGCGCTCCACCCAGAAGATACAGAAACTACGGAAGATGAACTTAAGGACATCACGATAAAAAATATATTAGTAGATTCCTGCTATAATGACCTTGGCTTCACAGTAGGGGATAAAATTATGATTCTGACTGAGGCTCAGACCACGTGGACGATGAATATCATAATCCGGGCATTGATGTATCTGGTGCAATCCTATCATGAATATTTTGAACACAGGAACGATAACCTTTATGGCAGCAAAAAAGTAAAGCTGCCAAAACCGGAGTTATACGTAATATTCACCGGAAAAAGGATAAGCAAGCCAGAATATATTTCTCTTTCCGAAGAATTTTTTGGCGGGGAAGAATGCGCTATTGATGTAAAGGTAAAAATGATATACGATGGGAAAGACAATGATATTATCAGCCAGTATGTGGCTTTTACAAAAGTATATGACGAGCAGGTGAAATTATATGGACGAACCAGGGAAGCAGTTACCAATACAATCAATATCTGTAAAGACAGGGATGTCCTGAAAGAGTATTTATCCAGCAGGGAACAGGAGGTTGTGGATATGATGATGACATTGTTTGATGAAGAACAGGTAATGCGCGCTTATGTGGAAAGTGAGAAAAAAGAAGCTGCGGAAAAGGCAGCTGCAGAAGCTGCAAAAAAGGCAGCTGTGATTTCAGCGATTGAGATGTGTCAGGAGATAGGGTTGCCTGTTTCAGAAACCATAAAAAAAATAGCAGGAAAATATAAACTTGAAGAAAACGATGCAGAAGCATGGGTCCAGAAATATTGGAAATGAGAACTAATCCGTTATCAGCTTAAGCTGGCAACTTCCTTCGCTACTAAACAGCTTAAAGAAGAATGTCAGATTATGCGCGTAAGCCCTCTGGACTGCCATAATGGATTTTATCAAGATGCCAAAAACCCGTAGCTGGCTTCTGGCATTTTAAGCAAGGGAATCAGGCAGTCCAAAGGAATTTTCAGACAGCTTATTTACACAGATTTTATGACAAACCCTCTTTTAGATTTAAAATTCCAAAAACGAATCATTATCCCTGTAATAATTTAATGAATCTATAAATTCTTTCATAGAGGGCTGGCGCTTCTGGTTAAATGCAACTTCTATCACCGATTCAAAGTTCTCTCCTGAGTACAGGAATACCAACCCTTCTTCCACAACAAATTCTGGAAATATTTCTTCATCTTCTTCTGTAACTTCTGGCGGTTCCTCCAAATAACAAATTAAATCTTCAAAAACAGCATCTTGAAATTGGCCTGTATAAATATAAAGATCATAGATACCTGTATCTGGGCATTGATGGTTGGAATTAACACCATCTTTATTTACTTCCCAATAATCTTTTGTTACCATTTCTATTAAGCTGCTCATTTTATATGGTTTTCTTACTTCTGCCTGAACCATCCTTATCTCCTCCTTCCAAAATTTCATTTAGGGCTGGACTTTTTATCACACCGCCGTCCCATTTGCCGTTTATCATTTTTGCTTGCCGCCTACACTCCGTTTTAATCTGTCCTGAACAAGTGCCACTTAAAACTCCATGTTCCTGCTATTCCCATATACCAGCCTATGGTTCAGCAGAATGGCACAGGACATGCAGCCTGCCATTGGAATCCTCTATCCGGAGATTCCTTACATTGCTTTCATCATTCGGTATTGTGACATTTAACTTATGGTTTTTATCATCAATTTCATAAATCAGGTTTTGGAACATTGTAGCGCTTAAAATCAACTGAAATGGAACATCGCTCAAATCTTTACAGGCTACAATATGTGTATTTGGAAAAATTAAGTCGCCAATTATTATATTTTGTAACTTATATAAATTGCCTTTCGTCCTTCCTCCAAAACCCCCAAAAGTAATACTCTTCTGTAAAAATGTCCCACCTAGTATTTCAAGTATAGTTTCATCGGCTGTCCAAATAGGAAAAAATGCCCCTGTATCCAGCAGCGCTTCAAAATTATGCCATGACTTCAGTTCAACAATCGGCCTTTGGTATTTTATATTCATATTTAATGTAAACTGCTTCATCCAAAATACCCCACTACCCCTAGCTGAAAAACATGATCTGGCGTTGTATACCTCCCCAAAACCTCTCCATTTGTCTGAATCTGCATCCGTGTCAGTTCATTCTTCGACTTATCCGTATATTTCACAATTGCAGACTTTATGGTCGCATCATTATCTGGTTCATATTCTACCTCTGCCAACCCTACCCACTGGTCCGGGTACTTTTCCTGAATTTCTTCCCACGTCAATCTTTCAGACATACAATACCTCCTGTAACTTACTTCTCTCTATTACGTTTATTCATCGTTTAAACATACCATCCCACAAATTGTACCATAAGTATACCACACCGCCCCATCCCCCTGCAATGAAAAGACCCATCCCTTTTTTCAGGGCTATTCATGCATCCATACTGATGAAAAAAGATTAGGCAGCACATGCTGAAAGCCCAAAAAAAGGCAGCACATGAAGCTTATCCATGGCTGTCTTTTTCCTATCTTTGTTCAATTCCCAGTAATATCAAATCTCCCAAAAATCCCGCAAAACCAAGGCTTTTAAGCCTTATCCTCAAAGCTGCTCAGCTTCGCCGCCTGGTCGGCTGCAATGCAGGCGTCCACAATCTCTTGGATGTCCCCGTTCATCACTTTGTCCAGCTTATACAGCGTCAGGTTAATCCGGTGGTCCGTCACGCGGCCTTGGGGGAAATTATAAGTCCTGATTTTCTCAGAGCGGTCCCCTGTGCCAATCTGGCTGCGCCTTGCTTCGGCTTCCGCGTCATGCTGCTTCTGGCACTCTATGTCGTAGAGCTTCGCCCGGAGCAGGGCGAAAGCCTTATCCTTATTTTGGAGCTGTGATTTCTCTGTCTGGCTGTAAATTACAATCCCCGTGGGGTAATGGGTTAAGCGCACGGCAGAATCTGTAGTATTGACGCACTGGCCCCCATTCCCGGACGCACGCATGACGTCGATACGGATGTCTTTTTCATCAATCACCACGTCCACTTCCTCTGCTTCCGGCATGACTGCAACGGTAATCGTGGAGGTGTGGATACGGCCGCCGGATTCCGTTTCCGGCACCCGCTGCACCCGGTGCACGCCGGATTCATATTTCATCACGGAATATGCCCCCTGCCCGGTAATCATAAAGGTGACGTTTTTCATGCCGCCAATGCCGATTTCCTCACATTCCACCAGTTCCACCTTCCAGCGGTGGCCTTCTGCAAAGTGCACATACATCCGGTAAATTTCCGCTGCAAACAAGGCCGCTTCGTCCCCGCCTGCCCCTGCGCGGATTTCCACAATTACATTCTTATCGTTGTTGGGGTCTTTGGGCAGAAGCAGGATTTTCAGCTTCTTTTCCAGTTCCTCTACCTTTGCTTTGGAATCATTCAGTTCCTCCTTCGCAAGCTCCCGCAGTTCCTCGTCGTTTTCCTCCTCCAGCATGGCAAGGGAATCCTCAATGTTCTGCTTTGCCTGCTTATATTCTTGATAGGATTCCACAATCGGGGCCAAATCGCTCTGTTCCTTCATCAGCCTGCGGAACCGGTTGGTATCGTTTGCCACGTCCGGCTCGCTTAGCTGGTTCATGATTTCTTCAAACCGAAGAAGGATATCCTCTAATCTGTCAAACATGTCATTCTTCCTCTCTGCAAATTTACTTGCTTCCTATTCAAATTTTTCCGGCCTTTCCTATTTTACTGCAGGCAGGTTGCCGAAAGCCACCCGGTCGTTCCCTGCAAGGTCTTTAATGACTTTTATATTGCGGAACCCGTTTTTTTCCATCAGGAATGCAACCTGCCTTCCCTGGTTATGGCCGATCTCAAAATACAGGTATCCGTTTGATTTCAAAAAATTCTTCCCCATGCGGGTGATTTCCTGGTAAAAGAAAAGCCCGTCCTCCGCCCCGTCCAGGGCTTCCAATGGCTCAAAATCCCTTACCTCCGGCATCAGCCCTGAAAGTTCCCCCGTAGGAATATAAGGGGGGTTGGAAATAATAACGTCATATTTCCCGGTGATATTCTGGAACAGGTCGCTGCGTACCAGCTCTGCTTCCACTTGGTTCTGCTTGGCATTTTCCTTGGCTATCAGCAGCGCCTGCTTGGAAATGTCGCTGGCTGTGCCCGAAATTCCCACCCTTGCATGTTTTAAAAGGCTAATGATAATACAGCCGGAACCAGTGCACAAGTCCAGCACCTCCATGCCCGGTTCTAAGACCTTTAAGGCTTCCTCCACCAGGGTTTCCGTATCCTGGCGGGGAATCAGCACATGGGAATTCACCTTGAACGGCAGCCCCATAAATTCCTGCACCCCGGTAATATACTGCAAGGGCACCCGCTCCCCCCGCTTTTTCAGCAGCAGCGTATATTCCTGGAAGGCCGCCCCCTCCATTTCCTCCTTGGCATGGAGGTAATATTCGCTTTTGCATATTTTGCAGGCGTACTCCATCAGGTACCATGCGTCTAGCTGGTAATCTAAGACCCCTGCGTCCTTCAAGACCCCCTTGCCGTACTCCAATGCACCCTCAAACGTCATCCTCTTTCTCCCTTATGCTCTCCACAAACTCTTTCCAGCCAAACACCGCCTCCACAGAAGCAATCCCCACTTCAATCATGCTTTCATCCGGCTCCTTGGTTGTCAGCCGCTGCATCCACAGCCCCGGTTTGCTCAAAAGATCCATAATGGGGTTTTCGCTCCTGCCTGCAAGGCGTATCACCTCATAGGAAACCCCTGCAACCAGCGGGACAATGGCAAGGCGCAGCACAAGCCGCAGTACCTTGGAGTCCACCCGGATAAACATAGTAGCCAGGATGGTAATGATTACCACGAAAAACAGGAAGCTTGTGCCGCACCGTTTATGCTCTTTTGAGCTGTTTTTCACATTTTCCACCGTCAAATCCAGGCCGTGCTCCACGCAGTTAATGCATTTATGCTCTGCGCCATGGTACATAAACACCCGCCTGATGTCCTCCAGCCGGGAAATCAGCAGGATATACCCAAGGAATATCAAAAGCCGCATCACGCCTTCAATAAGGATGACCGCCGTTTCTGATTTGATATGGCTTTGGAACAGCAGGGAAAGGCCAAAGGGAAGCGCCATAAAAATAGCCACTGCCATCACAATGGACAGGGCGATTGTCAGGCCCATCTCCAGCCGCTCCTTCTTCGCGTCCCGCTCTGCCGGCCCCTCCTCATCTTCAAAAAAAGATGCGGAAAACGTAAGGCAGGACATCCCCAGCACCATGGATTCGATAAAATTAATGATGCCCCGCACAAATACCATATTCCGGAGGGTTTCGTTCCTGCAGATCCCGCCGTATTCCCTCTTTTCCACGATAATCTCGCCGTCCGGCTTGCGGACAGCCACGGCATAGCTTTCTTTGTTCTTCATCATGACGCCTTCCATGACTGCCTGCCCGCCGATACCAGAATAAGCCAACCCATTCCCTCCCTTTTTAAAAAAATAGAGGATGTCCACAAAAAAGACATCCTCCCTTTGCTGCGCTCACACCTCTGTTCACGGAGCCTGTAAAAATTCTTACTGATTGTTTATGCCATATCTCTTATTGAACTTGTCAATACGCCCGCGTGCCTGTGCAGTCTTCTGCTGGCCGGTATAGAATGGATGGCATTTGGAACAGATTTCCACATGAATATCTTTCTTGGTTGAACCTGTCACGAATGTATTCCCACAGTTGCAGGTTACCGTTGCCTGATAATACTCTGGATGGATTCCTTCTCTCATGATTTCACCTCTTCACACTGTATTCTAAATCTGCTGCCTAGATTTTCCATATTTATGCTGCTTATGCAACAGCTTTATTATTGTAGCATAGTTTTTTTTAAGATGCAAGTTCTTTTGGAAAATTCTTATAAAAGTTTTAGTTCCTTCCACATGCAGCTTCTTTTGGGCAATTTCTACAGCAGTTTTGTTTTCTTTATCATCTGGCAGAATTCCCGGTTGTTGTTGGTGCGCACAAAGAGGTTCAGTATGCTTTCCACTGCCTCGTCCGCCTTCATGCCGTTGATGGCGCGGCGCATAATCTCCACAGCTTCCTGTTCCTCCCGGCTTAACAGCAGGTCTTCCCGCCTTGTGCCGGACTTGGTAATGTCCACGGCCGGGAAAACCCTCCGTTCGGAAAGCTTCCGGTCCAAAATAATTTCCATATTCCCAGTGCCTTTGAACTCCTCATAAATCACGTCGTCCATACGGCTCCCGGTATCTACCAGCGCAGTGGCAAGGATCGTAATGCTGCCCCCTTCCCGCATGTTGCGGGCTGCGCCGAAAAACCGCTTAGGCATATGTAGGGCCGCTGGGTCGATACCGCCGGAAAGCGTCCTTCCGCTGGGGGGGACAATCAGGTTATAAGCCCTTGCAAGGCGGGTAATGCTGTCTAAAAGGATCATAACGTCCTTCCCATGCTCTACCAGGCGCCTTGCCCGCTCTATTACCATTTCCGATACCCGTTTGTGGTGCTCCGGCAGCTCGTCAAAGGTGGAATAAATCACCTCCACATGCTTCCCTTCGATGGCTTCTTTGATGTCCGTCACTTCCTCCGGGCGTTCATCAATCAGGAGGATAATCAGGTGCATATCCGGGTTGTTCCTTGTCACTGCTTTTGCCACCTGCTTAAGCAGCGTAGTTTTCCCTGCCTTGGGGGGCGACACAATCATCCCGCGCTGTCCCTTCCCGATTGGGGAAACCACATCCATAATCCGCATGGCACTGGCGCTGCGGTCTGTTTCTAAGCGTATCCGCTCATTTGGGAAAATCGGCGTCAGGTCTTCAAAATTAGGCCTGCGCAGTATCTCGGAAGGGTGGTTCCCGTTGATGCTCTTAATATAGAGGAGGGCGCTGAACTTCTCCTGCTGGGTCTTGACCCTTGTGTTCCCATGGATAATGTCCCCCGTTTTCAGGCCAAACTTACGGATTTGGGAAGGGGAAACATAGACGTCCTGGTCCCCTGGAAGGTAATTCTCACACCGGATAAACCCATACCCGTCCGGCATGACTTCCAAAATCCCATGGGCGCTCACGCCGCTGTCCAGTTCCGGGTTGTCAATTTCAATCCCGTCCGCCGTAATAATCCGGGAAGACCTCCGATCCTGGTTATTCTGCCGCTCCTCGGCATTCCTGCCGGCAAACCTGCGTTCCGGCTGCCTTACTTCCTCTCTCTCCTCAGTGTTCCGGCTGGACCCCCTCCGTTCTGGCTGCCTTACTTCCTCTCTTTCCTCAGTGCTCCGGCTGGATCCCCTGCGTTCCGGCTGCTTCATTTCCTCTCTGCCCTCGGGATTCCTGCCGGAAGCCCTCCGCTCCGGCTGCCTTGTGTCCTCTTTTTCCTCCGCATTCCTCCCAGAAGCCTTCCGCTCCGGTTCTGCTGCTTTTCCTTCTTCCTTTTCCCCATTCTCCACCCCGGCAGCTTTTGCGTCTTCTTTCAGCATCAATTCCACCAATTCTCCTTTTTTCAGCCCTGAAAGATGCTTTAACCCTCTCGCCTTTGCTACCTCTTTCAACACGCTTACTGATAAACTTTCATACTTTTCTCTCATATTTTTCTCCTTTAACTGCCATTATTGGGAATCCCTGTCAGATTAGACAATGATTTTTCATATCACAGAAATTTCAATGGACTCTATTATACACCATCTTTTTCTAAATAGGAAGTCCTTTTTTCTTGATTTGTAAAATTTTTCATGATATCCTTATAAGAGCGTTTGGCTGCATCCGCCAGCCGGGCCATAACTTTGGCTGTCCCAGCAAGCCTGGGGCAAATACCAAAACGCCTTATGGCCGCTGAGGGGCAGCCCATTTTGGAAAGGAGTGGCACATTATGACAAACAGTGAAAAAGCAATTTTTTTGCATAAAGAATGGAACGGCAAGCTGGAAACCGTTTCGAAAGCCCCGGTGAAAAACCGGGAGGACCTGTCCATCGCATATACGCCGGGGGTGGCAGAGCCCTGCAAGCTGATTGCAGAAGACCCGGAACAGGCTTACCTTTATACAATGAAGGCAAATACCGTAGCGGTGGTATCCGACGGGAGCGCCGTCCTTGGCCTTGGGAACATAGGCCCCCATGCCGCCATGCCTGTCATGGAAGGAAAATGCGTCCTGTTCAAGGAATTTGGCGGCATCAATGCAGTGCCCATCTGCCTTGGCACCCAGGACACCGAGGAGATTATCAAGGCCGTCACTTATCTGGCTCCGGGCTTTGGGGGCATCAACTTAGAGGATATTTCCGCCCCCCGCTGCTTTGAGATTGAAGAACGGCTAAAAGAAACCCTCCCTATCCCGGTTTTCCATGACGACCAGCACGGCACGGCCATTGTGGTGCTGGCTGGGATTATCAACGCGCTGAAAGTCACCGGGAAACAGAAGGAAGGCTGCCAGGTTGTAATAAACGGCGCAGGCTCTGCAGGCATTGCCATTGCACGGCTGCTTTTGGCTTATGGGTTCCCAAACATTACCCTGTGCGACCGCCATGGGATGATACATAAGGATTACCCCAGGCTGAACTGGATGCAGGAAAAAATGGCGGGGCTTACCAACCTCGGGCAAAAGAAAGGGACGCTGGCAGACGCTTTGGCAGGGGCAGACATCTTTGTGGGGGTTTCCGCCCCCGGGATTGTGACCCCTGAAATGGTATCCTCCATGGGCAAGGACGCTATCTTATTTGCCATGGCAAACCCAGTGCCGGAAATTATGCCAGACATTGCAAAAGCCGCCGGGGCAAAAGTCGTGGGCACCGGGCGTAGCGATTTCCCCAACCAAGTCAATAATGTGATTGCCTTCCCCGGGATCTTCAAAGGCGCACTGGAAGGGCGGGCGTCACAGATCACAGAGGAAATGAAGCTGGCTGCTGCCACAGCCATTGCAGGGCTTGTCCCCGAAGGGCAGCTCCATGAAGACTTCATCCTGCCGGAAGCCTTTGACCCGCGGGTAGCACAGGCCGTAAGCCATGCCGTAAAATCCCATATTTCAAGGTAACACCCATGTTTTGGGGTGAAAAACGGTATTATTCCGTAGATTATTATTTGAAACAGGCCTTTGGGGAAAAGGTCTACCGGCTGGCCTTAAACGGGGGCATGACATGCCCCAACCGGGATGGGACGCTGGGGAGCCGGGGATGCATTTTTTGCAGCGCAGCAGGCAGCGGGGATTTTGCCCAGGACGGCTGCGCCCCTATCCCGGAACAGTTGGCGGCTGCCAAAGGGCAGCTCCGGAACAAACGGAACTGCCGGAAATTTATCGCATACTTCCAGGCATACACGAACACCTACGCCCCGGTAGAAAAGCTGAGGAAGCTTTTTATGGACGCCATCAAAGACCCAGATGTGGTAATCCTTTCCATTGCAACCCGGCCGGACTGCCTTTCCGGGGAGGTTCTGAAACTGCTGGAAGGGCTGAACCGTATCAAGCCCGTCTGGGTGGAATTGGGGCTGCAGACAGTCCACAGCGAAACCAGCCGTTTTATCCGCAGCGGGTTTACCCTGGAATGTTTCCATCAGGCGGTCTTTCAGCTCCACCAGCGGGGCATCCCGTCCATTGTCCATGTCATTTTAGGGCTGCCCGGGGAATCGGGGGCGCAGATGTTAGAAACGGTTTCCCATGTGGGACGCCTGCCTGTTTTTGGGATTAAGCTGCAGCTTCTCCATGTCCTGTCCGGCACTGATTTAGGCACCCTTTACCGGGAACGCCCGTTTCCCCTTTTTACGCAAGAAGAATACTGCGAAATGGTTTGCAGATGCTTAGAGCTCCTGCCCCCGTCCATTACAATCCACCGGCTGACCGGGGACGGGCCAAAGGAACTTCTGATGGCCCCTCTTTGGAGCCGTGCGAAACGCAGCGTCTTAAACCAAATCCACCAAACCCTAAAGGAACAGGATACTTGGCAGGGAAAATACTTCTGATAAGCAGCGCCCATGGAAAAATACCAAGCCCATTATGATAAGGGCATGGCTCTGGAGCGTATCTTGTTTGCCCATAGAAAGGAATGGTGAAGAAAATGGCCGAAGCCTTAACCCAATATAAACTGATTGTATTATATATGTTAGACCATGTGGATTTTCCCCTGACAAACACCCAGATTTCCAACTTTGTGCTGGATAAAGAATATACCACTTATTTTACCATCCAGCAGGCCATCAATGAACTGATTGGCGCGGAACTCATCCATGCAAAATCCACCCATAACAACACTTGCTACTATATTACCCCTGCCGGGAGGGAAACCCTTTCCTTTTTCCCAGACAAGATTTCTTCCGCCATCAAGGCAGACGTTCTCACTTATTTTGCAGAGAATAAAATGGAACTGAAACAGGAAATTTCTGTCATTGCGGATTATTATAAGACCACGGCGCAGGAATATGCCGTGCGGTGCCAGATTAAGGAAAAAGACCGGGCATTGGTTGACTTGACGATTACGGCTAAAACCAAGGAACAGGCGGAAGCGGTGTGCGAAAACTGGAAAAAACAGAACGAGGAAGTGTATGCGTTCCTGATGGACCTTCTGATAAAATAAGGGAGCCAAAAATCCAAGAAAGAACAAAGTGGGCAAGCCCACTTCAGCTCCCCTACCCCTCACTCATGAGGGGCTTGGACACTTTGTGCGCCGAGCACAATTGCGAAGCAATATTTTACCTCTTGTGCGAGTGCGCATAATTGTTTTTCTCTTATAGGAAATTCATACACTTTAGCACTTCACAATAACACGGTCTTTCCTATAAGATAAGAAAAGGCTGCTGCAAAATACAAATCGTAGGAGCAAAGTGGGCAAACCCACAATTTTTGTATTTTGCAGCAGCCCTGCCATTTTCCTCCGGCTGCGCCTGCACAGCCTTACTTTTCTTTGGAAGAATCACCTTTTTCCAAAAACCTCATCCTGTTATCATCAGAACCAGCCTGAAACGCTGCAAACCCTGCGCGCTCCAAGTTATTCATCTCCCTGTAACATTTCTGGCACAGATGCCCAAAAGTGATGGGGACGCCGCAGTTTGAGCAGTGGAGGGTATCAAGGCGTTCCTCATCTTCCTTATACTCGATTCTGCCTTCCATAATCCACTTTTTTACCAATCTCCGGGGGATGTTAAAATATTCTGCTACCTGATATTCCGTTACATCCTTTGAGCGGATATAATCCTTTACTTCTGAAAACAATTGGTTCTCTTTACAGAACGGGCAAAGTTCATCTTCATAATCGTCTGGAAGGGAACCACGGCATATCGCACAGAATCTTGAATTATTAAACAACGATGCATGTTCCAAAAAGACCACTCCCTTTTCTTTTTCTTTTATAACCTTCTTCACGTTAGCTGCCACCCCTTGACAGCAGCAACTGCATTTCATTTTCCCTTATTATAGCACCTTTTTGGCATATCATCTACTGTTTTCGGATATTTTCTTTCTTTTTCTGCTTCTTTCTGACGCTGTAGCCAAATGTCCCAAGGGCATCCCCCAATCCAAAATAAGTACCATGGGAATAGACCATAGGCCCTGCCTGCTCCAAATGGAAAGCCCCGGATTGGTCCAGGTACTCCTCTGCGACATGGACAGCGGCCACTTCCGCCAAAAACATATGGTGGGAACCGAGAGCTATGCAGTCCGTCACCCTGCATTCAATATTTACAGGGCTTTCCCCTATCAGGGGCGGGCGTACTTTGGAGGCTTTCTGCCTGGTTAAGTGCAGTTCCCCGAATTTGTCAGCTTCCCGGCCTGATTTTACCCCGCAGAAATCAGTGGCATAGGCAAGCTCCCTGGTAGGCAGATTAATGACAAATTCCCCTGTTTCCTCCAGCATATGGTAGGAATACCGTTCCGGGCGGACAGAAATAGAAACCATAGGGGGATTGGTGCAGATTGTCCCTGTCCATGCCACGGTTATAATATTGTCCCTCCCTGCCCTGTCTGCCACTGTCACCATGGCTGCCGGGACTGGGTAGAGCATATTCCCGGGCTTCCATTCCTGTTTCCTGCTGCAGGCGTTTTCTTTTCTGCGCAAGGCTTTGCCATTGGCAGCTTTTCGTTTCCCCTTGCTTTCCGGCTGGGCTGCTGGTCCATTGGCAGCCCTGTTTTTTCCCATATTTTTATGGCTTCTGGATGGGGCAGAAGGCTTCTTTTTCTTCCTGTCCTGCATATTTATTTCTCCTATGGTCCCAGCGTGTATGGGCTGCTGCCGCACTTAAGGGCTGCATCAGAACCAGCCCATCAGGTGTCCTGCAATCCCAAGAATGCCTGCAAGGTTTGCGGCTGCAAGGATGATAACTGCCCGGAAACTGCCCTTCATCATTTTCCGGCTCTCCTCGTCTGCCGTTTCCATATTCCGTTTCATTTCGTCTACTGCAGACTGGACATTCCGGTAACATTTCACGCTCTCATTGTGGACTTTTTCCCCAAGCTCTGCCTTTAAGGCATCCAGCTTTTCGGAAACATCCTTTTGGGTCAGTTCCGTGATTTTCCCAATTTCTTCTTCCAGCGCATCCAGCTTTTCCAGCAGCTTCTTCTGGGAATCCCCGGAAAGCCTGGAAATGTCTGTCCCAATCTGCCCCAGCTTGCCGGAAAGTTCTGCCTGCGCATCCGCAGAGGACTTGGAAACTTCCGCCTTCATGCCGTCCAGCTTGCCGGAAAGGGCAGAAAGGAGCGATTCTATTTCTTTGGTCTGCTCCTCTGTTTTCTTGCCCAAGATTTCCGGGAAATTCTGCAGTGTCTGGTCGGCCGCGGTACAGACGCGCTCCGTCCGCAAATCCACCACGGCAGTCAGGTCGTGCATTTTCTGGCCCACCAATTGGGAAACCTCTTTCATGCCTTTGCCCACAGACGCGGACAGTTCCGCCATGTTCTGGCTGGACAATTCGGAAACAGACTTCATGTTCTGTTCCACCACTGCTTCTATTTCTTCCATTTTCTGGTCGGCCATGTCGGAAATATCGCGGATTCTCCGGTCAACCGTCCCGGAAACTTCCCCCATCTTCCGTTCCACTGTCCCGGAAACATTTTCCAGGGATTGGGCAATCACGGCGTTCCCCTGCCTGGAAGCATACTCCAATGCCTCCACCTGGCTGGAAACCTTATCGTCCAAGGCGCTGATTTCACCGCCAATGCTCCCTTCCATGGCCTTGATCTGGGCGTCCACCCTTGCAACCATGGCGTCTATCTGCTGCTGTACGCCACGGACAAGCAGGTCTGCTTCCTTCTGCTGGTCTTCCAACGCCTGCTGGAGCTGCCTTGCCTGTTCTTCCCGCTCCTCCAGTACTCCTTGGAGCTCGTCTACCTTATTTTCCTTTGTTACCAAGATAGTCTGCAGTTGTTTGGCCTTTTCCCGGAATTCATCTATCTGTTTCAATAAAAAATCATCCTGCTGCATCCTGCTTAAAACTTTTTCCCGCTCCGCTTCCGGATCTTTTGCTTTTATCTGCCTGGGCAGCTTATCCATAATATTTCCCATTTTTTCCTCCCATATCTGTAATTCTTATGCCTGAAAGCCAAATGGCCTGCAACCATATTACGGCCCTTCCAAACGGAACGGCAAACCACTAGAAACAGCTTGCGTACCAAGCCCGTCTGGCGGCTTATTTTTACTATTGTAGCATTTCGCCTTGCCTTTTGCAAGAAGCTTATTTTGGTGCATATTGTTCCAGCAGGCCTTTATATTTCTCATAGAGTTCCTGCAGTTTTTGCTTATCCTCCTCCGTTACCTGCCCCTCCGCCAGGGCCTGCAGGCCTTCCGTATCCCCGCTTGCCACCAAAGCCGCCGCCTGCTGGATATTTTCCGGGGAAATATATTTCTCTGCAATCTCCGTGGCCTGTTTCACGTCCTGTTCCTCAAAATGGTCTGCAATGCTGGAAACATCTATATCAGCCCCGCCGATATTCACAGTCTTCCCTAATTGGCCTTCAAATATTTTCTTTCCAATTTCTATTGTCGCTTTTGTCTTGATTTCCTGCACAATCACATGGCGCCCTGCAAACAGGGCGGCCACTGCCAGCACTCCTATTAAAATGGCAAATTTTTTTTTCATAAAAAACACCTCCTGAGCATACGGTATCAAAATTTTACGCTTGTTTATCATACCATAAACCCAGAAGGCGTATCTTACAGTTTTCTTAATTTTTCCTAAAATTTTCGCTGCATCCGGCACACCCGCTGCAGGAGCCGCAGCAATTCCCTGCCTTTTTATTTTTATAAATGCTGCGGCCTGCGGCTATGGAAATAAGAAGCACAATTGCGCCAACTAAAATGGTACCCATGGCAAATCCTCCTGTCTATTTGAGAATAGTTATCATTTAAGGTTAGTATATACTAACCAAAAAGGAATGTCAAGTGTATTTTTCCCACAGCCGCTGCGCCTACAGGATAAGGCCTGCTGCAAATGCAACTGCGCTGGCACAGACTGCCACTGTAAACAGACCTTTTCCCCGGTAGGCTGCAGCAAAGGCTGCGGCAACCCCGGCTGCGGCTGCCACCATGGAGCCTGTCGCATACAGGACTGCCGGGAACGTCATGGCGCCCAGCACCGTATAAGGGATATATGCCAAAAAAGAACGCACATATTTGTTTTCAATTTTCCTGTGGAACGCCACAAAGGGCAGCACCCGGATTAAGTACGTTACCCCAAACATCACCAGCAGGTAAAGCCAGAAATTTCCTGTCCCCATTGGATTTCCTCCTATTTTTCTTTTCCACATGCAGGCAGTCCCATGCAGCCCTTTCCCCAAAGCCAGCACGCCCTACTCCCCTTCCTCCATGGGGAACAGCAAGGCTCCTGCCGCCGAAGCGGCTACTGCGCAGATAATAATGGCAAAGCCCTCCGAAATATGCTGGAACACGGGGATATAATAAAGTGCACAGCTTAAGGCCACAGCCAGCAGGACCATTTTCAGGATACGGCTGTCCTTTTTCATGGCTGGCACTATAATGGCAATAAACATCCCATAAATGGCAAGGCCAAGGGCATCGCTGACCTGCCGCGGCAATATGTTCCCACAGACTGCCCCAGCCAAGGTCCCAAGGGTCCAGCCCAGATAGGGCAAGACCGCAAGGCCGCCAAAATAGCGGCTGCCCACCTCCCCTTCCCGGCTCATGGCCACTGCAAAAATTTCATCCGTATTTGCAAACCCAAGGAACAGCTTTTTCCCCGCCCCAAATTGGCTGTCTACTTTCTGGGACAGGGAAATGCTCATCAGCGCATACCGGAGATTAATGACAAACTGGGACACTGCAAGTTCTAAGTAAGAGCCTGCCGCAGCCATTACCGTAATCCCTGCAAATTGCCCGGCAGAAGTTAAGTTCATCATAGACACCAGCAGCGATTCCCACCAGTTCAGGCCGGAGGAAACCGCTGCAAGGCCAAAAGTAAAGGAAACGGAAAAATACCCTATGCCTATAGGGCTCCCATCCTTTATTCCCTGTAAAAACTGTTCCATTCTCTTTCCCTCTCTTATGTAAGTCCTGCCTGCCCGGCGGGTAGGGATAGCCCCCAGCCCCAGGCGTTTGGCACTTCCCATTATACAGGATTTCCGTAAAGACAACAAGCGTTTGTAAAATTCTCTTGCCAAAGCCCCCTGTTGGGGCTATGATAAATAGTAAAGTATACTGTTTCAGTGAACAGGACGGAGGGATGAAAAAATGAAAAAAGTACAGCGGATTTTAGCAATTATCGGCATCATTGTGCTGGTTGGCCTCTATCTTTCCACTTTAGTTTTTGCTTTTCTGGGGAAGGATTTTTTCCCTATGTTCATGGCAGCCCTTTTTTCCAGCTTTGTGCTGCCTGTGCTCCTTTGGGCATATGGGTTTGTCTACC
>Ga0224737_10033_pt1 | contig 19393 bp, 19 predicted proteins | sample LIM_B_Water_Pos_FD_161632 | JGI IMG/M metagenome (GOLD analysis project Ga0224737, IMG submission 161632) | Enriched cells from gastrointestinal tract of the lab mouse from Pacific Northwest National Laboratory (PNNL), Richland, Washington... | ecosystem: Host-associated > Mammals > Digestive... | reverse complement strand
ATAGAATGTCTGATCTCTATGGCCTTGCTGCTGCCGTGGGTCTTTACCACAAGTCCGTTCAGTCCAAGCAGCGGAGCGCCGCCATACTCCTCCGTGCTGAAACCCTTCAGCGTTTTCTTCAGCGCCGGTTTCACAAGCAGGGCGCCTATCTTGCTGCGGAGGCTGCTCATCATGCCGCCCTTGATCTTCTTGATCAGGACATCGCTGACGCCCTCCAGCATCTTCAGCACAATATTGCCCGCGAAAGCCTCGCACACAAGGACATCCGCCACCCCCGCAGGGATATCCCGCGCCTCCACATTACCGATAAAATTGATTTCCGGACAGCTCTGCAGGAGCGGATAGGTTTCCCTGGTCAGGGCATTTCCCTTTTCCTCCTCCACCCCGATGTTCACCAGACCGACTCTGGGATTTTTTACACCGAGAACGCTCTCCATATAGACGCTGCCCATCTTTGCAAACTGCAGCAGCTGCGAAGGTCTCGCATCCACATTTGCCCCGCAGTCCAAGAGCAGGCTGACTCCCTCCGCATTGGGGATAATCGGCGCAAGAGGCGGTCTCTCCACACCTTTAATGCGGCCAACGATCACCTGTCCGCCCACCAGCACGGCCCCGGTGCTTCCCGCGGACACAAGCGCATCGCACTGACCCTCCTTCACCATATACATGGCTTTCACAATGGAGGAATCTTTTTTCCTGCGGATGGCCATAACGGGAGGCTCCCCCGTATCAATGACCTCTTCCGCGTGTACGATCTCCAGCTGCTCCGCCGGATAGGTATACTTTTTCAGTTCCTCCCTGATCACCGGCTCCCGCCCGACCAGAAAAACCTTGACGCGCCTGTCCTCGTTGACGGCCTCCACCGCACCCTTGACGATCTCGCCGGGAGCGTTGTCCCCGCCCATGGCATCAACCGCCACATTTACCATTTCCGCCATTGGATCATTCCTTCCGTATCGACTCTTTCCCATACACTATTTTACTATACTAAACACGATACCAAAAATCAAGACAAAAATTACCACAAAAAAGGACGCCGCCATGGACGTCCTTCCCGTTTGCGTTCATCGATTCATCAGTCAACGCTTACAACCTGCTTCTTATTGTAAGAACCACAGGCCTTGCAAACTCTGTGAGGCACCATCAGCGTGCCGCACTTGCTGCACTTTACCAGAGTGGGAGCGCTCATCTTCCAGTTTGCTCTTCTCTTGTCTCTTCTCGACTTGGAAGATTTATTCTTAGGACAAATAGACATCTTTACACCTCCTTATCCCCGTTTGAAAATATCTTGTATCACTGCCATCCGCGGGTCGGGGACAAAGGTATCACATCCACACTCCCTCTCGTTCAGATTCTGTCCGCATACACGGCAAAGCCCTTTACAGTCTTCCTTACACAGAATCTTAGCAGGCCAGTTACCCATGATTTCATTGTACACAAAAGTCTCCGCGTCCAGCTGATAACCTTCCATAAAACTCAGGTCATCCGCGTCTTCATCCTCCGTGCCAATCTCCGGCGAAACGACCACTCGCTCAAAACTCAGCTCCAGAACCGTCGGCACCTCCGTCAGACATCGGTCGCAGGCAGTCCGGAACACCAGCCTCACCGTTCCTTCCACCCTGGCCTTTTCCGGCTCGATATTGGTAAAGGTGAAAGCCACAGGGGACTTCTCCATAATTTCAAAGCTTTCCGTCCCGTTCTTAAAGCACGTCATCTCAAGCAGCACCTCAGCACTCATCTGTCTGCCTTCGGATGTTAACACATCAGATAAATTCAATAACATATCGGCTCCTGTGTATAAAACTCTTTTCACACACTGATTCATTATACATAGTGTCCACAGATTTGTCAACACTAAATTTCGAGGAACCTTTGCCGATGAAAGCGGGGTTCTGTCATACAGGATTCCAGGCGCCTCAGCCCTTCTGATAGAGCCACATATTTTTGATCTGCCCCCGCAGGCTGTCCCAGCTCCAATGCTGCCGGCTTCTCGCCACACAATTCGGATCATTCACCAGAAATCCCTCTGAATCATATCCGTAGATCACGATAAAATGACCTGCCGCCGTAAAATCCCCCTCGCTCATGGAGCAGACAGCAACACCGCCCCAGTCCAGAGCCTGCTTCAGATTCTCTTCCTTAATGCCCTGCTGCACCACATCAACGCCGTACATGGCCGGAACATCCTCCAGCAATGCCCAGGCCGTTCCCACGCCGGACACATAGTAGCCGTTTTTCATGCTGTATTCCCCTATCACATCCGGCGTAAGCTTTTCGTCACCGGTCAGGTAATAGAGCACCATGGAAATACAGGTAGGGCCGCATCCAGCCAGACCTATATTGCTGTCATCCCCATAAGAATCATATCCCCAACGGGGATCCCACTGAAGAAACAGCGGAAATTCTTTTTCCTTCTCGCTCTCCGTAAGCCCTGTGGATTTCGGTTTCCCGTCGGGATACCCCGCCACGAACCCCGCCATCTCCGGATTGTTTGCCAAGGCCTCCAGAAGCTTGTCAGGATAGCTTTTCCGGTCGCCGTAGATCTCATCGATCAGCCTGTTTTCCTCTGCCAGTTCCGCCAGTCGGTCCAGAACCTGACGCTCCGTGCGCTTCCTGGGACTGTCCACCCGGTCAAGCCCCCAGATATCAGGATAATCCTCCTTCACCGTCTGAACCGCCTGCCCCATCGCATCGGCCGCATCGGTAGTGATCCCGGAATCCGTATGCCCTGCCTGTTCCTTCTGATCAACCGCGGCAGAAACCCGGGTCTGAAGCACGGCCTGCTCCAGAAGCTCATCCATGCTTCTCACCTTCCGGTACAGAACCAGCAGGAAGATCAGATTGACGACCAGGAAGCACCAGGTAAAAAACAGTGCCGCCGTCAGCCGCTTTCCTTTTCTGACCTGTTGCTGCAGCTGTTGTGCATAATTCTGTCTTTTTATCTGTTCCTGCCGGTTTGGGCCCTCTGACCGCCTTCTTCGGGGCGGAACGGACTGGCCCTGATGTGCCCTCTGCCCCGCTTCCTGCTGCGCCTTTATCGAAAGCTCCTGCCTCATACCGGATTCTTTCCGCTCACTCCATTCCGTCCCTGTTTTCTCATTCCCATATGTCCACAACTGTGCGGCTTCGTTACCGGTGCTCCTCATTTCCAGCCCTCTCCTTCCAGAATCCTTATCTTTTGCAATCTCTGACCTTCAATCCTTATACGCTTATTTTAACCCGAAAGCTGTATCAAAATTGTAAAGTAAAGATTAAGATTTTTTTCTTTATCTGTGAAGGCCGGCTTAATTTTTCTCAATTCACACCAGGGCAACCGTCTCTCTCGCGATGGCCAGTTCCTCGTTGGTGGGAATCACCATGACCGTAGTCCGGCTCTCCGGTGTGGTAATGGCGATATCCTCTCCCCGTCTGTTGTTCAGCTCGGGATCAAGTGCTATTCCCAGATACCCCAGATATTCGCAGATCATGCTTCGCACCAGGGGACCGTTTTCACCCACTCCCGCCGTAAAGCAGATCACATCCACTCCGTTCATGGACGCCGTATAGGCTCCCACATACTTTGCCACGTTGTAGCAGAAGGTTCTCATCGCACGGATGGCATTTTCGTCCCCTCTGTCATAGCCGGCCTCCAAGTCACGGAAATCGGAAGAAAGGTTGTCCGACAGCCCAAGCACACCCGACTTTTTATTCAGTATGTTCATGATCTCGTCGATGTTCTTTCCTTCCTTATGAGCAATAAACTCAACGATTGCCGGATCAATATCGCCGGAACGCGTGCCCATAATCAGACCCTGAAGAGGAGTCATTCCCATGGAGGTATCCACACATCTGCCGTTCTTCACGGCGGATACGCTTGCGCCGTTACCCAAATGGCATACAATGATCTTCAGATCTTCATAACGCTTTCCCAGAACCTCCGCCGCCCTCTTTGAGACATAGGAATGGCTGGTGCCGTGAAATCCGTATCTTCTGACCTTATAATTTCTGTAATATTCATAGGGAAGACCATATAAGTAGGCTTCCTCCGGCATGGTCTGGTGGAACGCGGTATCAAACACCGCTACCATGGGCGTCTCCGGCATCAGCTTCCGGCAGGCGTTGATGCCGATCAGGTTTGCAGGATTGTGCAGGGGCGCCAGATCATTGCATTCTTCAATTGCCTTCAGTACCTCCCCGTCGATGATGACGGACTTTGCAAATTTTTCCCCGCCGTGTACCACGCGGTGTCCCACAGCGCCGATCTCGTCCAGGTTCTTTACCACACCTGTAGCTGCATTTGTAAGCGCCTCCAGCACAAGGCGAATCGCCTCCGTGTGATCGGACATGGGCGTCGTTGTCTTCTCCTTCTCCCCTCCCTGGGGCGCATAAGTAATCATGCTTCCCTCTATCCCGATTCGCTCACACAATCCCTTTGCAAGACATTCCTCCGTTTCCGAGTCGATCAGCTGAAACTTCAGAGAGGAACTGCCGCAGTTAATAACCAGTACCTTCATGTAATTTTCTTCCTTTCCATAATTATTATAATTCGGCTTCGCTCTGTCGTTCTGACTCTGCTGTCTAAACGCAGCAACACCTCCAAAAGCTTCGCTTTTCTCGGTGTTTTGCTCGTCATAACGACTTCCCGCACGCCGCTCAAGCAAGCTTGGCGGCTTCGCTCTGTCGTTCTGACTCTGCGTTTAGACAAGTTGTGCCTGGACGGCGGTGAGGGCTACCACACCGACAATGTCCTGCCAGGAGCAGCCGCGGGACAGATCGTTGACCGGTCTGGAAATACCCTGTAACATGGGGCCGTAGGCTTCCGCACCGCCCAGTCTCTGCACCAGCTTGTATCCGATATTGCCCGCGTCAAGATTCGGAAAAATCAACACATTCGCCCTGCCGCCCACAGGACTTCCCGGCGCTTTGGACTTGGCCACGCCCGGAACCAGCGCGGCATCCAACTGCAATTCGCCGTCCAGGGTAAGATGCGGGTACTGCTCTCTTGCAATCGCCGTTGCTTCCACCACCTTGTCCACCAGTTCATGCTTCGCACTTCCCTTTGTGGAGTGGCTCAGCATGGCGATGACAGGCTTGGGACCGATCAGCGCCTTAAAACTCCTGGAAGAGGACTCCGCAATGGCCGCCAATTCCTCCGCGGTGGGATCCTGATTCAGTCCGCAGTCCGCAAACAGAAACGCGCCGTTTTCCCCCTGGTCTTTAAACTGGGTATCCATGACAAAAAATGCGGAGACCAGCTTCACGCCGGGCGCAGTCTTCAGAATCTGGAGCGCAGGTCTCAAAGTATCCGCCGTAGAGTGGCAGGCTCCGGCAACCATGCCGTCCGCGTCGTTTGCCTTTACCATAACAATGCCAAAGGTAAGATAATCCTTCAGCAGGATTTCCCTCGCCTTTTCCTCCGTCATTCCCTTTGCTTTCCTGGTTTCATAAAGCAGCGTGACATACTCCTCCAGCTTATCGGTGGTCGCCGGATTGATCACCTGCACACCGGTCAGATCCACCTCCAGCCAGCCGGCGCCGTCCATAATCTTTTCTTCATTGCCGACCATAATAATGTTGGCAATTCCCTCTTCCATGATTTTTGCCGCAGCCAGCAGCGTTCTCTTATCATTGGATTCCGGTAAAACGATTGTTTTTTTGTCCAGCCTCGCTCTTTCCTTGATTGTGTCAATATATGACATCTCTCTCTCCTTTCCGGCAGTCTCGCACTTTCTCACTTTTTTTGAAATTGCAGCACTGTTTTCTGAAAATTTCACTTAACAAACTGCACTGTTTATATTATACTAAAGATAAGATGATGGCACAAGGGAAAATGTGCGTTAAATTGTATATTTTCAAATACATACTCCATTTCCCTCACCCCCGTTTTTACTGATATTTTGGCACATGTAAACGCTTTCACGGTGTGTTATTTTTTTCACATTGCCTGCCGATATTTTTGAACGTTATTACGACATTCCCGTGCAGGGCACGCTGCGCACCCTGCCGTGATTCGGGTTGTCGGCCCATTTGCCGGCTCCTCCCACAATACAGTCGCAGCATGGAGGCTGATTATGAGGGTAAATGGAATCATTGCTGAGTACAATCCCTTCCACAACGGTCACAAATACCAGATGGAAGAATCCAGACGCATCACCGGCGCCGACTATACGATTGTCGTCATCAGCGGCAATTTCGTGCAGCGGGGAGCTCCTGCGCTTTTAGACAAGTTTTCCCGGGCGGAGATGGCGCTTCGCTGCGGGGCGGATCTCGTAATGGAAATTCCATCCATCTATGCCGCTTCCAGCGCGGAATACTTTGCCACCGGAGGCGTCTCCCTTCTGAATCAGCTGAATGTGGTCACTCACCTTTGCTTCGGCAGCGAAAGCGGGGATATCGGCATTTTACGCCAGATTGCTTCCATTCTGCGGGAGGAACCCGAAGAGTTTTCCCGCCTGATGAAGGCCAACCTCCGCCAGGGGCTCTCCTATCCCATCGCCCGCTCAAATGCCCTGATGCAGTATTGTCCCTCTCTGGCATACAGCAGCAAGGTTTTTTCCACGCCCAACAATATTCTGGGCATCGAATACATAAAGTCCATCCAACGGCAGAAATCCTCCATGGAACCCGTGACGGTCCGAAGGCTGGGGGCAGATTATCACGACCCTGCACCTCACATGGAATGCTGTTCCGCGCTCGCAATCCGCCAGTCTCTTCTTGACAAAAAGGAGGTAGCCGATCTGCAAGCCTATATTCCGGAATCCACCGGACTGATCCTGTCTGACCGGATCAGGGACAAACGGCTGGTCTGCAGCAACGACTTCTCCACTGCTCTGTATTATAAACTGCTTTCGGAAAAGGAATACGGATACGAGAAATATCTTGATGTGTCTCAGGCTCTGTCTGACCGTATCTGCAACAATGTGGATAAATACATATCCTTTGACAGCTTCTGCGACCTGCTGAAGACGAAAGAAATGACCTATACCAGAATCAGCCGCTGCCTGCTGCACATCCTGCTGAACATTACAAAGGAAGACATGTCCTTCTGCAGTGAAATGGAATATACTCCCTACGCCAGGGTTCTCGGCTTCCGCAGAACCGCAACGCCGCTGCTTAGCGCCATCAAGGAGCGCTCCGAGATACCTCTCATCACCAAGGTGGCGGATGCGGAGAGAAACCTGGACGAAGATTCCTTTATCATGCTCAAACAGGATATTCAAGTCAGTCAGCTCTACTACGGAGTCGTGGCCGGGCTCTCCGGAAGCCAGCCCCTCAACGAATACACGATTCCGTTAGTCATTCTTGATTAATTCTTAAAGCTATGTATGGGGGCGGGAATTCTTCCGCCCCGATTGACAAAGGCGTCACAGGAAAAAGAATTCACCGGCATAATGGGCGCATATCCCAGAAGCCCTCCGAATTCTACCGTCTCTCCCACTCCTTTTCCGATAACAGGAATAATACGAACCGCCGTGGTCTTCTGATTCACCATTCCAATAGCCATCTCATCCGCAATGATGCCTGAGATGGTAGTCGCTTTTGTATCCCCCGGAATCGCTATCATATCCAGCCCCACGGAGCAGACGCAGGTCATGGCCTCCAGCTTCTCCAGCGTAAGAGCGCCTGCCCTCACCGCATCTATCATCCCCTGATCCTCGCTGACCGGAATAAACGCACCGCTCAATCCTCCCACATAGGAGGAAGCCATGACGCCGCCCTTTTTTACCTGATCGTTCAGCAGGGCAAGAGCCGCCGTCGTGCCAGGCGCACCCGCATGCTCCAGCCCGATCTCACAGAGAATGTCCGCCACACTGTCACCGATGGCAGGTGTTGGCGCCAGAGAAAGATCTACGATTCCGAAAGGCACCTTCAATCTGTCAGAGGCCTCCTTTGCCACCAGCTGTCCCACTCTCGTCACCTTAAAAGCCGTCTTCTTTATGGTCTCGCAGAGCACCTCAAAATTCTCGCCCCGCACCTTCTCAAGCGCCGTCTTTACCACTCCCGGCCCACTGACGCCAACGTTGATGACCTTATCCGCCTCGGTCACGCCGTGAAAAGCCCCCGCCATAAAAGGATTGTCGTCCGGCGCATTGCAGAATACCACCAGCTTTGCACAGCCCAAAGAATCGTTGTTCTTTGTGTGCTCCGCCACGGACAGAATAATCTCCCCCATCAGCTTCACGGCATCCATATTGATTCCGGTTCTGGTGGAGCCCAGATTCACGGAACTGCAGACCCGCTCCGTTTCGGAAAGCGCCTGTGGAATAGAGCGGATCAGAAGCTCGTCCGCAAGAGTCATCCCCTTGCTCACCAGCGCGGAATAACCCCCGAGGAAATTCACTCCTACTTCCTTAGCCACCTGATCCAGCGTGCGTGCAACGGATACATAATCCTCGGGGCTTCTGCAGGCGGCGCTGCCCACCAGAGCCGCCGGTGTCACGGAAATCCTCTTATTCACAATAGGAATGCCAAACTCCCTGGAGATCTCCTCACCGGTTTTTACCAGATCCTTTGCCGCATCATAGATTTTTCTATGTATTTTTTCCTGCAGCCTCTGCAAATCAGAATCAATGCAGTCCAGAAGGCTGATACCCAGCGTGATGGTGCGCACGTCCAGGTTTTCCTTCTCTATCATTTTATTCGTCTCGGTCACTTCGTATAAATTAATCATATCCATACCCTTCTGCCCGCTTTGACAGGCATCCATTCCTTCGTTTGAAAATGTCTCTTTCAAACGACAATCTCCCATGCCTTATATACGATGCATCTGGTCAAAGATCTCTTCCTTCTGGCATTTGATGACCACACCGATCTGCTCCCCCAGCCCGGTCAATTCGTCCGCCATATCCCCGAACTGCCTGCCGCAGCCGCCGGTATCCACAATCATCATCATATTAAAGTAACCCTGAACGATGGTCTGGGAAATATCCAGAATATTGATGCGGTTTTCCGCAAGATAAGTACATACCCTTGCAATAATGCCCACGGTATCTTTTCCGACCACGGTTATAATCGTCTTTTCCATCTGTTTTGTCTCCGTTCCCGCGCACTGCGCATGTTTTTACAATTATTAAACAACATTTATCACCTTTTTGCAAGCTGTTCTGTTGCCGCCAGAACCATATGGCCTTGTAACCACGCAAAAAGTATGCTATTCTTTACCTGTACGCTGTTCCTGCCAAATTACAGAAAGGGGTGATCTCATATGATAAATATGCGTGTATGGAGGATCCACGGAATCTGATCCTCCCCAAAAAATCGGAGGATAAAAATATGATCAAATTATTTGATGTGAACGAACGGGAGGATCTCTCGCATTGCGACACCATGCTCTCCGACTTCTCAGATGCCGTTTTTCAGAGAGCCTTTCGACAGTATTTTTCCGAGCTTGGCATCCATATCAGGGACTGGGACGGAATTTTTTCGGAAATGAACGAAGACAATAATAACCTGGCATTTATCAGAACGACGCAAGACGGAAAAATCATCGGTTTTATTCAATTCAGACCCACAAAATTTACCAGCTGGTTTTTTGAGGAGACCTGCGGCTTTATACGCGAATTCTGGATTGCCCCGGAATTTCGCAGGCAAAACCACGGAACGGCACTCCTGCGGCTGGCAGAGAATTATTTCCTGGAAAACAAAATTTATACCTGCATCCTGACCTCGGATACGGCAGCGGATTTTTATGAAAAACACGGATATCAGAAAGCTCCCGGATGCAAAGCCAAAAACCAGGATCCCGTATTTTTAAAGCACCTGACATAAGAAAGCAGCCTGCCCCCATCGGAGCTTCTACTCCGGTGGGGACATTTTATCTGCGAATCAAATTTCTTGCCGCATTCGCCAAATGCGCGTGCAGGCATATCTGCCTGGCTCATTCCCGCGGGAATAAAACAGCTCAGCGGATAAAATCTGTCCGGCTTCCGCTCTCTGTCCTGGGCAGAATTCCCTGTTCCCTGCCCGCCTCAATGCACCTGAGCAGCCAGGCCATATTATGTGCGATATTGCGCATGGTCTGTAACCCCTCCTCATCCTGCATCACTTCCTCCGGCCGGTTTCCGTGCACCATGTTCCAGTAGCTGGAGCCGATCACCGGCATATGACTGATGCCGAAATATTTGTTCAGGTCATCCAGCGAGGCCGTAGTCCCAGCTCTGCGGGCCGAAGCCACCGCTGCCGCCGGTTTATGTACAAAGGCGTCCTTGCTGCTGTAAAAAGCACGATCCAGAAAAGAAAGGATCCGTCCGCTGGCATGGGCATAGTACACGGGCGTACCGAACACAAAACCGTCCGCCTCCCGGGCCTTTTGCACAAAAGCGTTAACGGCATCATCCGAAAAGACGCACCCTTCCGCCGTACACTGGCCGCAGCCGATACAGTCCCTGACAGGCCGGGCTCCCGTCTGAAAAATCTCATAACCGATCCCCTCTGTCTGCAGCGTGCGTCCAATCTCCTCCAGCGCCGTATAGGTGCAGCCCTTCTGATTGGCGCTTCCGTTTAATAATATCACCTTCATCTCCGTTCTCCTTCTCGCTGAAATTCATTTAGGAAAGCCATCCCTTTCTGACCGCCTCCTCTATATTGTCCGAAACCCATTCATACACTTCCGGAAGGAATTCCTTCACAACAGCCATCCTCTTTTCCACCGCCGCGCGGTCAGTACCGCTTTCCACCCAGGTGTGCCCGTCCGTCAGCGTGTTGTGCAGAAACGGCTGCAGCCTGTCCATGCAGGCGGCATACCTAGCATCCGCAGTCTCCATTGCGTCAAACTCCTCCCAGAGGCTGCGGATCATTTGCCCCTGATCCTCCGGCAGCTCCGCGAACAATTGATCGGCTGCCGCCTTTTCCCTTTCTTCCTTATCCGCATTTCCCTCCACATCATAGGCAAATGTGTCGCCGGCTATGATCTCCACAAGGTCATGAACCACGCACATCTGAACTGCACGCCCCAGATCCACCGGCTCCGACGCATATTCCCCGAAAAGCATTGCCATTACTGCAATGTGCCAGGAATGCTCGGCATCGTTCTCTCTCCGCCTTTTATCGATCAGCATTGTGCGGCGTGCGATGGCCGTCATCCTGTCAATCTCCGCCGAAAACAGAAGCTGCCTGTTGATCCGTTCGTTTTTGCCGTACAAAAAGTCTTTTTTCCCCATTGCGCACCTCCCGCCGATATCATTTGACTTCATTATACACAGTCTTTTCCCGGATTACAATCAAAAGCAAAAAGCTTCCGCGGACATTGCAATCAATATTTGCTTTGATAAAAACGCAGAGGGCGCTGCAGTCTGCAGCACCCTCCCTTTTCATTTCCCTTTTTTCAAATTCAGATCCCCAGCAGATCGCTGTATTCCTTCAGCGCGCCGTCCGTGTCATGGGCAAGCACCTTCTTTGCAAGAACCTTTCCAAGCTGTACGCCTTCCTGGTCAAAGCTGTTGATGTTCCATACAAAGCCCTGATACATAACCTTATTCTCAAAGTGAGACAGCAGCGCACCAAGTGCCTGAGGAGTCAGCTGTTCACCGATAATGATACTGGAAGGACGTCCGCCTTCAAAATTTTTATTGCGGTTTTCATCCGCCTTGCCGCATGCAAACGCGATGATCTGCGCTGCCACATTGGCGCAAAGCTTCTGCTGACTGGTGCTGTCCTGAATCACCACATCCCTACCCATCTGGTTATCCCGAAATCCCACAAACTGCAGAGGAACAATATCTGTCCCCTGATGCAGTAACTGATAGAAGGAATGCTGTCCGTTGGTGCCCGGTTCCCCGAAAATAACAGGGCCCGTAGAATAATTCACAGGCTCTCCGAAACGGTTTACCGACTTTCCGTTAGACTCCATATCGAGCTGCTGCAAATGCGCGGGGAAACGGCTCAAAGCCTGGGAATAAGGCAATACCGCCGTATTCTGATACCCCAAGACATTTCTCTCATACACTCCGATCAGAGCGTCCAGCATGGCAGGATTTGCAAGCACATCTCTGCCCTTTGCAAGCTTGTCTTCCTCTGCCGCCCCTTCCAGGAACTGCGCAAATACTTCCGGGCCAAACGCCAGAGACAGCACTGCGCCGCCCACACCGGAGGTAGAGGAAAAACGGCCGCCGATATAGTCATCCATAAAGAAAGCTGCCAGGTAGTCGTCGCTCTTTGCCAGGGGCGATGTCTCGCTGGTAACGGCGATCATATGCCTGGAGGCATCCAGTCCCGCATTTTTCAGCGCATCCTTCACAAAGGATTCGTTGGTCAAAGTCTCCAACGTGGTGCCGGATTTGGATACCAGTACAAAGAGGGAGTGCTCCACATCAATGGTATTTAACACTGCTGCCGCATCATCCGGATCCACATTGCTGATGAACCTGGCTTCCATTTTAAATTTATGATTTACTTTTGCCCAGTTTTCCAAAGCCAGGTACATTGCACGGGGCCCGAGATCGCTGCCGCCGATGCCGATCTGTACGACAGTGGTAAACTTCTCCCCTGCCGCATTGGTAATTTCACCGCTGTGCACCTTATTTGCCAGCTCCGCAATTTTTTTCTGCTGCTCCAGATAGAAACTGCGCTTATCCACTCCGTCAGCCACCACAGCTTCACCCAACTGGCCTCTTGTCATATGATGAAGCACCATGCGCTTCTCTCCGGTATTAATCACCTCGCCGTTGTAAAGAGCTTCAAACTTATCAGCCAGCTGCGTCTCCTCCGCCAGTTTTTCAAGCGCTTTCAGCACCTCGTCATCCACCTGCTTTGCGGCATAATTGTAGGAAAGTCCGGCTGCCATGGGAACGCTGTATTTCTTCACGCGATCTGCGCCGCTCTCCCCTGTCATTGCCTCCGCAAGCTTTACCGGCGCCATCTTTAACAGCTCCTGATACGCCGCCGCGGTATCCAGATTGTTCCAGGTAATCATATTTGCCTCCAACCTCCTAATAATATTTTCTGTTTCCATACTATAAGCCAAAACGCCTTACCCCACAATTATACTGTGAATTGTATGTAAATTCAAGCGCGGGAAGTCATTTTCTTGTCTCATACGGGTACCGGAAAGGCAAAACTTGTATCTGAAACATAATTCTGATAGAATGATAACGATATGGTTCAAGCGGTGGAAAACGGTAAAAGGGAGAGCCTGTATTATGGATTTTATAGAACAGTTATGGACTTTAAAACAGATCTATCAGAATGAGAATGCTTACTATGATCCGAGCAGGAAACAGCATCTCCACCATATCCCCTCAAACATTCCGGCGGAAAAACTGGATATTTTAAAACAGACAGGACGCATGCCCAATCAGATCCTGTATCCACGGCATGATGAAATATGGGACGCTTTTTACACTCTGGCAGACACATGGACACTTTCCGAGGCAGCAGACGCGTTTATCGCCGGATTATGGTCTGCTCCCTTTTTATGGCAATCTGCCCTGAATGCAAAGCTTCTCTCTCTGGCTACGCCCCGCCATGCTTTTACCCCCTACCAGGGCTCCTCCCACACCTGTACGATCTGCGGATTTCAGGAAAAAGCTGTGGATTCCACGCTGCAATGGTACAGACGCATGACAGACGGTGTCCCCCTGGACGGTGATCCCACGGAATATGTATTGGCGCTGCGCGAAATGGCCGGCGCAGGCCCAAGGCCCACCCCCACAGCATATGACCTGTGGACTTTCCGCGCCATTTTAACGGTAATCCGGCAAATGCCGGCTGGATCAAGATACAGTAAGGTACGAGATGCCCTGCACCGTGAAAAGCTGCTGCCCGCTTCCCGGAAGGGAACTGCCTGCTCTCTGCTGGAGGCTCTTGCACTGGCAGGTATTTTGGATACGCCGGATCATCCCGGAATGGCAGCGCGTTTTACCTCCTATCAGGAACGGGACATACGCCCCTCCATTCGGGTGGAAGCACAGGCTCCCCTTGCATGGTGGGATTCCTCCATGGGTATCAATGAGACTGCTCTGAAAAAAATTTTCGGGGCAATCGACTGTTCTTCCGTCTCCCTGACAGACCGCCCCACACCTGACCCCCTTTTGTCCCGGACAATTACCGGCAGCCTGCAGAAGCAACGGTTCCCTCACAGACGGCTGCCCTCTTCTCCGGACGCAGGAAAAGGCCCTGCACAGGCCGGAGACGTATACGCAGTTCGCATTCAGAATGATGTATGGGTTACAATATACTGCCACCGAACGGAAGAAAAATACGTTGTTATAGAGTATCTGGACGGCATTTTCACAGAGATGCCCGAGAAATCGCAAATCATCAGCATCTGCCGACCCAGGAGCGACGGAAGATGGCAGACCAGGGTATCCGGCATAGACAAAACGACCGGTATCAAGAGAATTGCCCGGAATATCCCTACTCCCCGGACAGAACTGCCCGAGCCGGACCGGATTCCCTTTTCTACTGCCAGCAGTCTGAAGAACCTGGCTTGGTGGTGCTTTCCGGAGTTATCCTGATGTGACATTTTTATTCGGTCTGATCTTCCCCACGGTTGATTTTGATTTGATCCGAGGCATTTTTCAGGATTGAATCCATAACCAGCCAAATTGCACTGTCTACAAAACGCCCATACTCTTCTTTTGACATTCCTATGTAAGAGTATTCGCTTATTTCTTTCCCGGGAAGATATCCCATAACACCTGTTTTCCGGACGATTGCCCCCGCAGGAAGATAGTCAATGTAGTCCGGAAATTCCGTCAAATTCAATATCTCCGTGAAATACCCGGACTTTGGATGTCTTTCCAGGTAATCCGCCTCAATCCAGTAAATATCTTTCATTCTATCTTCTTTTTGAATCAGCCGCTTTACGGAATCCCAGTTTTCCGGCATCCCCGACGCCTTTTCGGCTAAAACAGGATGTTTTCTGATTCGCTTCCAGACAGCCGCAATCCTGTCTTCCTCACGGATAAATCTCTGGAATTCTGCATCCGTAATCAAATGGGCATAATATCCCAGCAAAAACGAATATTCTTCGTTTGTCTTTATCTCCTGCTTCCTGTTTTCAATATATTCTTTATAAAACCGCTCACAGTCGGAAGCCGCCTTTCTTTCGCCGGACATCCAATGTGTTACTGCCCGCGAAGGCGTAAACTGCGTCCAATCCTCATTTTCCACATTGCAGTCCGGCGCTATATTACCCACGCAAAAACCACGCTTGTCCAATCCCGAAACCCGATCCAAAACACTGTCTGCTACCATTAAGTGCGTTACCCAAGATGCCATGTCTCCCCCTGCGCTCAAATATCCTTTTCTATAAAGTGTACCTCATATTTATCCCAATACTTCTTATACATACAGATATCCTCATCAAAATTTAACTGATACATTCTGAATGTAACCGTTACATTTTTAGGCTGCCACTGTTCTTCGTAAGAATACTGATATTTCATCCCCAGCTGTTTCATAACACCGCCGCTCCGAGGATTGTTTCTGTCATGGGTTGCTGTAATGTATGGAATACCTTCTCTTTTTACCTGTTCGATCAAGGCATTTCCAGCTTCTGTGATAATTCCCTGATGCCAGAACTCTTTCCGAAGTCCATATCCCAAATCGTAGCCGTCCTCCATACCAACTTTTATGTACCCGATGGGATAATTGTCCTCCTTCAGGCAAACGGCATACGCATAGGCCTGCTGCTTTTCATATTCCGCCGCATAATTTGCCATAAAAAAGGCGCGTGCCTCCCCGATCTCTTTCAATGGAAACCACGGCAAAAAAATATTCACCTCTTCATCCTTCAACAGCAAATACAATGCCTCAATATCATTTTCCTGAAATTTTCTTAAGATAAGCCTATCTGTTTCCAATTGGGGAGTATTCCTGCATTTCATCTGATCCCCACTTTGCTCCACCTCTGCCATGTCATTGTTCCTCCAAGCCAAAATGTCCTGCCAGGGCCGACAGCATTTCTTCCCGTGTGTCATTTTCAAAATCCGAACGTGTATATGTAAAAAAGCCTGTTTGCGCCCAGTCAACCTCCAACGGAGGATGATACAATGCCCAGGAATTAAAGTTTTGGAGCGTGGCTTCCGGATCCGGACAAAGCCGAATCTGCTCCATGATAAACTTTTTATCCGGGTCTTCCCGATCAAAGAACCGGGTGGCACAAACATCCGGCGGATCACAGATCATAATGGCAACACGGTTGTACGATGAAATCTCCCTCAGCACATCCGGCGGAATGTTGGTATCCACAATGACTTTTTTCCCGGATGCAGCCAATCTGATCAGCTCTAAGATCTCAATTTCCACACACTCCTTCGAAACCTGATTGGTCCAGGTCCAATGTTCTTCCGGGGTCATATTGAGCCATTCTCTCCACCCACTCATGGTGTCAAAATAGCACAGCCCCGGCTGCTTCCACCGTGACAACTTGCTCCTGGGAAAAACATCATGATAATTTTCACCGCAGTGAACCATGTCAAACCGCTGAGCCAGCATCCTGACCATCGTGGATTTCCCCGCATAACTGTGTCCGTTTATGAAATAGACATTTTTAAGATAATGCCGGATTATATTATCACTTATCTGTATTTTCATTTTCCTCCGATCTGTCACAACGTTTGTCCTATCTCCACTCTTGCGGATTTATAAACAAAAATTCTAATCTCTAAATGAAGTGATAATCTGCCGCACATTTCATTAATCCGTCCGCGACAGAACGAAACCTTACGCCATACCGCCTCGCTTTATCACAATTCATCCATAAATTATGTTCTGCAGGAATATCTTCCAACTTCACATTCTTGCCCAGCACTTCCAAAAATTCCCGTGTAATATCATACATTGACTTTGTCGTCTCGCTTCCAAAATTATAGACACCGCCAGGTAGAGCAACGACCTTTTCCATGCTTTCCGCCACTTCCTTCAAATAAGTAATCCCCCGGAACTGTCCGGAACTAAACGAGACACATTCTTTCGCATTCAAAATATTCATGAAATAATTGGATCTGGTCAAATTGTAATCATACATCCATTCCGCACGCAGCATAACTGCATCGGGATCGATTTCCAATACCCTCTGTTCCATTTCCAACTTATGCTCTGCGTATGTGTTTGCCGGTTTCACGGTATCCTCCAAATACGGCCCCCCTTCACCGCACCCGCTGTAAACCTGATCTGAACTAAAGCAGATCAGTTTCCTGCCCTTTGACGCCCTTGCAATAAAAAGCGGGATTTGCACATTTGCAAAATAGGAGGCATCCGGATCCGCCTCACACACCCCTATGTTGGAAATAGCGGCGGTATGTATAATGACATCCGCATCGCTTTCTTCGATTATGCGGTTCACATCTTCCTGCGTTATATTGCGAAGTGATGGCGCCGCAATGCTTCCCTCACAAACCTCCATTATTTTATGACCCACAAATCCAGTTGCTCCCGTAACAAGTATCATCGAATCCCTCCAAAACAGTTTTTAGCCTGAAATGCTGCAAACACGACATTTTGCATAATCTTCTGAATTTCATCACACTATTATCTTACTATAAATACACTCACGATTTCAATAAAATATCTTTACTTCCCATTTGCTTTATTTTTTCAGGCATATATTTTTTGAAAAAATTTCTCATTTGATGTAGTATTCGCCGCTGAAACCGTAGTATATAATTGAAGCCGGAAAGGAGGCGGTATGATGATAAATGATGAAAAAATCATAGAACTGTTTTTTGAGCGTTCAGAACAGGCCATACAGGAGTTAAACAAAAAATACGGGAAACTTTGTCACAACCTCTCGTACAACATTGTAAACAACAGACAGGACGCGGAGGAATGCGTCAATGATGCTTATTTCGGAGCATGGAACGCAATTCCCCCGGCGCGTCCCAATCCACTGCTGACTTATCTGTGCAAAATTGTTCGGAACATTTCGCTCAAACTTTATTGGAGAAAGGAAGCGGATAAACGAAACAGCCATTACACGATTGCCATGGAGGAAATCGAAACCTGTACAGCAGCCCCAAATACAGTAGAAGCCGAGATTGACACGAAAGAGTTGGCTTTTATCATCGGAGCGTTTTTAGACACACTGACACTCGAAAACCGTGTTATCTTCATGCGCCGCTATTGGTTTTCAGACAGCTACAAGGACATAGCCAGGTTCGTAGGGCTTACGGAGAAAAATATCTCTGTCCGACTGACCCGCATCCGTGAGAAGCTGAAAAAATATCTAACCGAAAGAGAGGTATTCATATGAACCCTAAAAAATTTTCTGAAGCCATGAGTAAAATTGACAGCAAGTATATTGACGAGGCAATCCGGTACAAAAAAAGCGGCAAAAAACACAATTATATCAGATGGGCTGCTTCTGCTGCCTGCCTTGCTTTGATTATTGCCGTGACTGCTTCTATTGCAGCCCGGACGCAAAATCAAATAAAACTGTCTGACAATTCCAGTAATGTAACCGTTTGTTACACAAGCAGCCCTATTTACATGCAAAGCAGCAGCTCGTTAATTTTTCTCACAGAAGAAGAACTGTTCACGCATTTTAACACAGCAATTTTCAAAGGAAGAATAAGGAACCTTAATAATATTGAGCTGAATTTTAATGGCGACAAAAACTACCGTGCGATTGCCGAAATTGAAGTAGAAACAGTCTATCGCGGCTCTTGCAATGCAGGCGATATCGTATCTGTTCTATTGCCCAGTCCTGTTATGAACGGCTTTTGGGCAGAAGATACCGACACAGTTTCATCTATGCAAGCAGGTATGACCGGGATTTTTATGCCGATTGTTTACGATGATACCTCTGTTCGAGAACAAAACGGAGCAAGATTGGCATTAAAAGACATTGCCGACTATGGTTTTGCAGATGGTGTGCGGTATGCGTTTCTTGAAACCCAGAATGGTTTGGTTTTTTCCAGAAGTTCTTATGAAAGCATATCTGATGCCACAACCCTTGATGAAATTGAAAACTATATTTTGAATATGATTGGCCAGCAACCATAACATACCAAACATTCAGACCCCAACCCATTTTCTGTTATAAATCTGCATTGTGGCATAACTGCATCAAGACAAGATATCCCAAAAAGGGGGGGGCCAGTGCCGCCCCTTTTTCCTCCGCAACAGCTGCTTGCTCACGCTCTCTTAAAATGTGCCATACATCATCCCCACTAAAACCACATTTGCGATATAAATCTTCAGAATGATCGGGATTTCTGCATTTTCCTGATACCGTAACAAATCCCGCCGCTTTCCTCATTCTCCACAACAACTCACATACAAGATAACTCCCTAATTCTCGTCTGCGATAATCCTTTGATACCTGAATCCATTCCAATACACCCTCACCAATTTCACGATCCAGTTCAGCAATACCAGTTGCCACAATTTTTCCTTTACATTCTTCTTTGACAGCCAGCCAAAGTTCTGAGTTATACTAGAATCTGTACAAGCTCAACTGTTTAATAGACGA
>Ga0224737_10031_pt1 | contig 20097 bp, 14 predicted proteins | sample LIM_B_Water_Pos_FD_161632 | JGI IMG/M metagenome (GOLD analysis project Ga0224737, IMG submission 161632) | Enriched cells from gastrointestinal tract of the lab mouse from Pacific Northwest National Laboratory (PNNL), Richland, Washington... | ecosystem: Host-associated > Mammals > Digestive... | reverse complement strand
AAAAACAAATAATGTTTAGCCACCTGGTTTTCCACACCATAAGAGCATATATTACCATAGGCGGAAACGATATCTTCCTCCAGGTGATATCTCACAACTGGATGATTCATTGTCGCGAAATATACACCCACAAGTCTCTCATTCAGCAGTTTCTGCATAAAATACTGAACTGTTCCACCCGCCACAAAGTCAAAAATCGCCTGCTTCTTTTCATTCAACAGCCCCAGACTTCTCAAATACGCCAGGTAATTGCACCTCTCCTGTTCTGCCTGCAAAAAAATTTCCTCCTGATAAGACAAAACATACTCCCGAATGTCATACACAGGCGCTCCCTTTACCTTTCGGTTTTGCAGCGCGTCTCCCGGCCGGGGATTCACTCCATACCTTCTTTGCAGCAATTCCCCATATGTTCCCTGAAATCCCCTTTCCGCGAGAAGCAGAATATCCTCCGTTGACTGAATTGCCGCAACAGAGACTGCTCTGCGGGATGCCTTAAAATATTTATACTCAAAGGACTGCACCCCTTGCTGTATAAGCATCTGCTCTATCAGAAACCCGTCCCGTGCGGGTAAAAGCAGCTGCTCAATCTCTTTTCCAGCCAATTCTCCTGCCAACCATCCAACAAACTCATCGTAAAGTACCCCCAGAAAAAGCTCTCCAATCTTCTCCGGAGAATCTACCGCCAGAACCCCTTTTCCCTTCTGCAATACAAAGGGATTCTCACAGCACCTCCAGATCAGGTTCCCCAAAATGCATCTTTGCTCCAGTGACTCAACATGGGCTAATGTAGTTTGCATGGCAGAAGCCATCCACATTTCATAACCGCTGTATATTTGGAAAGTATCCAATCCGTATTCGCGGGCCATTTCCCCATCACTCCGCCGGTTATCTCCAATATGCAAGTATTTCTCACCGGCTACATGCTGCTTGTAAACAGCAAAAAGCCCCCCCTCAGACTTTCCTCTTCCATAATCGCAGGAAACAAACAATCCATCCCAATCCTCAACACCGCACTTTCTGAGGAATCTTTCCATCTCCTTTTCCGGAAAGTACATGTCCGATATCAGAAAAACTTTTTTCCCCTGGTCAAGCGCATAACGATACAGTTCTATCATTTTTCCGCGGGGAACAAGCACCCTACTTTCCACCATTGTTTCCAACTGCATCCATTGACACAATATTTCCTCTGAAATATAATATCTTTTGCCCAGTTCCTCATAAATCTGCCCGATGGCAGGATACTTCAATGCCTCCTCAGCGCTTACCCTTCGTTCCCGAAACCGATTATTTTCAAATCCTTTTTCTTCCAGCAGCCGTTCCACAATGTCAAAAACATCCGTCGGCTCCAGTACCTTTCGCATGATGAGCGTATCAAAAATGTCAAAAGAAATATATTCATGGCTGTCTATCGCATTTCGCAAATCCGCTTCCGCTATGTTCCAGTACGGCAGGTTCTGGTTGCTGTATTTTCTTTCCTTCTGCCCCAACAATTCTCCCCTGAAATTATAGATCGGAATATCATGCTTTTCCTGCATGTATGCAATACGCTGATAAATGACCGGAACAATGGATTCTCTGGCAATAATCACGACTCGTGGTTTCAGTTCCAAAACTTCCTGATCAGACAATACTTTCAGTCCCCAGAATTTATTTCCCACATTTCTGGCATCCATCAGGCCTGCAAACTGATAACCCTTTGCCCCCTGCAATATTGCCTCTGTATTTTTTCCAAGTCCATAAAGCACAAAGGGCTCCTCACGCCAATTCAGAAATGCCTTTTGAAACTGCTGTACCACAAACTCCTGCTCACTCATTGCCATGCTCCTGTCGAAAATCTTATTCTCTGGTTCTTGCAAGCCGCTTCAGTTCCTCATATTCCTGCCGGTCTACAATCGTATATTTCGACTTCCGAAGATTCCCCTGCATCTGAACCCCAGCTTCAATCACTTTAGTCGGCAGTGTCCCCAAATCGCAGTAATTGCAGGCATCTGCACTTTCACTGTAAAACATCTCTTTCAGCTTGTCTCTGATCTCCTCCGGCGTATCCTCGGGTTTCAAATCAAAATAGTCCCGCTCTGACTCATAGGCTCCCAGAGACAGCATCCTGGCACTTCTCGCACAGGTGTGAAATTTACCATTATGAAATCCCTTTATCACTCTGCTTTGATCGCAGTTTAAATAGCTAAATCTCAGCTCCTGCGCTTCCCGACCACGGTACTCCACTCCCCCCATATCTGTCCAGGTCTGCTCCGTCAACACCTTAAAGAAAATATCCTTCTCCTCCAGCACCTGAATCAGGCGGCTCATCTTCTCCAAATGGCCATAATCACTGATTTCTACAAGAATTTTGGGATTTTTCAGCAGCTCCAACACCTCCGGTTTCGGCAAAAGAGTGCTGTTCGTAATCAGCATGATACCAAGTACTTTTTTCTGAGCCAGCAAATATTCAAGAATTTCCTTCAGATTTGGGTACAGAAAAGGCTCTCCTCCCACTGTAATCCGAATACATTCGTCCACTCCCGAAAAAAACAATTCAAAGTCCTGCAAAATCTGACCGATCTCAATATCACACGGCTTATCAAAAAGCGGAAGTAATGACGAGCAACCCTTACACCGCATATTGCAGCGTGTTGTGGGCATAATCATTATTCGCGGAACAACAAAAGGACGCTCCACACCATTCCCGCCCCGTATATATGCTTCCTTTTTCTGCAACAGCTCTGTTCTTTCCTGACCGCTGATATGGTATTGTTCCAATACCACTTCATACTCCTTCAGGCACTCCTTCAGAAAACGCTCTTCAAAAAACTCTTCACTCCCGGCTGAATATGCCACTTTCAGCTCCGGAAAAGCATAAATTTCCGGCTGAACAGAAAATTCCATTCCCTTAAGCTGCTTCTCCATGGCTCTATAATGTCCTGAAGTCAATAGAATGACCGTGTTTTCATCCAAATGTGCCGGCAACTCAGTCGGTGCGATTACCGGGTAAAACTGTCCCCCCAGCTCTATATCGCACCCTTGCTTTCTCACATCATTATCCACCAGGCAAATAACAGCCTGCCGTATCGGTTCATACCGCAGCGCCTCCTCTGCCATCAAGCCTGTGCCAAAGCAGATAAGCTTTTTCTCATTTATCTCCTTCAGTAAGTCTCTCAATGTCCTCATACCCTGCCTCCCCGTCAACAGCCTTTCTCAGCAGTCCACACTCACATTCTGTCTGCTGTCCATTTATCATTCCGTCATAGTGCCGAGCCTGCTATCAATCGCCGTTTTACCACATCCCTCAGACTACCATTGACAGCGAAATAATTCGCTCCAACGGAATTCCACCTTGCAGCAACTCTTCCATGATCTCCTGGAAATAAAATTCCGGGGTCACCAAAACACAACAATCCTTCGGCACTTGTTCCAGCTGGAACAGGTTCAACACTGGCAGTCCATCCTTTTCTCCCCCAAAACGCCCCGCGTTTTTATCTATAAAGCAGACCACTTCCATACCTGCTTCCGCCAAGTCCTGATAAACCTGTGCGCCCAACCCATTTATTCCATATAAAGCAACTCTTCCGATTCCCCGCACTCGCAGATTTTCTCCAAGGCTTCCGCCCTGAACCCTGGCAGTCAGCCATTTAACCAGCGTATCATACATATATGCAAACTGCTCTTTGTTATAAATTCCATTATACATACTTAGCCCTCACGCAAAACTGCTCTGTTTTCTAACCGCTGCAAATCCATCTATATGATGTTACTGTACAAAGCATTTCGCAGAAAACTTACAGATTCGTTTCTTGCTTTTTCCAGTTTCCGTCCAAATTTTGTATAGTCAATTTGTCCTGTCACTTCTGTCATATCCCTAAAGTCTGTGAAAAATCTATTTTCCATCCCAAGTCCGGATACCATATCCTTCACCCGCGAAAGCATGGCCCGCTTTGCCGTATAAGTGTAAAATGGCTTGCGATATATCATGGAAAAGCATGTACCATGAAAAGAGTTGGTAAATACACAGGCAGCATTTTTCACATAACCCAGAAACTCTCCCGGACCCGCAAAGGCAAAACACCCTGCATTCTGAGGGAATACCCTGCCCGGATAGTCCGCAAAATAGTGGATCACCCGAAGTCCCAGCTTCCTCGCCATCATATTGGTATAGTCCACCACAGCCGGATCATGTGTTAAAAAATAGGCTAACAGGTACGGTGCACTCTTCATCTCATCATTTTCCAACACCAATCCATCATAGTCCTCCGCTTCCAACAACAAAGAGGGATCCAATACCGCAGACACCTTTTTCTTCGTAAATCGCTGAATACTCTGTACCGCAGATATCTCCCTTACCGAAACAGCATCAAAATCCGGCAGATACTCTTCAAACAGAGCATCTGCCTCCGTATATCCCAGTTGATCCAAAATCACGCTGGCCGCATAGGATATCCTACTGCTATCCGGCGAAGCGCACTTCAAAAAGTATACCGGATCCAGACCAGAAAACTCTTTCCCCCAGACAATATCACTGCCTACTATGCAGACATCATATTTGCCGAGACTTCTGGAAAGTTTTTCCTCATCATCCAGACTATCATCTGACTCCTGCTCCATTCCGAGATGACGTCTTCTAAACTCCTGAAATTTCCTGCACTTTTCCTGATACTGCTGTTGAAGACGCGCTTCCTGAAAATACTGATATTCCGGCAAGGCAGGACGATAGGGCAGTATATCCGCCTTTTCTACACCAAGCTTCTGCAGCGTCCTGCGAAGTGCATACGCCTGCAGGACAGAACCGAAATTATTATAAAAGTGCAGAGTCGCTATGACCGCTTTCGCCATATCAGACCTCCCCCCTCAGAATAATAACTGCATATCATGAATCAAGCTTTCTCAAAATAAGCTGTGCCGTCTTCCGCACATCATCGTTAGATACACATACATTACAGTCCTTACAGTACCGCATCATACAACGCTTTCCCTGTAAGTGAGTCCTTTGTATTCCTTTCAGCTTCTGTGAATTCCACAATTCAAGTAAGCCTGCGTTTTGCACCTCTCCGTATTTGGTTGCAAATTTCCAATCCTGAGGACATACACACACATTGCCATTAGAATGTATCGTCATTGTTGTAAGGGGAAAACTGCATATCTTATCCTTATCCATCATATCACCAATATTTCCTGCCTCGTAATTTCCCTCCGGCACATATGCCTCAAATTCTGACCATGCCTGTGTGGTATCCTGTATATATGTATAGTCTGAAATCGCTTCATAAATATCATAAAAGCGATTCGCATCGGCATCATCTTTCAAGGCAACATTCAATGTCTTGACAGAAACCTTCGTATCTGTTCCTCTGCTTATCTGATATAAATACGCAATCTGATCCACAAGCTCCTGATAGTTCATATCAACCTTGCAGATATTCCTGTAGTCCTCCTCATTTAATGCTTCAATGGAAAACCGCATCATGTCAACCCCGGCTTCCACCAATTCACGGCTAAGCTGCTCTGTCAGCAGCAATCCGTTTGTCGTAATTCGAATTTCCCGGAAAACCTTTTTCTCCTTCAGCACACGAACCATTTCTGCAATATTTCTGTTCAACAGCGGCTCACCAAACCCATAAAGATTAATAACCTTAACCGGTTCCTCAAACTGCATCAGGTCATCAACTATTTTATTAAACAGCTTGCTGTCCATCATTTTATGCCGTTCCGCATTCATAAAGTCCGCAGTGTTGCAGGGGCAAAATGCACAACTCAGATTGCACGCACCGCAGGGATCAACAAAAACCACATAGGGCGCCTTGAGCGGTACTACCTCCGATAACACAGCTCTTGAATTTGCTTTTTCCAGTCTGTCTCGATTTACCATCCTTACTCCTTCCCACCTGTTTTACCATTATTTCTTCTCTATGTGATCAAATTATTAAAAATATCGTTTTCAAATGCTTCAGCTATTGTTTCACCTGCTGCTTCGTTGATATGCACCCCGTCTCCACAGTCAAATCTCCTGTCCAGCTCTGTATCTGTTTCGTTCGTTACCAGCTTAGCCACATCTATGCATCTATCAAACGGCGCCTGCTTCATTATCCAATAATTTATCTTCTTCCTCAGTTCGTTCCTGGCTTCCGTATAGTCTTGATCAATTACTCTCGGACAAATTGTCAGTCCAATAATCCTCACCCCTTTTTCATGTGCCTTTCGAATCAATTCACTCGCACAGGCTGTATATGTGTCAAAAGTAAGCGGCCTATTTCCTTCTTCTTCTGGCAGAGCCAGATCATTTAATCCCATGGCAAAAACACATACCGATATTCCTTCCAGCTCCAGAACATCGTGTTCGAATCTTAATTGTCCGTTGTATCCAAGACAATCCAACTGCCCACTGGGAGAACCATTCAAAAGCCTTGACCCATTAATCGCCACTTCAAATACCGCAAGCTTTCCCGGATACAATCTGTACATTCGATCAATCAAGGGCTTCGACCAGTTTCCCCAATGAGTAATGCTGTCTCCAAAAAGTGCCGCCACATGCACCTGCTCCTCGCAAAATACCTCTAGAGACTGCAATATCATTACAATCCCCGGCCTGAAAGTATTACCTGATTCCGGACGCTTTGACGATGCAAATTTCATCTCCACCTTCACTTCACAGGGCTCTATGTCTACATACAAACAATCCGAATAACAATCTGCTTCGTTTGATACGAAAAAAGCTTCCTTCCCATCCCTCCGCATAACATACGCTTTTTTTCCCATTGTCAGCTTTACGGATGACACTTCACACACAGCCTTCCCATACCAATTACTGTACTTCAGCCTGCACCCGGTGCCATGCAGATTATTTCGAAAAGTATAAATAAAGGATGTCTGTTCCCAAAAAGTAAAGTTTGTCCCTCTCTGCGCATAACTCCAGCTTGTTTTCCAGGGCATACTATATGCTCCATTCATCTATTGTCTTATGGGAAGCACACCACGGAACAGGTGTCATTCTATTACATGCATCGCAATATTCACACAGAGGTACAGGTCTGGAGATCTCCGCACACAATTCGTCCACACTGTCAACTGAGTAAATATCCACACCATTTTCTTCCGGTCCCGGCAACTGCTTATCAAAATAATTATTAAATAAATCAATATATGCGCTGTTAGCGCAGGGATACAGCCGCCCATCCCGAATAATATATTGCATACACAGACAGGAATCAAAATTTTGTTTTGCATCCAGGCCACCAGCCAGTTTCAACGGCAGTCCCCACATCTCCTTTGGCTTTTCCGCCGAATTTCCTGTATTTCCGAAAGTAACAACTATGCCTTCGCTGTCAAGCTTCTTGCGCAGCTCCTCATATGGAAGTTTCAAGGGATACTGAGAAATCCAGATATTCACCTTATTATCTGTACAAGAACGGAAAAATTCTTCTTTCATTGATTCCAGTCTGGTCGCATTTGTAATAATGATTATCTGTGTCTTTCTAAAATATTTTCGCACGATATACGGAAACTCATGCACCCGAGGATGCAACAAAGGTTCCCCCCCCAGACAACTGAAATTCGTCTACGTCTCCGTTTGTCAGCTCAGCCAGCCTCCTGCAGTCTTTCTCAAAATCATCCAAATCTAAGAAGAATTCCTTTTTTGCCAATGGTGAAAAGTGAGAGCATCTCACACAGCTGAGATTACAATGGTCTGTCAGGTGAACCATAATGCAGGAAAAACGCTTCACTTTGCTGTTTAGCTTCTTTGCCCGTATGAACTCCTCAAACGTATAGATAATTGCATTTTCTAATTCAGTCAATGATTCTTTGATTTCTTCCACTACTTCGGGTGTTCTTGCCGTTATAATTATTTCCGTTGGTTCATCCTTATATTCTTGGTATAATCTTTCCGGTGAGATTATCTCTACCCCGTTAAAGTAATTTCCCTGCTTCTGTTTATCCTTGTCACAAATGTAGTCAACCTGACATCCTGAAGAAACCAATGGTTGATATACCATACGCAGATTTTGTGTCCCTGCTCCGTATAATATTACTTTTGTGCTCTTCCCACGTCGTTCCATACACACCGCTTTCTATGAATTACTTTCAATCGTTGTTTTTGCATAGCAGACCGTATCGCACCATTCTGTTGAATGATGTCTTACAATCATGCTGTATTCCGGAACAAATCTCTTTAAAAGCATTGGTATTTCAAACAAGTCCTGAATACTGTGGTAGATGCAGATTGCGCAGATCGGCTTCTTATTTCTGATCAGACTCACTGCTCCCGATAATGCCTCCTGCTCACTACCTTCTATATCCATCTTCAAAAAGGTTACCTGCTTTTCACAAAACATCTCATCCAGGGGGATGATCTCGCCCATAAGCTTACCGTTGTTCATGACAGAAGAGTTTCCGCCATTATAATTATATCTTATCCATTCTCTATTCCTTCCCACTCCGCAATTAAAAGTTTTAATCCTGGAGGCAGTTCTTTCAGGCATCTTATCGACAACAGCTCTAAGTTCCTTATAATTCTGTTTATCTAATTCAAAACATACATACTCTCTATAGTCATCGTATCGAATATCTTCTACTAAAGAAGATATTGTATCCCCGATATATGCCCCACAGTCAACCATGATTTCCTGTTTCCCAAGATATTTTCCGCCATCAAAAAAATACTGCGGCTGTATGCATAAGCTTTCAAAATCAATCTTACTCAGTTCTCCGCCATCTTCTTTTATGCCAAATATTTCCTTTAAATGACACCATATAACCTTCAGCGACTCCTCATCTTCAAACATATTCAACAGATCGTTCGTTTTCTGTAACACATCCTCTTTATCCATGTTCAGAAAAAGTGTCATTGCTTCCAGATAAAAATCAGGGTATAGTTCAGAAAAGATATTTTTTACATTATTTTCTACTAACTGCCGCTTTATCTCGTCCAGAAATTGAGCTCCTGCCGCTATAAAGCAAAAAACATTATTTCCATCTCCACATGCCTTCTGCGGTGACACAACTGCTATTCTTCTATTCTGCGGCGTAAGAAACTCCGTTCCCCATTTATTCGAATCATTATCACACAAGAAACCAACCTCTACTCCCAGCTCCTCAAGGCAGGTACAAATTTTCTCCCCCATTAACGCCGCACCGAAAACAATTATTTTGCCACCACTATTGCTCCAATGCCGCCAATAATCCAGTTGTTTTTTCCTTACATTAAAGAAAATATCAATATTATTTTTAATCGTCTCCTGAATACAATCTCTCAAATTCATCCCGATCTTTCCTTTCACACAAATCTGCATGATTCCGCTTTGCGAAACCGTAGAATAATTTCGCGAAATGCCTCGCGTACCTCAGATGATCATTCTTTTCTGACTGCATAACAAACAGTTTCATTCAGTAAATCTGTATGATGGCGAATAAAGATATCATAATCCGGCCAATTTGTCTTTATATGCAGTGGAATCTCCCACAAATCGCGCGGACTGTGATAAATACAGATCGCCATCTTCGGGCGATATTTCGATATTGTCTTGTTAGCTCCCCGCAAAGCCTGCATTTCTGCTCCCTCAATATCCATTTTTATAAATGATACCAATCCACGATCAACAAAATAATCATCCAATGCAATTACTTCCCCTATCTGGGTTCCGCCGTCTTCCATTTTAGACCCCTCATCATATTCCCCATATTGAATAACGCCCGTTTCCCCGGAAACTCCTTTATTTTCCAGAACGAACTTATCTGCGTGCTCGCTCCAGTTTTCAAATACATATTCTTTCATTTTTTCAAAATTACTTTTACTCAGTTCAAAAGCATAATACCTTTGAAATTGTCCTCCTGTATAATGCATAAAGTCCGGAATATTATCACCCGTGTATGCCCCGCAGTCTACATACACCTCTGCCCCGCTGTTTCTTATGATATCCTTCGGGAAATATTGGGGGACTGTATACAAATCATCTGTCTGGCCGAAACAATATTCACTTGTCACCCACTCCTGAATCAAACGTGCAAGCAGTCTGCAGGACTCTTCATCCGCCAAAATATCAATTGTATTAATCAGCCGTTGAACCGCCTCCTGTATACTATTTTCGGATAAATAATTTTCTATAGATAATTTTCCGGCTAAGGCCCTGTCCACCATCGGGAATCCTAATTCCTTTAACTGCCTGTATATTTCCTTGTAATATCGTGTTGGTATCAATACCGCTGTTTCTTCTTTATATTTTTTCAGTTCCTCCACAGATATAACATCAATTCCATATCCATAAGGATCTTTCTTGCCTGTTTTCTGCAGATCGTTATCGCAATAAAAATCTATTTTTCTTCCCATAGCATCTGCAAGTTCCAACACCCCCCTGCCCATATTCCCCACACTGAACCCACATATGTACTTATATCCCTTATATCTCTTCTTTAGAAACTCAACATAGCTTGGTTTATAGCCAATCAAATAATCTCTAATGAGCTTTTTATATTTTTCTTTATATAATTCCATAATTTACCCTCTTTCCCGCCTTCAACAGGTATTCATCTCCGTTCTTCGAAGTACCGCACCGTTCTTCTGAAGCCTTCTGCCGTATTAATCTGAGGACTCCATCCTAATTCCTTGAGAAAACTTGTATATTTTAATACTTTTCCCTGCCCTTCAATTGCTCTTTTCTTCGCACATGTATAGCTCAGTTTTCGCTCCGGAAATACATTCTGGGTTAAAAAAATCGCCAGTTCTTCAACCGTCATTTGTTCATCATCATTATGAACAACATAAGGTGTCGATATCTCCCCCTCAAATAATACCTTAAAGAAAGCTGTCACCGCATCTGTTATATACGTCATACCTATATAACCCTGGCCATCTCCTTTAATCATCAAATTTCGATTATTAATTATTGCTTTCACAAAGTCAGAATACAAATGTCCATCCTCTAAATCAATATACGGACCATAGGTATATCCGATACGAATTATTTTCGCAGGAACATTATATTCTTGTGCAAAATCTGCACACAGATTTTCCCCCAGACGTTTACTCATATTATAACAATTCCTGTAATCCAGGGGTTCCAAGCCATTGTACGTCACATTATCTTTTGTAGGACCGCCATATACGGCGCCGCTGCTGAAAAAGAGAAAACCCTTTACTTTTTTCGCCATCGCAAATTGCAGCAATTTATAGGTTCCTATTGCATTAGCGGAAGCAATTTCAACCGGATTAGTATAAAAGAAAGAAGTTGCGGACACACAAGCGGCATGAAGAATATAATCAACATCCCCTTCAAATTCTACTTCATCTTCAACATTGCCCTTTAATATAATGAAGTTCGGATCATCCAAATAATCTGCCCATATATTTTGTGCCTTCTCTAAATTACGGCATTGTGCAATGACCCTGCAGGGCTTATCCCGATTTTCCTCTGCCAGCTTCATCAATGCCATCACACAATACCTCGCCAATGACCCCGTTGAACCGGTAATAAAAAATGTTTTACCAAGGACATTTGTTATTTCCAGTGTTTTGATAATCGCTGAAATATCTTCTTTTTCAATCTGATACATGTCTTCCCTCTCAGCTATACTAATATTTTTCCGTCTATTTCCGTAAGAATACCCTGATAATACTGTGCCATCTTCTGAATGGTCTTCCCGAAATCCTCAAATTGATAAGTTCCCATCTCCGAAAATAATCTGGCGTTATCTCCTGAGTATTCCAGTTTATATCCCTCCGAAGCAACAATAAACTCACACTCCCTTTGCAGTGCTTCCCTGATAATATTTCCCAGCGAGTACAAATCAATATGCTCTCCACGACATACATTATAATGTTTGTGCTTTGGCTCATTCTCAATAAACCACCGCATTATTTCAACTAGATCATCAATATAAATGTAATCAAAAAACATATTTTTTGATAAGGTCATAGGCATTCCCTTTAATACTCTGCAAATATTACAGGAAATGAACCTCGTCGCCCACTGCTCATACTTTCCATACACCCCATAAAGCCTTAAATCTACTATATTATTCCTGTTCTCACACTGTTTTGACAAAAGATATTTATAAAATCCATATCCATCCTGTGGCACATGCTTTCCGAAATAGTCTTCTTTCATAAAGGGAATATAATATCGACAGTCATATTCTGCACCGGATCCAAAATAGTACATTCTCTCAAAGTATTGACTACAACGCTCTAAATTCGCATACATACGCAGACCATACTCCATGGTATCCTGAGCCGAAACATGATCACCGTCTTTCTGACTATAATTTGCAGCATGGATTACAATGTCTATATTGTGACTGCGTAAATAGTCTTCTACCAGTTCCGTATCGCAAAGATTGAGTTCCTCTTTCCCAGGAGCCAGAACATCATAATCAGCAGATAACTGTTCAACCAGGTTGCGCCCTATAAAGCCTTCACTTCCCGTTATTAAGAGCGTCTTCATATTTATCTCCTTTAATGCTTAATTCATTTATTATTTTTTCGTGTTTCTCTTTATGCAAAAAGAAATAATTCGTTTCCAAAGTTTCTTCATCTACCTTGCCAAAGCATTTTAAATGTCCATCCTCTATCACAAAGCAACCATAACCAAGGTTATTGAAGAAATCAATAATATCATTAGGACAGTAATGAAACTTTGCAGACCATTTTCGAAGCATCTCGGAAAAAACAATCGGTTTATACCTTTGTATCGTTTGTTTTCCGCCCTGGTATACAAATAATTCGGCACCTTCCACATCGCATTTTATAAAATCCAGCTGCTGAATATTTTTCTGTCTTGCATACTCATCCAGCTTCATCATGCTGACAACAATCTGTTTTGTAGAATCAAGTTCTCTTAAATCAACCATTGAAGAAGCCCCTGAAGCTGTTACATCATAATAAAATCTCTCTTCTTTCGTCCATTTTGATAACCCTAATCTATTGGAAATACAAGTCTTTAAATCGTTTAGTTTAAGATTCGTCAATAACCGTTCATAAGTTTCTGGCACCGGTTCAAAAAAATGTATTTGATAAGAAGAATATCTCTTATTAATATTAATACCATACCACCCCAGATTAGCACCCACATCAAATATAACCGCATTTTCATTCAAATATGGCATAATTGACATCACCATATCAAATTCTTCTTTTTCATATCTTCCTTCTGCCAATATGGTATGTGGAACAGATGCTACATCCCTTTCGTCAAGTCCCATTTTAATTTCATATCCATCAATATCAAACACAGCATGAACATTGTCCTGCCGAATACATATTTCAATGCAGGGATTATCTTTTGCAAAAGCACAGTATTCAAATAAGTCAGTTTCCTTGTCAAACAATATTTTGCCGATTTTGCTTCTTTGACACTTATCCGGCATTTGCCAAAATAATTCTTTCAACTCATTAATCATGATCTATTCTCCTGTAACTACCGTGTGTTCAGCAAGCAACAACATGCCAATTGCTATTTGTAAAATCTCCAGTATTTGTTCTTTATTCCCCGCCTTCTCTTCCGCCAATCTACTTATGTTATGTAATACCTTTTCTATCGTTCCATTGAAAGCAGCAGAATTTCTTTTATCAGTCAGCACCTGCTGTCGTATGACGTTCAAAAGCTCTTTCCAGGGAATTGCCTGTATATCCAATTGACCACTTATTACCGCCTCATAAGCCTGAAGAAAAGTTCTCATGGTACTTGATGCCTCGCTTTTTAACAACAGCGGATCAGAGAAAATATTATATTCTCCATATGCAATTTGCCGCAATATCTCCAACGGAATATCAGAAACCCGCTCCCAAAACTCTTTGATTTCTTCATAGTACTCAGGTGTCAGTATCCCTCTGTCATGCAGGTTCAACAATGCATTTATGTCTCCTAATAACCATGGTAACGACGCTGTGCACTTAATTACCTTATTCTTTTCAGTAAAGCAATCCGGTAAAGCCTCATTTGCCTGAATCCAATATTTTCCCCAAATCAGGATTCTCTCCTCATGCCATCCCGAGCCTGCAGCATGAGAATGAAAGATCGTAATATTTTTTCCTGCCAGCAGACAGATATTCGGTCTCGCTTTTTTTGCTAATTGTTCAAAAATAATTAGAAATTGCAAAAATCCTTTCCTATAATCGCCATGCCTTTTATTAAAGTCCTCCATATCCAAATAATTATTCAGCATGGTTTTTACATTGTAAATCGTTGTATCCATGGATGTCGCATAATCCCCACATCTATGATAAAATTCATTAGCATTCTCGCAGATGGACAATTCTATCTGTGAATTCGGGTGCCCCACATCCAGGAAAATCAAATCATGCATCTTTTCGGTCGCCTGATAGATCAGCTTGATTGTTTTCTCTTCACACCAACATCGATCCCTCAGAAACCACATGTAATCGTATGATTTCGAAATACCATCCATCATAATAATTTTCTCTAGCTTATCAATTACAAGTAACTCCGGTTCCGGAGCCATGTGAAAATAAAACAGATTATCATACCCCTTTTTCTGATATGCCTCAATTACATCTCTTGTCCTGGTGTCTCTGCTGCTGTCATAATAATATACATCCAGGCCATAGCGATGATAAGTTTCCGCACAGTTTTCCAAAACCTCCTGAACCACTTCCGGATGTTCATAGGTCGGAATACATACTACCATTCTATTTCCAAATTTTAGATCTGTTCTTTGCCTTTCCACCACGGTGAGCCACTGATAGGCATACAGCTCCTCACTGTTTACCATCGAATATTGTTCTTGCAGTTGCCGCACTCTACGTTCCAGCTCCGGCGTCCTGCCTCCCGCCTGCGTATAAGCCCAATCATCCTTTGTCAGCTTTGCACGGGACAGCATCTCCCTCATCTGCCTTTGGTCAAAAAGCCTTCGGTCGGTGACGTCTCTTCCAATCCTAGAAAAATGAAACTTGTTTGCAAAGCTTACTGCCACATACCCGTCCTTTTTCAGAGTTTTCACCAACTCTGTCAGAACGGCTTCCGGCTTTTTCGTATACTCCAGCGAATCATTGATTACAATAATATCAAATGTATCCGCAAGATCGTCCCCCTTCCACTCATCCAGATTCACCCAGAATGTCTCTGCAATCCTGTCCGCTATCTGAGCCATATACTGGTGTTGTTCCATACCATATACCCTTGAATCCGGAAAACGTTCTTTCAGACAACCCAAAAGAGAACCACATCCCGTCCCGACCACTAAAATCGTATCGTCGGATATGTCGCTCTTTTTTTCCAGCATGGAGACCAGATCCAGCCGAATATTCCAGTAGCCTGCCGGATCCAGACCAATTGTTGACCACTTTTCAAAAAATTTTCTTTGATTGATATCCAGAACATTTTGGAACTTTTCAGGTTCTTTTTTAAAAGAGCTGCTTCCCCAATGAATAATAAAACTGTTCTTACACAGCACATTCCGAAACCCTGCAAGATTAATACGCAGACAAAGATCGTTATCCTCAAAATTCCCGGGAAAAAACCTCTCATCCAACAAGCCAACCTTGTTGAGTACTTCTCTCTTCAGCAAAAGAGCAAAACCCGTCAAATACATTTTATTTTGATAGGGGTATTTCATTGGAACATTATTTTTTACGGCAAATTCCCGATATTCTTTCTCGGTTTTTCCGTCGTCCACAACTGTCTGAAAATTTGACATGTGGTTCGTTACACTTCCCACGCTTCCCACTTCTTCACTCTCATACAAGCCCATACGCAGCCAAAAAAGAGCATTATCCATCAATACGGTATCGTTATTCAGCAGAAAAATGTCTGATTCAGCATCCGCAAGGTCAATCCCTTGATTACACGCCGCCGGAAACCCCTTGTTTTCTCCATTACACAGCAGCTTGATATCCTTCTGGCCCTTCAGCCACTCCACACTGTCATCCATGGACGCATTATCAATTACAATAATCTCCCGGGCGGCCTTCGGCGTGGTATTTCGAATGCTCTCAACACAATCTCTTGTCATATCCAATAAATTATAGGATAGAATGACGATAGCCGCTTTGGGTACAGTAATACCCTGTGCTGAAAACTCATTCAGCAGTAACTTTATCTGTTCACAGTCCTGAGAATCATGGCAGTAAAACAACGCATTTTCATAGCACAGATATGCCTGATGAAGATTTTTTGACGCATAATAATCACCCAGCATCACATATAATTCATAATTACGGGTATCCAACTTCAGTCCCTCCGAAATTGCCGCCCATGCTGTCTCATACTCCTCCTCTGCCAACGCAATAGCCGCCTCAAATATTTTCCTGTAGACAGGACGGATATCAGTACATTTCTGCAGCAGTCTTTTTGCTTCAGCAAATTCGCCTTGGACAAGAATTTTCTGGATCCTCTCCTCATCTGTTTTCAGTATTGCCTTTGCCATTCTGACTGTTCCTCCTTAAAAAATTGCCTCGAAGAGGCAATTAGAAGAATGCTTTGGATTCTTCCCTTGCCAAAACATAATTACCTCTTAGAACCAGCGCGTCAATAAACACTTTAATCCTATAAGATAAAAAAACCGCTGTCACAAGCTTAAACTTGCAATAGCGGCCTTTTTGCTCTTCCCTGATTTCTGCCTCCATGCAAATACCCGGATCCGGGTGCGCTCATCCTTGCGCTGTCAATCACACATTTATTATATCGACAGTTTCTTCACCAACCATAAGAGCAGGAAAAATTTACTCAACAATCGGCCACATTCTTTCAAGAGGATACGACTCCAACGTTCCGTCCTCATGCACGATTGTTTTTGTTCTGGGGGAAACCGTCTCATCTGGCGAAATAAGCAGTTCACACAATATTGGTCCCTCAGCATTTAAAATCCTTTCAATCTGTTCCTCCAGCTGACGGTTATCCGAAATGCGAAAGGTTCTGAGGCCGTATGCCTCGGCAACCCTCACTGTATCCGGCAGAGTAAGCCCGCTGCTCTCTCCGCTGGCTACCTGGAATCCGCCGAAAATGTTATTCTGCATGGAACGAATACTGGCATACCCCTGGTTATTCCAGATAAATATTTTTACGGGCAGCTTCAGCCGCGCCAATGTTTCCAACTCCTGAATATTCATCTGAAAGGCGCCGTCACCGTTGATCAGGATCGTTCTCCTTCCACCGTTGGCCAGACATGCGCCGATAGCGTAGGGAAGCCCAAATCCCATGGAGCCCAGCCCGGCAGCATTCTTCATTTTTTGTCCGCGCTTTGGTTTGAATGCCTGATAAGTAATCTCCCCTGCGGCTCCGGAGCTTTCCGGGACAATTACATCTTCCGCGGTTGTGTATTTGCAGAGTAAATCAATAAAATAATATGCGCTGACTACTCCCTGAACATTCTTATGCTCTTCTGTGACAACCGGGTATTTGCCGCGCAGTTCATGTCCCTGCCGATTCCATATCTTCCATACTCCGTTCCGCTCCTGCAATTCCGCATTCTCGCCTGCAGCCCTGGAAAGTTCACGGATAAATTCCCCCGCATCGCAAGCCAGCTTTACTTCAACCTGCTCCAGCTTCATGCGATTCAGCTCATTCGGATCAATATCAACAATAATCTTTTTTGCCGACATTCCAAAGTGTGGCTCGTTAAACGCAGTAAGACTTGTATCTAACCGGCTTCCCACACAGATCAACAGATCTGCAGACTGTAAAATAAGATTGGCCCCTCTGTCTCCCATTCCTCCCGGATGACCCGCATACAATTCATCTTCCTCTCCCAGCATATCAATTGTTTTCCAGGTAGTGAGCACAGGAACCGGCAAAATATCCAGCAATCTGTAAAAATCCTGTGTGGCCCCTGCCAGCTTGATACCGTTCCCCGCCAGTATCACCGGCCTGTCCGCACCTTTCAATAACTCCAATGTCTCCTTTACCGCCTCAGAAAGGCCGGACACATTCTCCGTCTCCGGTTCGAAACCCTTCTGCGTCTCCGGATCTATCATTGCTGCCTGTACGTCCAACGGGATCGACAGCCATACCGGCCCAGGCCTTCCACTGTTCGCCTCATAATATGCCCGTTCCATATGATAGCGAATCTCCTCCGATTCCATCACCTGAACCGCATACTTTGTGATTGGCTTAACCATCTCTATGATCTGCACTTCCTGAGAACCCGTCTGCCTCACCCCGCTATCACCAATCAGATCGGAACGCTTTGCCTGTCCGGAAAGAATAAACATGGGAGTCGAATCGATCCACCCCGCCGTTACTCCGGTGATCGCATTGGTAGCCCCCGGCCCAGAAGTAGTCAGGCAGACTCCAATCTCGTTTGTATGCTGTGCGTATGCCTCCGCTGCCACGGCAGCCGCCTGCTCATGCAGAGTACAAACATAGTCAATGCCGGATTTTCCCACCGAATCATCTAAATGCATTGCTCCGCCCCCCGGCAGCATAAAGATATATTTTACACCCTTCTCTTTCAAAAAACGAAAAATATAATCAGACAGCTTTATCATAACTCTTCTCCAAACATCTTATATTCCACATATTCCGCTATGGTATGCCCGATAAAAATGTGAGCCTCCTGTACCCGGGGCGTAACCTTGGAGGGCACCTTTACAATGTAATCGCACAGTTCTTCCAGTTCCGGTACCTGATGTTCCCCCATCAGCATAACCGTTTTTATACCCTGCCTTTTTGCATAGCGCAAAGCCTCCAACACATTCTTGGACCGTCCGCTGGTAGAAATGCCAATCAACAAATCTCCCGGCCTGGCTTTTGCCTCAAGCTGTCTGGCAAATACCCGCTCATAGCTGTAATCATTTCCGATGGCTGTCAGTGTGGAAGTGTTTACGGTCAAGGCTTCCGCATTCATTGCCGGACGTTCCCTGTAAAAGCGGCTGATAAATTCCGTGGCAATATGCTGGGCATCCGCCGCACTGCCGCCGTTTCCGCACAGAAAGACCTGGCCCTCCCTGCGAAGCAGGACAAGAACTTCTTCCGCAATGCCCATCACCATATCCATCAGTTCCCGGTCGGAAGCCATTTTCTTGAAGATATCCTCATGCTCTTCCAGTCTTTGATAAAAGTAATTATGAGGTTCACATACATCATTATACTTTTCCAGAATGGAAACCATTTCCCAGAGACACCCTTTTCCGCCGTCGTTCTGCAGGATAATATCAGCCGCGTGCTTCGCTCTGTCAATGGCATTTGCAGGGCACAGACCAAGCCCTGCGTAAGTCAGTGGCTCCACATCATATTTTCCGTCCCCCACATAACAGATCTTTTCCCTGGAAATACCTGTGTTTTCCTCGATCAGCCGCATGGTTTCCTTTTTGGTCTTGTTCCCACGGTAAAAGTATTCCCACGGAAAACGCCTCTCAAAATATCCTACGATCTCTGTGTCCTCTCCAGTGATCGCAGCAAGCTTATACCCCCTGCGGTGAAGTTCAAATATTGCGTCAATATCCTTCAGGCTGATCTGCTTCTGCTCACGCCCCTCGGAGTCGATAATCACTGTTCCGTCAGTTATCACTCCGTCAATGTCAAACACAATCAATTCTATCATACCTGGCCCCTGAGTTTCCTTTTAATTTCTTCCTCTGCAGGTGTCAGTACCTTTTCCCCGGTTCCCATAATTTTTTCCGCATCACGGATATCCTTTACCAACCTGCACAACTCATAGGGTTCAATGGAGGCTTTCTGGTCAGAGCCATACATCGTCTTATCCAGGGTGATATGGCGTTCAATAGAAGTGGCGCCTGCCGCTACAGCACAGACGCTGACCAAAGTCCCCTCTTCATGTCCGCTGTAGCCCACCTTGCACTGATAGGTTTCCGCCAATACTCTGATCAGCTTCAAATTCGCATCCTCCGCCGGCATGGGATAGGTACTGTTACAATGCATCAGCTCATAAGGGCAGTCTGCTTCCTCAAAAAATTTCACTGCATGATCTATTTCCTCCAGAGTACTCATCCCTGTAGCCACAAAGGTATACTTTCTCTCGGAGGCAATTTCTTTCAGCAATTCATCATTGGTCAGCATGGCAGAAGCCACCTTATTATATTTACAGTCATACTGCCTTAAAAACTTCTGGGAATCCACATCCCAAGCGGACGCATACCACTCTATTCCCTTTTCTCTGCAATATCTGTCAATCTCATCATACGCTTCCCTGTCGAACTCCAGC
>Ga0224737_10030_pt1 | contig 20260 bp, 15 predicted proteins | sample LIM_B_Water_Pos_FD_161632 | JGI IMG/M metagenome (GOLD analysis project Ga0224737, IMG submission 161632) | Enriched cells from gastrointestinal tract of the lab mouse from Pacific Northwest National Laboratory (PNNL), Richland, Washington... | ecosystem: Host-associated > Mammals > Digestive... | reverse complement strand
ATTATCTGGATGTAATGTATTCCGACGGTGACTTTCTCTATTATGACAGACTGGATCAGGGGGACGGAATCATCTGCCGGGTGGCTTTGGAGGGAGACGAGGATTCGGCAACGAAAATCCATGTGTATTATGACAGTCCTGTAAAGGGGATCAGTGTGGCGGAGAGCTTCGACACTATCTTTACGGCAGAGCAAAGCGGAGCAGAGGGCAGCTTTTCCATGACGAAGGTTTATCTGACAGAGGACACGAAGACCGCGGGCAGAATCAACGGGTTTCTGGAGGAACTGTACACCGGTGAAAGCGAATATATGGAGGAGCTGATGGAGGAGGTGCGGGCGACGGTATCCTCGGAGTGGACGGGAGACGGCTGGGTCAGCGGCACCATTGTGGAATACAGCACCAATTGTTCGATCAATTATATTGACGAGCAATATATCGGTTTTGAGTTGTACTGGTATCAATATTTCCAGGGGGCGGCCCACGGCATATACGGCTCCACGGAATATTTGTTCAGCCGGTCTACCGGCGAGAGGCTGGGGATAACGGATGTGGTAAAAAATACGGAGGCGGAGATCTGTGCCATCATTGCTCCCTATGTGGAGGCGAAGGCGGAGTGGGGAACCGATGATGAGGGCTGGGAGAGCATTCTTCTGGAGGAGGAACGCATATTTTTGACGCAGGAAGGAATCGGGATTCATTTTGACGTCTATGAGATGACCTGTTACGCCTCGGGCGCCCTGGATATCATCGTTCCCTATGAAGCCTTTGAGCTGTGCCAGCCGGGGGAGGCGGAGCTGATGAGATTCTGAGCCGTCATGGCCTGAAGCGGATACCTGGGAGGGGCGTCCCCGTTATCTGGCGGGAGCATAAAATCAGGAACGGTTATGGATGCGCAGGCCCGGCACAGGACAAGATAACCCATGGACGAAAAAGGGCGGCTTCGTTTATAGTATAAATATGCCGGTAACGCTGACATTCCTGACATCTGGATGCCGGAGTCGGCACGACGAAAGACTGCGGACAATGTGGGGCTTTCAAATAAGGATTGGTATGTGCAGGAGGGTGTAACATGATGGAAAAACAAAATTTCAGCAGTCCTTTGGACTTAAAACAGGTGCGGGTTACGGACGGCTTCTGGGGAAGGGAACAGGAGCTGGTGCGCAGGGAGGTCATTCCCTATCAGTGGGATGCGCTGAACGACAGGATTCCCGATGCGGCGCCCAGCTATTGTATGCGGAATTTTAAGGCGGCAGGACGGCTGATGCGGGAAAAGAGAGAGCAGGGGGCATCCTTTCAGGCTCCGGCCTATACCTACCGCGGCTTTCAGGCGCTGCCGGAGGATCCGGCACATCCTGCCCCGGATCAATTTTATGGCTTTGTGTTTCAGGACAGCGATTTTGCGAAATGGATCGAGGCGGTGGGATATTCTCTGATGAATCACCCGGATCCGGAACTGGAGAAAACGGCGGACGAGGCCATTGATATTGTATGCGCCGCACAGGCGGAGAACGGTTATCTGGATACTTATTACATCATCAACGGAATGGACCGCATTTTTACCAATCTGCGGGATCACCATGAGCTTTACTGTCTCGGGCACCTGGTGGAGGGCGCGGTGGCCTATTACCGGGCCACAGGAAAGGATAAACTGCTGAAGGCGGCGGAGCGGTATGCGGATTTTGCGGTTTCCAGGTTCGGCCCCGAGGAGGGAAAGAGTAAGGGTTACCCCGGTCACGAGATCGCGGAGATGGCGCTGGCTGCGCTTTATGAGGTCACGGGGGAGAAAAAATACCTGGAGCTTGCCGGTTTCTTTCTGGATATGCGGGGAACAAAGCCCTATTACTTTGACCTGGAGGAAAAGGAGCGGGCGGAGCATGACGGCGTGTCCTACAGAGAACCAGATCCCAATGAAATCCGTCATGCATATCACCAGGCGAATTACCCTGTCAGGGAGCAGAAGGAGGCCGTTGGGCATGCGGTTCGCGGGGTCTATCTCTACAGCGGCATGGCGGATGTGGCCAGGCTCACCGGGGATGAAGCTTTGTTTGAAGCCTGTGAGAGACTTTGGAACAATATTGTGGAGGAAAAGCTTTATATCACGGGGGGCATCGGAGGCACCCATGTAGGGGAGGCTTTTTCCTTTGGTTATGATCTGCCCAACGACACGGCGTACTCCGAGACCTGCGCCGCCATCGGACTGGCCTTTTTTGCCAGGAGAATGCTGGAGATCCGGGCGGAGGGCAGGTACGGTGACGTGATGGAGCAGGCCCTGTACAACACAGTGCTGGCAGGAATGGCTTTGGACGGAAAAAGTTTCTTCTATGTGAATCCGCTGGAGGTGGTGCCGGAGGCATGCCGGAAGGACGAGCGGAAACAGCATGTGAAGGCGGTTCGTCAGAAGTGGTTTGGATGTGCCTGCTGTCCGCCCAATATTGCCAGAATCGTGAGTTCTCTGGGGGCATATGTGTTTACAAAGAATGAGCATACCCTCTACACCCATCTTTATGTGGGAAGCGAGATAAGCTGCAGTCTGAACGGGAAAGCGCTGGATATGAAGCTGGAGAGCGGATTCCCCTGGGAAGGCGGCGTGAAGGCCGCGCTTCATATGGAGGAGAATGTGAACGGCACGCTGGCCTTCCGGATTCCCGGCTGGTGCGGTGAGCTGTCCCTGAAGGTGCGGGAGACGGCCGGCGGCGGAGCCGGAAACGTGGTCTGCTCCGGTGTTGTGAGAGATGATAACGGAGGGGAGAAGTCATCTGTAGAGACCGATTCCGGGAGACTGTCCTTCCGTGTAGAGAAGGGCTATCTTTATCTTGCCGGAGAGTGGACGGATGGAGATGAGATTCTGATTGATATTCCCATGAAGGTGCGCTGCCTGGCGGCAGACGCCAGAGTGCGGGAGGACTTGGGAAAGGTTGCCTTTATGAGAGGCCCCGTCTGCTATTGTATGGAGGAGGCGGACAACGGTAAGAATCTGCACCTGCTCCGGGCGGATACGGGACGGCTTTCGGAGATTACCGCGGAGAGCTCCCGGGAGCTTGGGCATGAGATGCGTATCCTGCGGGTGCCGGGAAAACGTCTGGAGGAAGGCCCGGAGGGGACGGGGCTGTATCATGAGTATGTGCCGGCGGCGGAATCCGACGCGGTGCTGACCCTTGTGCCCTATTATGCCTGGAGCAACCGGGGAGAGGGCGAGATGAGCGTCTGGGTCAGGGGATAGAGGCGCCGTTATAAATTTTCCCGAATACGGATGTCCACCGCCACATAGTTGTGTTCCTTTTCCGGCAGTCCGCCGGTGGTGAGATAGGTGAAGAGAAGGGATAGGGGTTTGCTGCCCTGTACCTTCGGCTGCTGACAGATGACGGCGGCAATGACGCCCTTCTTGACCAGCTCTCTGGTGGTGGGCACCAGATCATAGGCCACAATGCGTATTTTGTCCTGAAGGCCCAGCGCCTTTACACTGCGGCAGCCGCCGTAGACGCCGCCGGCGGTAAAGTAGAGAGCGTTGATCTCCGGGTGGGCAGAGAGGAGCCTTGTGGTCTTTTCATAGCTTTCGATTTCGTCGTCGTGTACCTCCACGATGTCCGTTATGGAGATGGAATCCCGGTGAGGCTTCAGGGTCTCGGTAAAGCCGGCGATCCGTTCCGTGTGACAGAGGATGTTGGAGGAACCGGTGACAATTCCCACATTTACCTTTCCGTGGGTCATGAGCTGCAGCAGCCCTGCTGCAGTGGCGCCGCTTCTGGCGTAATTGCTGCCCACATAGGCGATCCGCCTTGAATTTTCAATGTCCGTATTCAAGGTCACTACGGGAATCCCCTGATGATACAGCTGGTTGATGCGGCGGCGGATGCGCTCGTCGTTGTAGGGGGCGAGGGCGATGCCGCCCGCCTCCTCGGCCACCAGCTCGTCCATGGCCCGTAGCTGTTCCTCCACACCGAAGGAAATCTGCTTGATCAGCACGGTGCAGTTATAGCCGGCCAGCTCCTCCGCCTTGTCGTTTACTCCGGCAAGCACGTCCACATAGAAGGGATTCTCCGGGGAAAACAGGATGACTCCCAGCTTCAGCCGCTTTTTCTGGGCTGCCAGAACAAGCCCGGCAACATTCGGTTTATAATCCAGTTCCCGTGCGATTTTTTCTATTTTTTCCGCCGTTGCGGGGTTGACGCTGCCTCTGTGATTCAGAACCCTGTCTACCGTTCCTCTGGAGACGCCTGCCAGAGCCGCGATTTCCTTGATGGTTGCCATATTGTCCTCGCTGTCTGCTGCTCGCGGAGAATCACCGCAATTTTATAAATCTTTAGGATACTTCTACCATACATCATAAATTTGAAAACTGCAATAAAACCCTTGATTTTTTGTGCCGGAACAAGTATCATAATGGTAAGCGTGCCCGTGCACACAAGACGGCGCATGGAAAAAATACGGGAGGTTGCAAATGCTGTACATAGGGATTGATTTGGGGACATCGGCCGTGAAGCTGCTGCTGATGGACAGTGAGGGAAAGATTGTAAACATCGTTTCCAGGGAATATCCGCTGTATTTTCCTCATCCGGGCTGGTCTGAGCAGAAGCCGGAGGACTGGTATGAGCAGACCGTGGAGGGGATCCGGGAGCTGATCCGTGATGTGGATCCGGGCCAGGTGGCCGGCATCAGCTTCGGCGGTCAGATGCACGGATTGGTGATTCTGGATAAGGATGACAATGTGATACGTCCCGCAATCCTCTGGAATGACGGACGTACCACGGAGGAGACGGATTATCTGAACAATGTCATCGGCAGGGAGAAGCTTTCGGAGTACACCGCCAACATCGCCTTTGCCGGGTTTACCGCGCCCAAGATTTTATGGGTGAAGAATAAAGAGCCGGAAAATTTTGCCAGGATTGCAAAGATCATGCTTCCGAAAGATTACATTGCCTATAAGCTCACCGGAGTACACTGCACCGATGTGTCCGACGCTTCCGGCATGCTGCTGTTCGATGTGAAGAACCGCAGGTGGTCTCAGGAAATGTGCGATATCTGCGGCATCGACACAAAGCAGCTTGCAAAGTGCTACGAGAGCTATGAGACGGTGGGCACCGTGCTTCCCGAGGTGGCTGAGACGCTTGGGATACCGGCATCCTGCAGGGTTGCCGCAGGCGCGGGGGACAACGCGGCAGCCGCGGTGGGAACAGGCACGGTGGGAGACAACATGTGCAATATTTCCCTGGGCACCAGCGGAACCATCTTCATTTCCTCCAGGAATTTCGGAGTGGATAAATTCAATGCGCTGCATTCCTTCGCCCACGCGGACGGAAGCTATCATCTGATGGGCTGTATGCTCAGCGCGGCAAGCTGCAACAAGTGGTGGATGGATGAGATCATCGGCACGAAGGATTACGCGGCGGAGCAGGCTCCCATCGACAAGCTGGGAGAGAATCATGTTTATTATCTGCCTTACCTGATGGGCGAGCGTTCGCCCCACAATAACCCCAATGCACGGGCGACCTTCATCGGAATGACCATGGATACCACCAGGGCGGATATGACCCAGGCCGTGCTGGAGGGCGTTGCCTTTGCGCTGAGGGATTCCCTGGAGGTGGCAAAGTCCCTGGGGATTGACTTGAAGCGCACCAAGATCTGCGGCGGCGGTGCAAAGAGCCCGCTGTGGAAGAAGATCATTGCCAATGTGCTGAATCTGAAGGTGGACGTGATCGAGAGTGAGGAAGGCCCTGCCATGGGCGGCGCCATGCTGGCTGCCGTGGCCTGCGGCGAGTATGCCAGTGTGGAGGAGATTGCCCGCAAGGTGGTGAAGATCATCGACACGGTAGAGCCGGAGGAAGAGCTGGTGGCGAAATATGAGGCCAGGTATGCGCAGTTTAAGGAGATCTATCCTGCCTGCAGGCCCCTGTTCGAAAAGCTGGTATAGATTCAGACAAAGCGCTGAACTGTCAGTAACAATTGTTCTGATGTGCGGGAGGTTCCGGAGGAATACCCTGGAACGGCGCGGAGAAAGGAGAGGACAATGAATATTTTATCTGTGAACGATCCTGCTTTTAAAAAGTACGGACGTATTGTGAACAATGTGAATTTCATCGACCTGGTGGAGGCGCTGAAGAAGACTCCGGTTCCGGAGGGCGTGGCATATGAGCCCTGCGTTGCCGAGCTGGAGGCCCTTCCCGTGATGCAGGAGCTGTCCGATATCACCTATGGCGGGATGCCCATTCAGATCGGTTACTGCAACGGACACAACAACAAGCTGAATGCGCTGGAATACCACAGGGATTCCGAGATCAATGTGGCTGCTACCGATGCGATTCTGATGCTGGGAATGCTTCAGGACGTGGAGGCGGATTACACCTACGACACCTCTAAGGTGGAGGCATTTCTGGTTCCTGCGGGGACGGCGGTGGAGGTGTATGCAACGACGCTGCACTATGCGCCCTGCGGAGTGGAAGGCAATGGTTTCCAGGTGGCAATCGTGCTTCCGAAGGGAACGAATTATCCCCTGAACACATTTCATCCCAGAGCGGAGGGAACCGTCACAGACAATGAGGACTGTCTGATCACCGCGGTGAACAAGTGGCTCATCGGCCATGCGGAGGGCGGCCTGGACGAGGGCAGCTTCCTGGGCCTGAAGGGGGCAAACCTGGAGATATAACCGGGTGCCGGAACAGGTATCATAAAAAAGAAATTATGGCGTGCAGAGCACACCTTAATGAAAATGGAAAAATATAGGAGGATTGAGACATGAACAATTTACCCCAGGTGAAAGTCGGCATTGTAGCCGTCAGCCGTGACTGCTTCCCCGAGAGCCTGTCTGTCAACAGGAGAAAGGCTCTGGTGAAGGCTTATACGGATAAGTACGGCGCTGCCGACATCTATGAGTGCCCTGTCTGCATCGTTGAGAGCGAGATTCATATGGTGCAGGCTCTTGAGGACATTAAGAAGGCAGGCTGCAACGCGCTGTGCGTATATCTTGGAAACTTCGGCCCCGAAATTTCCGAGACCCTGCTTGCAAAGCATTTTGACGGTCCTTCCATGTTCATCGCCGCTGCCGAGGAGAGCCAGGCAGATCTGATGGACGGCCGCGGAGACGCATACTGCGGCATGCTGAACGCAAGCTATAACCTGAAACTGCGCAATATCAAGGCGTACATACCCGAGTATCCGGTGGGGACTGCGGAGGAGTGTGCGGACATGATCAACGAGTTCGTTCCCATTGCAAGGGCTATCGTGGGACTGAACGATCTGAAGATCATTTCCTTCGGCCCCAGACCTCTGAATTTCCTGGCGTGCAACGCTCCCATCAAGCAGCTTTACAATCTGGGCGTTGAGATCGAGGAGAACTCCGAGTTGGATCTGTTCGAGGCATTCAACAAGCATGCCGGAGACGAGAGAATTCCTGCCAAGGTTGCCGAGATGGCAGAGGAGCTGGGCGCAGGCAACAAGAAGCCCGAGGTGCTTGAGAAGCTGGCTCAGTATGAGCTGACTCTGCTGGATTGGGTGGAGGCACACAGAGGCTACCGCAAGTATGTTGCCATCGCCGGCAAGTGCTGGCCCGCATTCCAGACCCAGTTTGGCTTCGTTCCCTGTTATGTGAACAGCCGTCTCACCGGCATGGGAATTCCCGTGTCCTGCGAGGTTGACATTTACGGCTGTCTGAGCGAGTTCATCGGTACCTGCGTGAGCCAGGATGCCGTTACGCTGCTGGATATCAACAACTCCGTGCCTGCGGATATGTTCAAGGAGTCTATCGAGGGCAAGTTCGATTACACGCACAAGGATACCTTCATGGGCTTCCATTGCGGAAATACCTGCTCCAAGAAGCTGGCTTTCTGTGAGATGAAGTATCAGAAGATCATGGCGAGAAATCTGCCCATCGAGGTGACAAACGGAACTCTGGAGGGAGACATCGCACCCGGCGACATCACCTTCTACCGTCTGCAGTCCACCGCTGACTGCAAGCTTCGCGCTTACATCGCTCAGGGCGAGGTGCTGAATGTGCCTTCCAAGTCCTTCGGCTCCATCGGTGTGTTTGCGATTCCCGAGATGGGACGCTTCTACCGTCATGTGCTGATCGAGAAGAATTATCCTCACCACGGCGCAGTAGCATTTGGCCACTTCGGGAAGGCTTTGTACGAGGTATTCAAGTACATCGGTGTTCCCGTGGAGGATCTGAACTACAACCAGCCCAAGTCTCTTCCTTATCCTACGGAGAATCCGTTCTGCTGAGGGTGAGAAGGACTTCTTCTTTACACACTTCCACCCGGGGACAGTGTTCTCCCGGAAAGAGCTGGAAGAACAGAAATATAAGGAGCAGAGGCGGCAGGTCGCTGCTCCTTTTGAATCAGGCACAGCAGTTTGGTGTGTCGGAACTCTTATATTTCCAGGCGGCTGAAGGACAACGTGCGGTAGCCTGGCACAAAATATCATTATGCGAAAAAGAAAGAGAAATGCGGTTTTACCGCGCTCGTGGGGGATGAAGCATATTCCGTCACCATCTGGCATTTTGCGGGCAATGGGGATGTGTTCAGTCCGGTGGCAATTAGCACTGCTTAATTGCTTCAAAGCAGTTTCTCTTTCTTTTTTTAGTTGAGGCAAGGGGTTTTGAGATGACGATTCTGGAAAAAGCCGCGAGCGGGGAAAGCTGGCGGGAGTTTTTGGAGTATAAGAGAGAGCGGCAGCACCTGGACGCCAGACAGGAAAGAGAGCTGTGCAGCTTTATTGAGCGGGGCGGTTATCTGCCGCTGTGCCGCAGCTGGACGGCGGGAGAATTTCCTGCCCGGTATCCCGAAAAGCGCGTGATCAACAAACAGGGGACGAAGAAGAAACGAATTGTCTATTCCTTTGCCGGGGATGAGGGAATTTTCCTGAAATTTATTGCCTTTCAACTGTTTGCCTTTGACGATTGTTTTTGTGACAACTGTTATGCCTTTCGCCGGGAGTTTGGGGTGAGGGATGCCATCAGGCGCATCAGAGGTGTGCCGGGGCTGGAAGAGATGTACTGTCTGAAGGTGGATATCAGCGATTATTTTAACTCGATCTGTGTGGAGAAGCTGATGGAAAAGCTGGCCTTCGTCCGGGAGAGGGACGTGGCATTGTATGGAATGTTTGAACGGATTCTGTGCCGAAAACAGGTCTGGGAGAATGGGAAGCTTGTGGATGACCGCCACGGAGCCATGGCGGGAACTCCGGTTTCCCCTTTTTTTGCCAATGTGTACCTGCAGGAGGTGGATTCTTTTTTTCAGAGCAGGGGGGTGTTGTATTTCCGCTATTCCGATGACATTCTGATCTTTGCGGAGACGGAGTGTGGGCTGAAGGAATATCAGACGCTGCTGTATGAGATGCTGACGGAGCTTGCGCTTACGGTCAACCCGGAGAAGGTGCATGTCTCCGGCCCCGGTGAAGCCTGGGAATTTCTGGGGTTCTGTTATCGGAGGGGTCAGATCGACTTGTCTGACATGACGGTGAAAAAGACAAAGGCAAAGATCAGGCGGAAGGCGGAGGCCCTGCGGCGCTGGCAGCGGAAAAAAGGATTGTCCGGCGAAAAGGCGGCCATAGGGCTGATCCGGGCCATGAATCAGAAGTTTTACGGCAGGCGGGACCCGGAGGCGGAAGGCCTGGAGGAGAGCGCCTTTACCTGGAGCCGCTGGTTCTTTCCCAACCTCACTCTGGACGACGGGCTGAGGGAAATCGACGCTTATCTGCAGGAGTACGTCCGCTACGCGGTGACGGGGCGGCATTACAAGGGGAATTACCGCATCCGCTATGAGCAGCTTAAGGATTGGGGGTACCGGAGCCTGGTGCATGAATTTTATCGGCGTCATGGATAAAATTCACTTTCCCAAAGACGCCGACAGGCCCGGTTGGGACTTTAAAACGCCGGTATCCGACAGGGACGGATCGATTGAAACAGGACAAGATAATACATTGCACTTTGGCTGCAAAATGCCTATACTTTTTGACTGGTCTTCTTCAGAGTTTTCTGCTTTGCGCAAGTTGTGTGATGCTGCAGTGGGGAAACGGGGAGGTTGGCCTGGCTGAGTCAAAAAAGCGTGTTCAGCCATAAAAATGTGCGTGTCGCAGCGCGCAGCTGGAGAGCAATGACAAGAGATATGACAAAAGGTTCGCCCATGAAGCTGATTCTGGGCTTTTCCGTTCCGCTTCTGTTTGGTTTTCTGTTTCAGCAGTTTTACAGTCTGGTGGATACGGTGATCGTGGGAAGGTTTCTGGGAACGGATAACCTGGCGGCGGTGGGATCCACCGGCTCCGTGAATTTTCTGATTATCGGTTTCTGCATGGGAATCTGCGGAGGGTTTTCCATTCCGGTTTCCCATAAGTTCGGGGCCGGGGATCAGTCCGGCATGCGCAGGGTGGTGGCAAACTGCGTCTGGCTGACGGCGGCCTTTGCCGTGGTTATGACGGTGCTGACTACACTGCTGTGCCGCCCGATCCTGGTGGCCATGCAGACCCCGGAAAATATACTGGACGGGGCGTACTCCTATATCTGGGTGATCTTTCTGGGCATCCCGGTGACTTTTTTGTACAATATGACCTCCGGTGTCATCCGTGCGCTGGGAGACAGCAGGACACCTGTGATTTTTCTGGTACTGTCGTCCTTTCTCAACATCGGGCTGGATCTGTTTTTTATCATCAGTCTGCACTGGGGAGTGCAGGGGGCGGCGTGGGCCACGGTGATTTCTCAGGGGGTATCGGGGGTGTGCTGTCTGCTGTATATGATGCGGAAGTTTGAGATGCTGAGAATCCGGCGGGAGGAGTGGGCGCCCAACAGGCATCTGATGGGGACGCTTTGCGGCATGGGAATTCCCATGGGTCTGCAGTATTCCATCACTGCCATCGGCAGCGTGATTCTGCAGAGCGCTACAAATACCCTGGGCTCGGACGCGGTGGCGGCGGTGACTGCCGCAGGCCGGATCGGAGGATTTCTGGCCTGTCCCTTTGACGCCATGGGTTCCACCATGGCTACCTACGGAGGGCAGAACATCGGCGCGGGAAAGCTGGAGCGGATCGGCCAGGGCCTGAAGTCCTGTGTCCTGCTGGGGGCCGGTTATTCCGTGATCGCTCTTGGCATCAGTATTTTCGGTGGGAGCGCGCTGGCTACGCTGTTTCTGGACGCCTCGGAGAAGGCCATTATCGGCAATGTCAGGCTGTTCCTGATTATTTCCACATCCTTTTATTTTCCGCTGGCGCTGGTGAATATCATTCGGTTCCTGATCCAGGGCGTTGGATTTCCCACCTTCGCCATTCTGGCGGGGGTATTTGAGATGGCAGCCAGGGCGCTGGCAGGCTTTCTCCTGGTGCCGAACATCGGCTTTATCGGCTCCTGTCTGGGCAGCCCCATCGCCTGGGTTTTTGCGGACATTTTTCTGATTCCGGCGTACTTCCATGTAAAGAAGGTGCTGGAAAGGAGGATCGGGGGGAACGAACGTTGCTGACCGGGGAAATCTTGAAAAAGCATGCCATGGCGTTATATGATTTTTGCGAGTATCCGGCAGTCAGGTATAAAATCCTGTTTTCTCTGCTGGATGTACCTTATGAGGACGAAAGGCTTGCGCGGCTTCGCGGCGATTTTCTGCACAGCGATATTGTGGAAGAAATGTATCAGACACAGGGGGATAACGGCGGCTGGGGGCGGCTTCGTTCCAAGGATTATTCGGTGAAGGCCAGGATTCCCACCTCGGAGGTGGGGATAGAAAGGTGTCTGTATATCGGTCTGACGTTGGAGGACAGGGATATTCTGTTTATGGCAAGGGAATATTTGCTTTCCCTGTTGGATGGCACGGCCGGCGAAAGAGTGTTTGAGAAGAACGAACGGGCCAATCCCTGGCAGACGGCGCTGGCATGCAGGCTGCTGGAGGAGATCAGCCCGTACAGCGAAGAGAGCGACGATACCTATAATCGGTGGCTTTACATTGCGCAGAGGGCTTACGCCTCCGGGGAATATTCCCAGGAGGAAGACCTGGCAGCCCAGCATGAGGTGTTTTACACCCGGGAAGCGAAGCTGGTGCCGATGCAGAGTGAGCTTCTGCTGAAGCGCAGGGACAGAGTCCCCCCTGAGCTGGAGGAGGCCATGCTTCGCCATCTGGGCGGGATGGCCAACGAGCGGGGATATTTCTGGGACTGTACGCCGGGGAAGCTGCCGGAGAATTTTGTATATCGCCAGACACGCAGATGGTTCAAGACGTTTAACTATATCAATCAGTTTCGCGGTTCCGGCCTGTATCTGGAGAATGCCGTGTCCTGGCTTCTGGATCAGGCCGGGGAAAACGGTCTCTGGGACTGGGGGCCGCAGGTGAAGGATCCATGGGGGTATTTCGGTTATTTCTCCTGCAGCCGTCACTACAGCCATAACCGGGTGGTGGACTGTTCCATGGAGATTCTGAGTTTTCTGAAAAAATATTTGGAGAATCAGAAATCCGTCAATTGAAGAGGGAGGCTGCCGGATGCTCAGCCAAACAACAGCTTCTGAATTTCGGCTGCCTCCCGGGAAAATTCTACCGTGTGCAGATAATCCCGAACGCTGATTTTCGTGATTTCCACGGGGACACATTCCAGGGTGGAAATCCACTGCCAGCTGTCGATTTTTTCAAAGGTATCGCTCCTTAACCGATAGAGATAGCCCACGCCGTCGGGGTTCAGGGAGCCGTAGAGCAGCTTGGTTTTTCCGTCTTTGCAGGTAAAGCTTCGCTTTCCTTCCGGCGAATCCGGATACCAGCGGATGGGCAGGGCGAAAGGGATGACTTCTCCGGGTGTTTCGGCGGCGTAGATGGCGCACAGAGATTCCTGCCTGCACTGGCCGCGGGCCTGCTGTGGTTTCAGAATGTCAAAGAGGTATTGGCTGCCATGGTAGAGATATTCCGGTTTTGTGTTCATGTTTTCTTTTCCTCTTCCGATTCTGCTTTTCGGGTTATTCCTATTCCGATTCCGGTTTTTCGGATTGTTCCCCGGGAGCGGTTCCGATTTTTATCACTCTTCTGTCATAGGTCACAAGGCCGTTTACTTCTTCTTCCACATCGGAGAGCTGGGTGTAGACGGCTCCGCTTAATCCGCACTCAATGAGTGGGGTCAGCTGTCTGTCGATGAGCTGTCGGTAGGCGTCGGCAAGGGCTTCCGTCGTCTCGTATTTCTGGTAGCCAAAAGCCCGCGAAACTGCGGAGTGTCCGTCTATATGGCAGGCGTAGCCGCCGTATTCGCTGATGACAAAGGCTCTTTTTTTATCCGGCTTTACCTTCAGGGTGCGGAAATAATTGTGGATGCTCTTGAAATCGCCGCCCTTCTGGTCAAACCAGCCGCTGGCATGATCTACGGGCCGGGTGGGATCCTGTTCCTTTACCTGTTTGGCAATCCGCGCCGCGTCAAATTGTCCCCAGCCCTCGTTGAAGGGAACCCATACTGCGATGGAGGGCACACTGTAGAGATGCTCTATGGTGTCCCGGCATTCCTGCTCCCACTCCAGACGGCCTTCCTCGTCGGCTCTGGAGAAGAGCCTGTAGTGATGATCCTTTGTGTGGAAGGCTGTGTTGGGAAAAACGGTGGGGAAGTAGCACACATACGGCATGTGGTATGAGGTGCCGCCGTTGACCATGTCCTGCCATACAATCATGCCCAGCCTGTCGCAGTGGTAGTACCAGCGAAGGGGCTCGATTTTGATGTGCTTGCGCAGCATGTTGAAGCCCTGTCTTTTGGCCAGTTCGATGTCATAGATAAATGCCTCGTCGCAGGGCGCGGTCATGAGGCCGTCGGACCAGTAGCCCTGATCCAGCAGGCCGTGCAGAAAGTAGGGCTTGTGGTTCAGACAGAACCGGAGGACGCCTTTTTCGTCGGGTTCCACGGAAAAGCAGCGTAGGGCAAAATAGCCGTGTATGACATCATCGTCCGCGATAATGGTAAAACGGTACAGATAAGGAGTCTCCGGGGTCCAGAGACTGACGGAATCCTCCGGCAGGGTCAACAGCAGAGTGTTGGGCGCGGAGGACTCCCGACGGATGCTGACGCCGATCAGCGCAAAGGTGCGTTCCCCGGGCTGCAATCCGGCTGCGGAGGTGCGGAAGGGCTCCTCCGGGGAAAAGGTGCGGGCCGGTTTATAGACGGTACAGGAAACGGAAGCAAACTCTTTTGGGGACTGCAGTTCGATGGCCACGGCATTGTGATCCGGGTCGGGAGTGATTTTCATGCGCTGAATATAATTTGCGGGCACCCATTCATACCAGACACTCTGCCAGATACCGCTCTGGGCAGTGTAAAACATACCGCCTCTGTTGAGCGTCTGCTTTCCCCGGGTATGCCAGGAGGTATCACTTTCATCCCGTACACGCACCCGAAGAAGCAGGTTCTGACCGGAGACGTATTCCGTGATATCTGCGCTGAAGGGAAGATATCCGCCGGCATGGCTTGTGACCTGGCTGCCGTTGCAGTAGACTGCGGCCTGCTGGTCTACGGCTTCGAAGTGCAGAATGCAGCGCTGCCCCTTTTCCTTCCGCGCCAGTTCTTCCTCCGGAAAGGATACTTCCCTTTCGTACCAGAGGTATTCGTCCGGCTTCAGCTGGCGTCCCACACCGGAGAGAAGGCATTCCGGGGAAAAGGGAACAAGGATATCGGTTTTTTGAGATGCGGCGGCAGGATTATCCACGGGAACGAACCAACAGCGCCATTTCCCGTTGAGGATGCAGTAATGATTTCGCTCCAGCTGTGGCCTGGGGTATTCCTGCCAGACATTTTCGGCGCCGGACCGTGCTGTTTTTTCTCCCCAGGGAGTATAGAGGGGAAGCAGTTCGTCCTCCGGATGTACCTTTTGAATGCTGTCAAGTGCATCTTTTATTTTCAATGGGCGTTTACCTCCGTCGCAAAATTTTTGTTCGCATCATTTTTTTCTTATAGGAATTTTTTTAAAATAAGTATAGCATAAAAGACGGAATTGTGATATAGTTATCGCAAAGAAAAAACAAGCGTCTGCGAAGCAGGCATTTGTTTTTTCTGCGATGCTAACGAGAAAGCGTCCTGCGAAAGCAGGACAAGGAGCGCGAAGCGCGAGCTTTCGAGTGTAAAAGTTATCGCAAAGAAAAAAAGCGAAAAAAGGAAGGAGCGGAGAAATGCGAAGATAACCGACTTTTGAGAACATGAAACGATGTTTGACGGCGGAAGGTGCAAGTCTTCTGTATTCATGTTGCCAAAAGTGGATTCTCTTCGTGTATCCGCTCCCTTTTTGTATTGACATAAGGAATCGTTCCTGTGTTGACCTGTCCGCTTTTGCGGCAGGTTTGGGCAGGTTCGGCGGAAACGAGGCGGTATCTCCTGCATGGCAGCAGGGATACCGCCGTTTTGCGCGAATAAGCAGAGTCAGAAGCGAAGAGCAGGCGAGCCGTGCATGCACGGGAGAAGCCGGAACAGAGCTTCTGAGGAGCAACGCGAACAGTCTGGTTATTCGTTTTTTTTATGAGGAGGAGTACGATGTCACAGATAACGGTATCAGATCTGACCTTCTGCTATGAAGGCAGCTATGACAATATTTTTGAAGGAGTATCGTTCGTACTGGATACGGACTGGAAGCTGGGCTTTATCGGAAGGAACGGAAAAGGAAAGACAACCTTTTTGCGCCTTCTGTTGGGAGGCGCCGGAAAGTATGCGTATCAGGGAAGTATCCGTGCGTCGGTGGCTTTTGACTATTTTCCCTACACGGTGACAAGAGAACAGGAGGCGCTTCCCGCGGCGGAGCTGTTCGAGGAGCTGAGGCCGGATTTTGAGCTTTGGCGGGTGCTGTGCGAGTTGGAGCAGCTGGCGCTGGATCCGGAATGCCTGTACCGTCCCTTTTCCACCTTAAGCCATGGCGAGCGCACCAAGGCAATGCTGGCGCTGCTTTTTTCACAGGAGAACTTTTTTCTGCTGGTGGACGAGCCAACCAATCATCTTGACAGCGGGGCAAGGAAGGTGGTGCGGGATTACCTGAGAACGAAAAAGGGTTTTATCCTTGTCTCTCACGACAGAGAACTGCTGGACGCCTGCATCGATCATGTGCTGGTGCTGAACCGGGAGACCATCCAGGTGGAAAAGGGAAATTTCAGTACCTGGTGGGAAAACAAGGAGAGGCAGGACAGCTTTCACCGCTCGGAGAACGAGAAGCATCTGCGGGAGATCGGGAAGCTGAAGGAGGCGGCCGACAGGGCGGCCGGATGGGCGGAAAAAAACGAGAGAACCAAGATTGGCTATGATCCGATTAAGAATCATGACAGATGTATCAACGCAAGAGCCTACATCGGCGCAAAGACAAAGAAGATGCAGAGCAGGGTGAAAAATACGAGGCGGCGGATTGATGACGAGATTGCGGAGAAGGAGGGGCTTTTGAAAGACATTGAGAGTCCGGTGGAGCTGAAGCTGATGCCGCTTACTTTTCATAAGGAAGTTTATGTGCTGGCCCGGGAGTTGTGCATCGGATATCCGGCGCAGGAGATGTCTGCCCGGTCTGCGGAGGATGCAGGGCCTGGCGGGCTGTTTTCCAGGGAAGAGAGCGGATTGCGGAATGGGGGATGCCACACGGCGCTGCGAAACTTAGATTTTATCCTGCGCCGGGGGGAGCGGATTCTTTTGAAGGGAGAGAACGGCTGCGGAAAGTCCAGCCTGATCAGAGCGGTGCTTGCAGCGGCAGGGGCTCCGGAAATGGCAGGTATTTCGGAGGGAAGGGGCGGGGATACCACCTTCTGCCCGGGAACCAGGGAGGCTCTCCCGCAGATCACATCCGGCGTTCTGGAGGTGCCTGCAGGTCTGAAGATATCCTATGTGAACCAGGACACAGGATTTTTAAAGGGCAGTCTGTCCGAGTTTGCCCGGGGGAGGGGCCTGGAGGTAAGTCTGCTTCTTTCGCTGCTCAGACAGTTGGATTTTGACAGGATACAGTTTGGAAAGGAGATGGAGGAATATTCCGAGGGACAGAAGAAAAAGGTTCTGCTGGCGGCAAGCCTGTTGACTCCCGCTCATCTCTATATCTGGGATGAGCCGCTGAATTATATTGATATCTTTTCCAGAATGCAGCTGGAGGAGCTGATTTTGAAGTACCGGCCTACCATGCTGTTGGTGGAGCACGACGGGGTCTTCGGGGAAAAGGTAGCCAGCCGCATTGTTTCCATGTGCAAAGAGAAGGAGGCGGCATTGCCGGACTGACCGGCATGTTTTTGAACCGATGACGGGGAAGGAATGAACAGTCTGGCGGGACAAAGAAGCAGGGTAGCGGGTCTGGCCGAACCGTCAGGAACGGTTCAGGTTCCGGTATTGGCTTGGGGTCATGCCCGTCTGCTTTTTAAACTGTCTCATAAAGTGCAATTCATTTTCATAACCGCAGAAGGCGGCAAGGGAATGAACGGACATTTCCGTGGTCCGCAGGTAATATTTTGCCTGCTTGATCCGGGCGGCAATGATATCCTGGATGCAGGTGACACCGAAAAAAAGTTTATAGAGATGCTGAAAGTGGGATGTGCTGACGGGAACCTGGCTTGCCAGGTCGTCCACATTCCATTTTTTGTCCGGAGCATTGAGAATTTCCATGCGGAGTCTGCTTAAGGGATAGTAGTATTTGTTCCGGCTGTTGACGTCGCGCACTCCATGATACAGGGAGGCCAGGGTATAGAGCAGGGTGTGCATCAAAGCGTCCAGAGTGTCCTCACGGTAAAGATGAGACGAGAATTTTTCCGTGACTACCAGGCGGCAGTAATCCGTCAGAGATCCCATAAAGGGGAGTACAAAGGGGGTACTCAGGGGCAGGGAAAGCCGCTGCAAAAGATCGGCGTCATCCCCGTGGAGCTCAAAGTGAATCCAGTCGTCGTTGTAATGGGGCTCGCGGCAGCCGTAGCGGATGGGAACATGCCTGTCATAAAGGATGACCGTACCTGGGGGAGTGTCTATGAGAATGCCGTTCTGTTCAAAAAAGGCGTTGGTCTTCACCAGCAGCAGGGTGTAATCCTCATATCCGGCGGGAATACAGGTGTTCAGAACCAGCATGTGCCGGGAATCATATCCGCATCGGTTTACCGTTATCATGGAAGTCCTCCTGTGTTTACAGAAAAGATCAGTTTATTACAGTTTAGGAAATTGCGGACTGCCTGTCAATACGGTAGACTGAGAAAAAGAAAAGTCCGGTTGGGCAGGCGGCTGCCAAACGGTACGGCGGTTTGATTGGCAGCTGCGGAAAGTCCCGCAGACGGCGTAAGGAGGCAGAGGATGGAACAGAAAAGGTATGCGGCATGGGCGGAGGAAATGCTGGAAAAGGTAAGGGATAAAATGGCGTGGGTCAGCGAGAAAAACAGGGACAGGATTCCCTACACCACGGATGAGAAGGGAAACTATGACGACCGCTCGGATGAGGGCAGGGCGTGGAACCCGGACGACGGGCTGTGCTGGTGGACCAACGGATTCTGGGGCGGCATTATGTGGCTTCTCTATCAGGATACAGGGGAGCAGCGCTATCTGGAGATTGCCAGAAGCAGCGAAAAAAAGCTGGAAAAATGCTTTGACAGCTTTTACGGGCTGCACCATGACGTGGGTTTCATGCTTCAGCCAACGGCGGTGGCGGACTATCGTCTGACGGGAAATCAGGATTCCAGAAGGATCGCCATGCATGCGGCAAACCTGCTGGCGGGCAGATTTAATCCGGCAGGCAGATTTATCCGGGCCTGGAACCGGACAGGGGAACGCGACAACAGCGGCTGGGCCATCATTGACTGTATGTTCAATATCTCCCTGCTCTATTGGGCTTCCGCGGAGAGCGGGGATCCCAGATTTCGCCAGATCGCCATGCTTCACGCGGACACGGTGATGGAGCATTTTATCCGGCCGGACGGTTCCGTGTGCCATATCGTGGAATTTGATCCGGAGAGCGGGAAAATGCTTGGAAGTCTGGGCGGACAGGGCTATGGGGAGGGTTCCTCCTGGACCAGGGGACAGGGCTGGGCTCTGTATGGGTTTGCATGCAGTTATGCAAACACGGGAAAGGCTGCGTATCTGGAGGCGGCGGAGAGAGTGGCCCGTTACTGTATGGCGAATATACCGGAGAGCGGTATTATTCCGGTGGATTTCCGGCAGCCCGGGGATGCGGCGTGGGAGGATTCCTGCGGAGCCTGTATCATTGCAGGCGGATTTCTGGAGCTGGCAAAGCATGTGCGGGAGTCGGCGGGGGAAGAATATAGGGACTGTGCCGTCCGGATCCTGAAGGCCATTGCAGATACCAGGGCGGACTGGTCGAAGGGCTGCGATGCCATCGTGCAAAATTGCAGTGCCTCCTGGCATGACAGCAGGCATCACTTTACCATGGTGTATGCGGATTATTTCTTGATCGAAGCGCTTTACAGGCTGGCAGGAACGGATGTGAGGATGTGGCTGGCCGGTGAGGCGGGGGCGGTGGGCGCTGCCAGAGAAGAATAGAGACAGAAGGGATAACTGCCGGAAGTTGCAGGAAGGAACGAAAAAAGTGGGTGGGAAGAGGAAGGGGGGCTGTGGCTCAGACGCAGTCCGTTCACCCCGCCAAACCGCTGGAAATCGGCAAGATAAAGCATTCCCCGTCCAAAGATCCGAATGTCCTCGGCGTGATCGCACACCAGCGCTCCCCGCAGGACGGTGCCTCCCTCCAGATACACGTTTGTGTGGGAGGGCAGATGCCAGAGGCATTCCCCGACATAATGGATACCGGGCTCAATATACACAAGCCTTCCCTCCGGCATACTCTCGATAATCCGATTCAGCCCGTCTCCCACGCCTTCCCCCAGGCCGGAAGAGCCTTTAATCACCAGTACATTTTCCCCAGATTTGTCCGGCTTATCCTGGATGGCTCCCGCAAACAGATGCAGATTGTGAAACCGTTCCCCGTTGCACTCCACGGACAGATTGGCGGGGCGGTTCAGGGTAAAGGTGATTCGCCTGGGCTCCACCCTGGGCACAATGCCCAAAGACAGCGGCCGCACATCTGCCCTGTAAAAATAATAGAATCCGGGAACCGTGACCTCCACCTCCACCGTTCCCTGAAAATCAAAGAATGCCATGGAAGCCAGCCGCACATCATGCATATCCACCTTTACCTGATAGCAGCCCACCTCCTGCCACTGCTCCTGCCCCGCAGGACGAACCTTCAGAATAAAGTCTCTCTGGCGCGCCGCTCCCTCCGGGACGGGATACACCACTACCCGGCTGCCGGCTTCCCTCTGTTTCTCTTCCACTGTCGTTTCCCTCTCCATTGCTTTAGTCCCCATTCCTTCTCTCCCTGCCCTTTCTGTCTCTGTTC
>Ga0224737_10028_pt1 | contig 20518 bp, 23 predicted proteins | sample LIM_B_Water_Pos_FD_161632 | JGI IMG/M metagenome (GOLD analysis project Ga0224737, IMG submission 161632) | Enriched cells from gastrointestinal tract of the lab mouse from Pacific Northwest National Laboratory (PNNL), Richland, Washington... | ecosystem: Host-associated > Mammals > Digestive... | reverse complement strand
CTATCATGTCAAATAGGGAAGTGTTATCTTCCACCCGTGAAGCAATCACAAACCCGGTATCTTCCAAAGTTCCGGTGTTCAAGGAAAAATCCGCTGCAATCATCTGAATAAACTGCGAAGCGGTTTTGTTCTCATAAACATAGGTATCTTTGTTGTTCAAGTACCGTAATTGATCGTAAGCTGTTACTTCTATAATCTGATCCTTATCCCGCTTTTTTGTGAACACGAACCCAAAGAAAACGGGTTTTCCATCCACTTTCAGGCGAACCGCCGCCCCTTCCTGAAAATTGATAACGGAATCTTTTACAAGTTTGAAGGTCAGCTTTCCGGGGGTGCTTCTTCTTTCTGTACTCCATTCAATACCTTCTTCCACAACCGGGATATATGCCTTTGTGCCGGAAGGATCAGAAATCAAAAGTTCTACATTCAAAGCCGCACCCCCTCAATCAAATGTTCCATCATCTACCCACCCATACACATTTGAACCGGAATCGGTGTGTATCAAGTGCCACGGGTGGGCTTTTCCCGAACCGTTTGCAATCGTGATTTTCGCCTTTCCCGCCCTTGCGGAATAGCCCTTTGCCCCCGGATAGGAACTATAAAAGTGTGTGCCGCCGTGAAAATTCACTATATCGCCCACACCATAGCTTTTCTTTGCCGGGGGATCAGCCGCCCTTTGCTTTTCAACTTTTGCTTTTGGTTTGGAAGCGGCGATTTTAATATTTACGGTTTTTGTGCCATAGTCCCGGTATTGCTTCAACTTGATTTTTACCATCAAATCAAAGCCATCTTTCGCCTGTTCGGTGATTTTGTAATCTTCCAATGATACCTTCATATTGGTTGAAAACAGAACCTTCCCATTCGGCATTGTCCGGGAAACGATAAATTGAAAGGGCTTCTTATCCGCTTTCAAACTTTCAAAGTAATCAAGAAAATAAGAAGCCCCTTTGAACCCTGATTTATAGGTTGCAAACGGGTATTTCACTTGTGGTATTCTGCACTCAAATTCAACATCCGTTAGTTCAGGGGTTTTCAAAATGTTTATTTCCCCTTCATTTATCAGGGTTAGCGTGTCATTTGCGTTATTGATTTTCACTTGCAGCTTTTCAGGGGCGATTGGTAACAAGCATTTTTTCAGGTAGAAATCATATCCGCTTTTACTCATTATTCATGCACCCCTTCCGCTATAATGTCAGCCGCTTCATTTACTGCACCCGTCAGCCCGTCAACTACTCCATCCAAATCCATTTTACCGGAAACGGTGTTGTGGTTCGTCTGTTCAATGGTAATTTCAGCGGTTGTAAATCTGTTGATTGCTTCCTGTTCGGCAATGTCACGAAGATATTTCAAATCTTCTTCTGTAATATCCATTGAATCCTTGATTGCCCCGGTGTTGCCCGCTATATCGCCAACATCCCCGGCAAGCCCCGCCCCGTAATTGCTCAAATCGGCGTAGTCACCCGCACCCGGTACATTGGTATCAAACAGGCTGGAAGGATCGAAATTCGCAATGCTTTCATCAATCCCTTCACCGAAGGAATACCCGGCATCCCAAGCCGCCCCGTATTCAAACCGCCCAAGTTTCATATCATCAGCGTTCATTTTTGCCATTACTTCATCACCCTTGCCGAAGGTTTCATCAACCCAACCGCCAAGAGAATCACGCCAACCCTGAACACTTCCCGCAAGGTTTGAACCGAAGATTGCATCAATAGCCGAAGCCAACGCTTGAAGAATTCCAAGCACGGTATCAGCCAAGCCGAAGAACAAGCGGCAAACCGCACCGATAGGATCAGTGAACACATTGCCGATAAAGTTTGCTACTTCTGCCACAAGGTTATAGATAAGCACGAACACATCTACAACCAAATTCCAAAGGGCAACAAAGATATTGCCTATGAACGCAAGGGCAACCATGAACGCCCCGCAAATAATACCCGTTGCGGAAACGGAAGTTCCGGCGAATTTATTCACCGCCGCCACCGCCGCATAGAATAGGGCTATCAGGGCGATTATAAGAACGATTATCCACACAATAGGGCAAGCATACAAAGCGGCGTTCAACCCGTTCTGTGCCGCAATATCCGCTGCTGTGGCGGCTGTCAAAGCCCCCGTTGCCGCTGCGTGAATCATCTGTGCAACCGCCATTGCGATATGAATTCCTTTGCTGATTGCACTAATAGCATTTGCCGCCAACTGTGCCCCATAGTAAACAGCTAAAGCCCCGGCTACACCGTAAATGATAGGGGATAGCCACGACCAATTTTCACCAATGATTTCAGCAACGCCCACAAGCAAATCAAAGATTTCAAGGGCAATGCCCGCCACCATTGATAGGGCTTCAATCGCATTGTTCACAAAGCCCTGAAACGCTTCACTATTGGCAATTTCATTCATTCTTTGAAGAACGGGCTGAAACGCCATTAAAGCGGTATTTTGAAAGGAAGTCCAAATCTGCGAAAAGGTTTTCGGCATCTGTTCAAATTTTGCATTGGTATCATCAGCCGCCGCAAACATAGCCGCCTTTACAATGTCAGCGGTGATTAGTCCTTCCGCTGCCATATCCTTTAATTGCCCCTTTGGAACTTCCATATAATCAGCAATTGCTTGAATGATATTCGGGGCTTGCTCCAAAATACTGTTGTATTCCTCACCACGAAGAACGCCTGAACCCATTGCTTGTGTAAGCTGCAACATAGCGGCATCAATGCCCGCTGCTTCCGTTCCGGCAATGGTGAATTGCTTGTTCACTTGTTCCATGAAGGCAATGATTTCTTCCGAACTGCTGAACGCATCACCCGCCATAAGCCCAAGTTTGGAAACGGCATCAGCGGTTGCCTGATAACTGCCCCTTGCCCGTTCCGCTGAAAGATAAATCATGTTCTGCAAATCCTGTGTGGTTTGCAGCCCGTCATTCATCAAATTCAAGCGGGCGGTTGTGGAAGTAAGCTGATCCGATAAGTTCAACGCCGCTGAAAGGGTTTGAATTGTAGCGTATGCCGCAACCGCCCCCTTGATTGTCTGCATTAGTTCATTGGCTTCATTTGTACCTTCTTCAATTTCACGGTTGAACCGCCCTTGTTCGTCAACATTATCACGGATATATCTTTCAGTATTGCCTATTGTCTGCGACAACCGCAAATAGGCTTCATTTGCCGCCTGAACATCCATGTTATCAACAGCACGGTTCAAATTCTGCTGTTCTTGAACTGCCTGATCTAATTGCCCCCGCAACTGTTCCAATTCTGCATTTGCGGTGTCTGTACCCATATTCAGGGGGTTGCTTTCGATTGTCTGAATACGCTGCTGAATTGCTTGCAAGCGGCTTTGCATATTGTTCATATCGGCAACAGCATTTGCCGGGAACAAATCAGTTTGTGCCGCTGTTTCTGCAATCCGGCTTTGGGTTTGGTTCAAAGTGTTCAACATATTGTTTGCACTTTGAACTTCCTGTTCAAATCGTTCCACCCCGGAATTTGTGAAAACTTCCAAGGTGTCAGATTGCCAATGAACCGGAACTTCCACGGGTTCGGGCTGTTCCGGTTCAATCGGCACATCAACAGGGGGTGGCTGCTCCACCAAAGGATCAGGCACATCCGGCTGCACGGGAAGCACAACCGGGGCTGAACTCTGCGGGGCGGTAGGTGTTTGTGTTTCAGGGGTTTCAATCCCTTGCATAGCTGCATCCAACTGTTGAACTGCAATAGTAGCCTGATTGATTGAATCTCTTGCCGCTTCAATGGAAGCCGTATCAACGGGGCTGTTCATTGTTTGGTGCAAATCTTCCATAGCGGAAAGCCCCAAATTTACGGAATTGATAACCTGATACAAAACGCTTGTAAAGTTATCTTGTAATTCAATCGCTGTTCTGATTGTAGCCATGCGGATCACCTACCTTTCTTTTTGGATTTACTTTCAATCTTCTTTTTCTCTTTTTTGTCAGCTTCCATTTTCACCTTGATTGCCGCCACGGTGAAAGCCTTTTCTTCTTCATCCATAGCAAGGAAAACGGAAGGTAGAATGTGAAGTTTCAGAAGGGCATAGTAAGCAAAGTTCGCTTCCCAATCCCCTTCTTCAATTAGTTTTTTGCTTCATTCACCTTATCTTCAAAGGAAACATTGAAGCCCTGAAACTTCTGAACGAAAGCCGCCAAATCGTTATATTCGCCGGGATCGTCAACCATTGCCATCAGCAAATCTTCCGGGGTTTTCACGCCGTAGGAATCCTGCAATTCGGAATCGAACAAATCAGGCACAACCACGGAAGCCGCAATCATACGCTGAATGTAAAGGCTGGATTTCAGTTTCGGGCGGTACATATTCGGCTTGCCCGTTACCGGAATATCAATGGTGCAATTCTCCCTGATTTCCTCATTCTCTTTGGAAGAAATGTGTTTGAACTCCCATTCAAGGGGATTGCCCTTCTCGTCACAAAGGGATTTTGTTGCCGGGTAGAACCCGTTTTCCTTCACGGCTTTGTTAGCCTTCATAAATTTTGCGAATTTAGACATTTTACATCTTCCTTTCATTATTTATCACGGAATAGGCAAAACCCCTTATATGGGCTTATATAAGCCGCACACAAGGGGTTTCAGCCCTTCCATTGGTTGTTAGTTCGTAAGAAATCCTTCAAGGTCTTTGAAGGCTTCCGGCATCTTGAAATCTTCAAAGGTGAAATCCATATCTTCATCAAGATATTCACCATCTGCATCAAACTTTGCCAGCACGCCGCCGTCAATGTTGCAATCCATCAGGATCATTGTCTGTCTGCCCGCCCCGGAAGTGGGATCTTCATTTGAAATCTGAATTTCAAAATAAATATCTTCCCCGGTTTCCTTGTACTGCAACATCATCTGCCGGAAAATAGAAGTGTTGTAGTGGAAGGTTGCCGAACCCGTACCTTTCCACCCGGAAGCCTTGTTGCCCTTGCCTGTCTTGCCAAGAATGGGAACTTCCGTTTTGTTCTTCTCAAACTTTGCTTCAAGGTTGATAGCCTGCATGAAATTGTAGCGGCGTGTTCCGATAGTCACGAAACATTCAGCCAAAGCCGCAAATACCGTGTCTTTGGCTTTCATAACCACATTACCGTTCATTCTGTTTCACCCCTTCCTTATGCCACCGTAACGGTCATATATAGCTTGCTCATAGCATTTACAACCGTTACAAGGTCATTTACCACAACGGATTTCTTTGTGTTGCCCTGTGTAACCGTCACATCAGAATCCGAAAAGTTTTCAATCGCCCGGATTTCCTGCAACTGTTCATGGTGCTTCACAATATCCGACCAAAGGGAAATTCTTCCCGCTGCATCATTGGGAACAACGCCCAAATACTTTGTGTTGAACAACACCGCAATATCATTTGCGATCTGATCCATCACACGCACGGTCTGATTGTCCTTGAAAATATCGCCCTGTGTATCGGAAGTAGTAACCATTGTGTTAATATCTTCCAACACACGAATATCAGAACCGACCTTATGAAGCGTAAATTCCCCGGCTTTGATAGCCTTTTTCAGTTCATTTTGGGTATAGTCCGCATCAACGGTAAATTCACCGTTGTAAATCCTGTTCTGATTGCTCTTGTTTACCTCGCAACCAGCGGAAGCACCCGTTACCCAATAAACAAGGCTTGCTTCACTCCAACCTTCATCAAGCACACGGTTTTTCACGCTGATTGTGCCGTAATAGTCAGCCGCCTTGTTATAAAGCACAAGCTGGAACTTGATACCCATTTCATCACGCAAACGCTTGACGAAGGAAGCAAACAGCCCCTTTGTGGTATCGTCTGTTACCACAACGCCCATTGTGTTATAGGTGTAGGCTTCAATCTTATCAAGATAGGTCTGATAAGCTGTTCCGTTTACCGTGCCATTCGTGCCGCCCGTCAGGGGGGTTGCCGCCGTTGCCGCCAGCGTTGCGGAAGCCTTGAACTTCACAAAATCGTTTGCGATCAGGTCAGCCGCCTTTGCAACCGTCTGTTCGTCAACAACCGCCGTATCAAGTACGGTTTTCACATCAAACAGGGTATCATCATCAGCATTTGCCTGAATCGTGATTTTCAGGTCATTGCCACGAACCCCGCCATAGAGGGCTTCCGCAAAGGTATTTGCCGCCTTTGTTCCCCCGGAAGTCAGTTTGTACGCATAAAGGGTTTGCGTGTTCAGGAACAAATCACGAAGCCCTTTCAGCTTGTCATGCGTGTAATCATAACCAAAAATTTTCAGGCTGTTCTTCTGAAAATCGCCGTTGGTTACTTCAAACACATCACCGTCAACGCCCCAATCCAATTCAAGGGGCATTGTTGCAATACCCCTTTCAGAAAGGGCGGCATTTGCGGAAGCTGCCGAAATGAAATTGATATATGCACCCGGCAATTCTTTGTTCTGTGTAACGAAAGTTCCACCGCCTAACGCCATATTATTTCACCTGTCCTTTCATATATTTTTCAATCATTTGTTCAACGGTTTCAACCGTATATTGTTCATCAGGGGAAAGAAGGGCGTTCAAAATATCCTTCCTGCCCTGAAATCGTTCAGCCGCAAGCAACTGTTCTTTTGAAAATAAACTTTCAATTTTGCCCAGTTCGCTTGCGGCGGGTTTGCTTTTCTTTACCGCCATTCACATCACCTTATCCTTTCACGGTAACATTTTCAGAAATTTCTTCCATAGCATCAGAAGCCGCCACCTTGTAAACGAACAAATCATAGTTCACAAAGAAGTTCAGCACCCCATCTACTACTTCATATTTCATTTTTGTGCCACGCACCAAATCCCCGGTAACGGTTATATATTCAAGGCAAGAAAAAAGCCTTTCGGCAACTGCATTACATTCTTCCTTTGCCCGGTCTTTATCAGCCGGGAAGTATTGTATGCAGAATTGGTTTTCCCTGAAATACCGCTTTCCAAGAAACACCCGGTTTGTGGGGTTTATGCAGAACAGAAAAAAACAAGGTTCGTTCAAACCCTGTTCAACCGATTCTGTGTAAGTGGTGTAATCATCACCAAATTCAGCATTTAAGGAAATGCTGATTGATTCAATTATGGAATTTATCATTGCAAGCACTCCCCTAAAAACTTTTTGATTTTGCTTTCAAGCACTTTCGGGGCTATATTCTGTATTTCCTGTTCCGAAATCGTAAGCATGAACCGCCCTTGAACCCACCCTTTATGATTGGCTGTCCGGTGTCCGTACTCCACATAGGAGGCATATTCAACCGGGTTCACTATCTCAATAACAAGGGTGTTTCCGTAATGGTGGATCGTAAGGGAATCGGCGTATGCTTTCGCACTTGCCTTTTTCCCGCTTTCCGCTTCTTCATGGGTTTTGGAAGTCCAGCCCCGGCGAAGTGTACCGCCTTTTTTACCTGAACTTGCGGGGTACTGCCCCACGGGTGTACGCTTGATAACTTTTGCCAATAGGCGGGCGGCAAGTTCTTTTGCACAAGCATCAATGAAGGCTTCAACATTCCCTTGCTGAATTTTGTTCAACTGCTTTTGAAGTTTCTTCATTCCTGCAACCGAAAACCCGCCCATATTTGCCATTACGCCCACCCCTCGAACAATTCAAGCATAATTTCCGCATGGGATAGATAAACAGCGGGAACACCACTTGCGGAATATGCGGTTGTTACGCCGTTTTGTTCCACAACGATTTTTGAACCGGGCTTTACCTTGATTTCCGGTGCTATGAATAGCTTTGTGCCTTGTGTCTGCTTTGCCGCCGTGTCAGTTTGAACAACGGCGTTCAATTTTTCAAAGGATAGCTTGCAAGGCTGATTTTCAACAACGGGAACTTCTTCATTCTTCCGGGTGATTTTGGTTTTTTCATCCCGCACATCCCGGCGTTCAATAATGGTGCAAACACCTGAATAGGTGCTTTCAATCGCTTTCCTTGCCGCTTTCTGTGCGGCGGTCAGCTTTACCACCTGATTTTCCGGTAACACGAAAATTCATCCCTTCCGTAAGTCAGAAGATAGTTCAAGAAAGCGTTCAACCTCTGTTCAGCGGTCAAACTTCCTTCCCCGGTTGCAAATACGGTGTTGGTGTCGCCTGTCTGTATCTGCTTTACCGCTATATCTAAATCAAGCCCTGCAATGCTATCCGGCGAAAAGGTTTTCTTTGCCGTTAAGAATTCACCTATTGCCATATCAACAGCGATATTCACCAAGCCATCAGGTATAGAAGGCGTGTTGCAATCGTTCTTTATGGTGTTTTCCACCTTCTGAATTGAAAAAGTAAGGGCAAATTCATCCCCTTCCTGCAACTCATACCCAAACGATTTCAACCGTTCCTTTACCATTTCCAGCATTGGGATCACCGCCTTTACTCTTTGGCTTCCGCTTCCTGAATGGTTTTCAGAATATCAGCCTTGTTTTTAGCTTCACCCAAATCAATGTTGTGTTCCGCTGCATAGGCTTTCAGTTCGTCAACCTTCATTTCATCAAGGGGCTTTGCATCAGCTTCCCCTTCAACCGTATGCCCCAAATCTTTCAGTTTGGAAGCAAGGGCTTCATCATTGGTTTCAAATACCCCCTTTACAAATCTGCAAAGGGGGCGATTGTTGGAAGCATCCCAAAGAATATTAGGGGTTTTCGGTTTCTTTGTTACCTTGAACATACAATCACCTTACCCTTTCTTTACGCTGTGGCTGTTTTCAGCCCGGTAATAGCACCGTGAAGGAAAGCCGGACCATGTGCAAGCCCGATCTGCCCGTAAATCTGCACCTTGTCAGAAGCACCCGTTTTTGCTAAATCTTCCTGAAACAGTACGCCCTTACCGGGAACTGCCTGAAATACCGGGGCGATATGTGCCATATCCGCAATCAGAAGGGAATCATTCGGCATAAAGCGATCCCAAACAATACCCATCTTGAAGAAGTCGGTTTCAATCTCTGTGATATTCATACCGCCCACATTCTGCGTAGTCTGCATATTCGCCTTGAACTGATCGGCGTAAAGATTGGTAATAGCCTGTTTCTGATATGCACCGCAAAACAGAACCATCTTACCAAAGTACGCCCCATTGTCAGCCATTTCACGGAAAAGCTGATCCAGCAAATTCTTGTTCAGGGCTGCATCAGCGGCGGCAATGGAAGTTCCGGTGTCGGAAGTGCAAAGTTCCAGCATACCACGGGTTTTATTTGCGACATTCGCCGCCGTGGAAATCTGATAAGTGCCACGGATGAAGGAAAATTCCACATCACGGGCAATCTTAATCAATTTCTGCTGAATCTGCCATGCCTTTTCATCTGCCGGGTTCGGGTTCTGCCCCGCCGTGTTCAGCCCGGACATTCTGCCGGAATTGCTCTGTTTCGCATAGGTCAGATCAATCACTTCCTGATGAATCTGAACAACATTCTTTTCCTGCTGCCTTGCAATGTGGCTTGCTGTCGGGGCTGTTGCGGAAGCACTTTCGGAAATCTCCGGCTGCTCCGCTTCCGGGAAGTCATAAAGAACGGCGGTAGGAAATTCAAAATTGTCGGTCTGTCTGCCGCCCGTAAGCCCGCCAATCATAGAAAGAAACGGGGTTTGGGTGGGATCAGCCGTAAAGAGTTCACCCGCATAATTGGGTAAATTCCAAGTAGTACCAATACCTGTTACCTGTGGCATATTTTTCACCTTATTTAACCTTTCATTTTAATTTTTACATCAGGACAACGCCTTCTGCGGCGGCTTCCTGTTTGATTTTGATAACCTCTAATTGGTTATTGTTCTTGCGGGCATCCGCAAGGCGGGCTTCATATCCCGCTGCTGTGGAATTGGGAACAGTAGAGGAAGCCCCCGGTTGAAAGCCTGTGAACTGCTGCTGTGCCTGTTCCTGAACATCAAACATATATCCGTCAGACTTCTTCAAGGCTTCAATCTGTTCATCAAAACCGGAAAGTTTACCATCTTCTCCCATTTTCACCTTTGACATATCCAGCATAGCCTTGACCGCTTTCCCGTTCTTTGCCTTTGCACCGGAAAGGGCGATTTCAACAGCGTTATCCAGCTTCAACTTTGCCAATTCTTCATCATGGGCTTTCTGCTGATCGGCGTTCTGCTTCTGCAAATCGGAAATCTGCTGCTGCAACGCCGCATTGTCACCGCTGGATTTCTTCAAATCCTCAAGCTGTTTATCCCTGTCCGAAACAGACTTTTTCAAGGTCTTGTTTTCCTCGTTTACCTCGTTGAACCTTGTCTTTGTGACAAAGTTTCCATCAAGGGAATCCATCACCTTTTTTGCCTGTTCCTCTGTCAATCCCATTGCAATCAAATCTTCTTTGTTCATTGTGTTTACCTTCCTTTCAAATTTTCCGTTTTTTACCGTGGGTAACGAACCACGAAATTTGACCTTGTTCTTTACCGTCTGCAACGCTTAAAAGACGAAATCGCTATTTAACCCATAGTTGGAAGATAGGCGGATCACCTTCTTTCTGAAAAAGGGCATGAAAAAACCACCTTTGAAAGTTAATCTTCAAAAGTGGTTATTTCTTCTCTTTTTTCCTTTTCGTAATACTCACATTCAGCCTTGTTCATCACAATTTCAAGCGGCTTGAATTGTGGGTAAGGGTAAATTCTGCAACACCCTTTTTGATAATGGTTTGAATAAACTGTGCCATCATCACGGAATATGCAATCTTTACATTGTCGGCATTTATCAAATTGGGTGTTGTCTGTCAACACTTCATCCGCATACCGTTCTTCCAGCGTTTTCTTTTCAGCCATTCAACCACCTTCTTTCTACCGCTGCGGGCTTTGCCCTATCACTTCAAGATCAATATAAATCATTCCGGGCGTTTTCTCAACCTTTGTAACACGGAATGTTGTTCCCTGTTGCAATATGATTTCCGATTCTTGCCCGAAACTGCTTTGTGGCTTCAGCCCATCCCACGATTTACCCCCGCCGTTTCCAAAAGCTGAAAACGGTTCAACATACATCATTTGTGTACCGGAAGGGGCGTATATGTTCAGGATAATATCACCGCTGAACCCTTTGCCCTTTGCCACGCCGCACGAACAAAAGCCGTATTCCGTAGGCGTTGTTCCCAAAAGCAAGGCTTCCAACTCTGATTGTGAAGCGTGTTGCAGCTTATCCATTGGGACATTGAAGAACTTATCCATTCCCTTAAACCTACAACCACGCTGCAACCAAAAATCTTCCTGATAAACTGATTTTTCAATTATATCAGTCATAGCGTTAATTTCTTTTCGCATTGCTCCGGGCTTCCAGCCGGAATATTTAACACCGATCTGATCCAAGTCCACATTGCCAACGCCTAAAAACTTTTCGCTGCCGTATTCAATGCCCCGCAATGGCTCATTGAACTTGTGATAGCTTTGGGTGTAATCATAAATTGCATTTTTCTGAATGGGTGGGGAAGTTCGCCATACCTCGCCGCATTTATCACGCAACAGGGCATCCGCTTCTTTGGTGCTTTTCGCCCACATTGCCGCATCCTTGCGGGCTTGCGAAAAGGCATCATCTACCGCTGTATCTATTATACCACTTTTTTCAACATTTTTCAAATCAGATTGAACTTTTGCAATTTCCTGTTCAATCTTCTTTAACTGTTGCTGAATATCGTGGTAACTGCTGCCTTCTGCATCCAATTCTTCAAGCTGCTTGTAAAACTCCTGATATTTCTTCATCAGGTCAGGATCGGTTTCAGTAATGAACTTGCCTTCATAGTATTGCTTTTTCCCGGCAATGTTCAGCCCTTGCCAATCGGCGGTTGTTACATCCTTACCGTACCAAATCCCCGAATAGGTCTTTACCTCGAAATCGTCAAGCTGCTGTTGAATGGCTGCTTTTTCGGCTTCAAGTTCAAGCTGCTTCTTTGCAAGGGCTTTCTTCTGTTCAGCCTTCAACTTTTCATTCAGCTTTTCTTGCCACTCCGCTTTTTGGGCTTCAATAGCTTCTGCCTGTGAATGAAGGTCTTTCAGCTTTGCCAAATCATCACCATCTGCCAGCCCGTCAAGGCTTCCGAAATCCTTAATTGCTTCTTCATAAGTCCAGCCCCCGGAAACAGCCTTGAACTGTATTTCCAAATCTTCAAGCTGAACATCCGCTTCCGCAATTTTGGCTTGCAGCTTCTTCTTTGTCAGATATTCCTTTTTCGGGGGCGGCGTGGGTTCAGGCTCTTTGTGGTGCTTGTAATGAAGGGTTGAACCATCATCCACCACATCAAAGCCGGATTTATCGCCACCATCAACAAAAGTTTCCTTCCAATCCTGATAATTCATATCATCCGGGATATAGTAGGTTTTGCCCGTTTCTTCATCCCTTGCCGCCCGTTCCCCAATATCCCCGAAATCTTCATCAAAATAGGGAACTGTGGTTGAACGACAAAACACATGAAAGGGCGGGGCGGTAACTCCCGGCTGATAGTCCTTCATGGGAAAATGCTTTCCGTCAAGGCTGCGGCATATATCGGAAGTGTGGGAATCAAGGGTTGCAACAATTTCAAACTGTTCAACACCCAATTCTTCAAAGCAATCCTTCTGTGCCGCTGAACTGAAATAGGCTTCTTCCGTCATTATCAGCCTTCCGGCGTTATATCGGGAAGTTTTCATCTTCTTTGCAAGTGAATCAATCGCCTTTTGCGGATCAGCACCCAACATGATATTTTGGGTAAGTTCCCCGTGAACTTCTGAAATCAGCTTTTGTTTGTTGCCCCAAATCCTTTCAGAAAAGTTCTTCCCATCTACCGCCCACGGTTTAGCAAGCACCTTTTCAATCTGTGATTGATCCAGCCCAGCAATATCCCAACCGATATTGAACCCCTTTTGAAGTTCGTATGCGGTATGATAATAGCCGCTTTCAAACAAATCACCCATTGCCCCGGTTACTGTTCCAAGCTGTTTTGAAAACATAACTTCAAGGCTTTGCTGTGTCTGAATTTTCAGGGCTTCCAGCTTTGAAATATGGTACTTTGCAGAAGCATTTTCCAATTCCTTCATCCAGCCGCCCATTAAAGCGTTATCCTGCCCGTATTTGATATAGTCCTGAACATCCCACTTGAATTCTTTCAGGGCTGCACCTTTCAGATATTGTCGGGCTTCTGCAAGGGAAATTCCGTTGTTGTCGGCAAAACGCTGATACCAGCGGGCAATCTGCCCTTCAATCTGCTTTTGGGCTTCCTTGTACTGCCTTTCTATTTCAGCAACGGCGGCTGCACCTTGCCCATTTTGGGCGGCTTCAAGCTGTTCAAAACGCAACTTCCAATATTCGCTATTCTGCATCAGCCCCACCGCCTTTCACAAAGCGGGGAACAATCAGGCGGTAAAAGCTGCATACTGTTCTATTGTTTATTGTTAAATTGAACTTTTTGAACCGCATCAACATCAGCCACGCAAAGAAAGCAAATACACGCCCTAAAATGGGGCTGTTATACTCCACTTCAAGGGGAACGGGTAAAATGTCAATCTTTCTGATTTTCGCCATTTGAATCACCTTCCTTTTTCGGCGGCTGATTGCCGGGTTGCTGCCCGAAAGGGTTATATTGCTGTTCAAGCATTTCTTCCTTCTCTTTTTCCCGCTGCTTTTCCAACCGTTCAAGTTCCTGCTGCGGATCATCAATCCACGGGTGCATACCAATGATTGTTTCATCCGAAATGATACCAACGGAAGCGGCACAATTCGCAATGGCTTCACTTTCATTGATAAGAATATCCCGGTTGAAGATAATGGTTACTTCTTCATTCTCAAAATTGCCCCTTCCTGTGTTTGCAAGGTGGGCATTGACAAACCAAAGGATTTCTTCAAAGGCTGCCTGAAATTCGGTTTCCATTTCATTAGCATCTAAATCAATATCAGAATACATTGATTGAATGTTCATCTGATTAGGGTTGCCGGAAAGCCTATCATCCTTTGCATCATAGCCCATAGCATTTTCAATCAGGGCTTTCTTGAAGATTTCCAAGATAACCTTGTAATTTTCCGCATTTACGGTAATTTCAAGGGTTTCAACCCCGCCTTTGGTTTCACCGTCAAAGCGAACTTTAACAGCCCCGTATGTGGCAAGGTTTTTTCTGAACTCCCCTAAATTCGTACCGTCATAGTTTTTCAGAACAAGAATTGTGTTCCGGGCATCTTCCTGCATATTGTTTTCAAAGTCCGAAAGCATAACATTGATACCGTCTTGAAGGGATTTCACCTTCTTAATCAGCGGTATTTCCTGTTCGTTGTACTTCAAAGGAATCAGGGGGATTTTCGCCCAATTCAAAGGCTTGCCGTTGTTCATCACATAGGCACAATCCTGTTCTTCCACGGTCAAATCAGGAATCAGCACATTGCCATCAAGAATATAGCAATGAATACCTTGCATATCAAACACTTCAACCTTTTCAATGATTGTTGGCTTGATACCGTCATAGCCCGCCACCAAGTAAAGCCGGATTGCCCCCGCTAAAATGGTGTGTTCGCTATCTTCCCAAATAGGAAGGATTTCATACCCCGGAAACAGCCGGAAAGAAAATTCCCCGTCTTTGGTGTAGTAGGGGAACAACCACGAAATACCATGATTCAGGGCGGCTTTCCCGCCGTTCTTCAAGGTTTTCATAAACCGCTTATTGAACACCTGTTTCAGAAGTTCGGTGTAAAGTTCGTTCTTCCCATCTATGGCAAAGGGCTGTCCTAAAAGGTAGTTCGCTTTTTGGTTCACCATCTTTGCATACTGATTATCAATCAGGCGGTTATTCGGAAGATTTTCAACCACTTGCAGCTTCCCATCTTCCCCGATCATGGTTCTTTTGCGGGTAAGTATATCATGTTCGTTCTGATAATATAGCTGCCCCTTAATCTGCATGATCCGTTCCGGCGAACCCTTCCAACGCATGATTTCTTGTTCAAGAAATTCTTTGTTGTTCATTTTGGCTTTGAACCCGAACAACATAAAATTTGAAATCCGGTTCAATGCGTTTTCAATTCCGTTCAGCACCTTTTTCACCCCTTTCTATCGCATAATATAAACAGAAGCCCGAAAACACACGGTTTTCAAGGCTCTTTGTTACTAATGTGTTATTTTTAGTCAAAGCTGAACGCATCCGGCAACAGAAGTTTTGTAACACCGTACCGCATAGAATCCATACCGTGTGAAAATTCGTGATCTGGTTTATCGGTCAGCTTTCCATCTTTATCTTTACCCCAACAATAGTTTTCAATTTCTTTCTTGAACTCTACACACCGGGGATGAACCACAATCTGATAATTCTGTATAAGCTGAATACCGTGGTTCACACTGTCCTTGCCCTTGCGGGAAGGCTCTGCTTTGATACCTTCATCTTGCAATTCCACAATACTTTTCGGCTCTGCATTATCGCAAATAACCTTCTGCCCGCCATAGCCCATTTTCTTAATCTGTTCAGCTATGATTTTGTTGGTAACGCCTGTTTGATACCATTCATCAAAAATGTATATCCGCATTGCAGCGTTATCCACCATTTCACACACAAAGGCGTTTGGATCAGTAAAGCCGAAATCAAGGTTGAACGCTGATTTTATACCGGGGATTGCCCGGATTGTGTCAATGTTGAAATCTTCACACACAACATTGGTGTAAATCAGCCCTTCCGCAATGCCCCATTCACCTTCACCTTCTATGCGGTATCGGCGGGGGTTGTTCTTCTGCATTTTCAGGAATATGCTGCGGTCAGCTTCATCCAACCATTCATTACATTGCCAAGTGGTAGTTTTTACAAAGGTATCTTCATCAGGCGTATCAAAGAAGCGGGCTTTCAGCCAGCTTGTAGCACTCCACGGGTTGAAGGTCAGGGTTATTTGCTTGAAATACCCTTCCGGCACTTCACCACGGATTGACAAATCAAGTTTGTTGAAATCATCTTCATTGGTGATTTCATAGGCTTCTTCAATCCATACCCAACACAACACGCCCTTATCAACTGAAATAGAAGTGATTTTCAAGCCATCATCCAGCCCACGGAACAAAATCTTTTGCCCTGTGCTGCGGCGTGTTATCTGCATAGGGGAAACAGTACAATCAAAGTAACCATCAAGCCCCAAACGGTGAATCGCCCATTTCAGATCACTATATACGGAATCCCGCAAAGTGTTTGAATAGCGGCGAACACATAACCCGTTGCTTTCCGGGTATTCAAACAAACGGTGAATCATGTTCAAAGCGGTTGTTTTGCTTTTCTTTGAACCACGGCTACCCTTACAAACCCGGTATCTTTTGCGGGTGTTCCAAAAATCGGCGTAATGCCTACCAACGGTTTCTTGCAATAATACTTTCACGCAATCACCGCCTATTCTGTCAGGTCATTCACAATAACCACGGGTTCAAGGTCAACATTTACATTGTCTTTGAACATTCCGTACCGCTTGCCGATTAGTTCAGCCGCCTTGATCCGTTCCTTTGCAGAAACATCAATATCAGCTATCTTTTGCACACCTTCACCTATAAGCTGCAAGGTTTGTTCCGTATGTTCCCCCCGCATAACAGCGGTAAGGTATTCAAGAACTTCCTGTGCATCAGCGGTCTTTTCATTGTGAATCCGTTCAAGCTGCTGTTCAATATAGGTTTTCAGTTCAGGTTTTTTCAGGTTTTCTTCCCCTATGCTATAAGCTGTCTTTGGGGAATATCCTGCCCGGATTGCCGCCTGTGTAGCGTTACAATCAATCAGGTATTCATCACAAAACTTCTTTTGCCTTGCGTTCATAAACGGCAACCCCCTTTCAGTCAGGTTTTCTTCCTATGCCCCGTTACAGTGGGGCGAACTGCTTTTTTCAGTCCTTACTAAAGCAAAGGCTTTCTGTAAAAATAATTTTCCCGGTGGGTAGGAGTTCACCGACCTTGCCCGAAATCGGCTATGAGTACCCCACCGGGAAAATAAGAAAATCAGCAAGTTTCCCTTGCTGATTTCTCATTCTATATTGTATCACGCCCCTTGCATAATATGATATAGGAAACACATCACTTTTCATCACATTTTATAGGCAATTTCAAATTCCTTCAAAGCGTACCCGTGCATATTGAGAACATACTGATATGTAAAGTTCATTTCAACAGCGATTGTTTCAAACTTCTTGAACTCAACATACCGCTTGAAAAGCAAGCTGATATAATCAGAATTCTTCAAGCCCTGAATCTGATTGATTATCTTGTGTTTCTCATCAACGAACCTGTCAATTTCATCATTGATTTCTGCTTCAAGGTCAATGATCCTGCATATTGGCTTCACAAACGGGGCATCCCCGGAAGGGCTTGTTTGCACTCTCTCTTTGGAATAATCAAGCCCCCCGGTACTTTGTGCCTGAATCCGTAAATCCTGCACTTCCTTAATTTTCTGATTGATAACGGTATCTAACCGCTGTAACTGCTGCAAATATTCTTTCGCTTTCATAGGCTAAATCCTTTCTTCATCTTGAACCGGAAATCTTGAACCGCTTCAAAGCCTTTATTTCACGGACGAATTCATTTTTTCTAATTCAAGTAGTTCAAGTTCAACAAGTTCTTTTTCTTATATCTATTTTTAGCGAAACACTGTAAAATAGCACTGCTTAAAAACACAATCTATAAAGAATATAAAATCATCTTGAACTACTTGAACCGCAAACGCAAAATCCGCATTACATAAGGCTTTCAGGCGGTTCAAGTTCCCACAACTACAACTTGAATTTATCTTGAACCACAACCTGAACCGAACAGATTTTGAAAGTTAATTTTCAATAATCAGTTCTGCACACAAGGCTTTTATCCAATCACGGCGGGGAATTTGTGCAATCCATTCATCAGGAATACCGCTTTCACCACCACAACCGTAATATATCCCGGCAAGCCCGCCAGCAACCGCCGCTATTGTGTCAGTATCTTCACCCAAATTCACGGCGGCAAGCACACAATCCCGGTAATTGTCTGTGTTCAGGAAACACCAAAGGGCGGCTTCCAGCGTGTCAACCACATAGCCGGAACTTTTCACGAAGGTTCTTTCCAGCCATTCAAGATCAAGCAATTTGAAGTAATCGCCTAACATTGAAACGGTTTCAAGCTGTGGTTTGAACTTTTGAATTCCATTCAACACTGCTTCATCTTTGGGAATACCGTTCATCAGGTTTTCAACGATTGCCGTATATATCATGCAACCGAAATCTGAAATGAAGTGTGCGTGTGTCAGGTGTGCCACGCTCAACAGTTCGCTTTGCTTTTCGGGGTAGTCCGGTAACATAGCAACCGGAAGAATACGCATCAAAGCCCCGTTCCCGTTATCCATACGGGTTTTACCGCCGCATTTTGCGGGTTCTTTACCGTTGGCATAGCGGGAAATCGCCCGCCTTGTTCCACCGCCCACATCAAACACTTTGCCGTAAGGGGTGAACATTCCATCATCCAGCCAATAGAAGAAGTTCTGCATAATATCAGCCGGATCAATCTTCCCCAATTTCACCATACTATCAAGGGTTGCAAGTGTCAGGCTGCTATCATCCGACCATGTACCGGGCGGCTGATTATATGTTCCGTACCCCGTCATATCGGTTATGGTGTAGGTATCACGCTTTTTGAATTCCACCGGAACACCCAAAGCATCACCGACCACAAGCCCCATAATTCCGTTATAAATCTTGTTCATTGCTGCACCTCCCTTTCTCTAAATACCTAAAATGCGGGCTGCCACCATATCGGCGGTATGGGTGTAAAGTACATTGGGATAGCGTGTTACTGCCCGCCCGTAGCTGTTCCAATTTTCTTTATCATCAAACGCCCCCATGTGCCACCTGATACAAAGCATTTCTTCTTCCGTAAGCTGCATATACTGTTGCAGCATCATCACGGATTTATCACCATGCCCCGGAAGAAGGGTTGCATTGTTGTATTCCCACGCTTCGTTGTTGCTTCTGTGGTAATTATCCACCTTGCAAAAATCGTGAAACATTCCCACAATCAAGGGGCTGTTTTCGTTCTGCCATTTCAATTCAAGCCGTTTTGTAAGCGATAACAGCGAATTGGTAACGGCAAGCGAATGATCGAACAACGCCCCTGAATATGCCCCGTGGTGATGAATGGAAGCCGGGGCAACGAAGAAGCCCTTTTCTTTCAGAATGTCAATAAACTCCCAATGGAACTTATAAGGAACGCACGGTTTCATTACCTCTTTGAACTGTTCAATTCTATCCTGTTCAGTAAAATTATTCATTATTTGAACTCCCTTCCTGTTTTCGTGTCTTTGATTTTTACCCGTTCAATCAGTTCAAAGCCTGATAAACGAATAATGAACTTCAATACCTTTATCAGTTCGGAAGCCCGCCTTTCGGTTTCGCTTTCCTCTCTAATTATGTTCTTTGTCCCGGCGTAAGCCGTAGGATCGGCATAGCCTTCACTGTTATAATATGGATTGTTCATCTTTGCCACCTTTCATTTGTTCGCTTCATAAAAGGCTTTCGCAAATCCGGGCGGTGTCATTGCTCTAAATTCAGCATCCGTTTCCGGCTTGTGAAATTGTAATTGGGGTATTTTATCCCATGCACTTTTATGTAAATAAGCAAAATTCGGTTTTTCTCTGTTCGGTCTAATATATAAATCCAGCTTTGGAACATCAGCCCAATCTTGATATAGTCTTTGGGGAATGTTGAAATTCCCCCATATATCCGTTGCTTTCGTCCACGGATCGCCATAATACCACGGCTGAAAGTTCAGCTTTGGAACACCTAAATATTTTCGTAAATGCCCCCGTGGATTTTCTAACGCCCAAAATACCGGATTGCACTGATTGATTATTCTGATACACGCATTTACTATTTCCATTCCCGCCGCTTCATCCCGCTTTCGTGGTTCAGCCTTGCAATTCAAAACAGAAAATTCAGTACAAGGCGGGGCGGCAAGTATGCCATATACATTTTGGGGCGGGTTATAGGTTCGCACATCATAATCAGGTAAAGTTATGATCCGCACATCATACCCGGCTTCTTTATACGGTTTCGACCATGAACCCGTACCACCGCATAAATCCAAAATAATTTGTGTGTGTGTGTGCTGTGTAAAAGCGTTCATTCAATCTTTTCACCCCTTTCAATTTATCCACCTGATAACCGGATCACCTTTGAATCCTTTTTCCCACACAAACCACGCATAGCATATTGCATTGTTAGAAGGGTATTTTTCAAAATCCCCGTTCATTGCACAATTCAGGCGGGAAGAACTTACATATACAACCTTTGGTGGGTTATGTAAGAAAAATTCTTTTCGCTTCTTTCCTTCAAGGAATTGCAGCTTTAAGAACATTGCAACCTTTCTTCCCGGCTGCACACTGTTCAACGCCTGTTCAACAAATTCCAAAGCGTACTTGTAAGGCGGGTTTGTGATAATATCCCCTTCAAAATCATCAAGGGTTTCTTTCAGGAAGTCCAGCGGTTCAGGATCACCAAAGCCCCGGTATATCAAATCTGTTGAAATCACTTCAAAACCGTGCTGTTCAAGCACCTTTGACAAATGCCCTTCACCACACGCACATTCCCAAATCACCGGGGAAAACTGTTCTTCTGCAAGCAAAAGTTCCATTGCACGGGGTTCTGTGGCGTAAT
>Ga0224737_10027_pt1 | contig 20627 bp, 16 predicted proteins | sample LIM_B_Water_Pos_FD_161632 | JGI IMG/M metagenome (GOLD analysis project Ga0224737, IMG submission 161632) | Enriched cells from gastrointestinal tract of the lab mouse from Pacific Northwest National Laboratory (PNNL), Richland, Washington... | ecosystem: Host-associated > Mammals > Digestive... | reverse complement strand
GTGGAGACACCGGCCCGCAAAGATGATTTTCTGGTCAGGTTTGTGCGGGAGCACAGGGCGGAAAGCGGCATTATCTATTGTGCCACGCGAAAAAATGTGGAGCAGGTACATGAGCTGCTGTGCCGGGAGGGCTTTCCTGCAGCCAGATATCACGCGGGCTTGGGGCTGGAGGAGCGGCGGGAAAGCCAGGATGCCTTCCTCTATGACGTAAAGCCCGTGATGGTTGCCACCAACGCTTTCGGCATGGGGATTGACAAATCCAATGTCAGGTATGTGATTCATTATAATATGCCGCAAAGTATGGAAAACTATTATCAGGAGGCAGGGCGTGCGGGTAGGGACGGTCAGGCGGCAGAGTGTATTTTACTGTATTCGCCCAAAGATGTGATGGTCAACCGTTTCCTGATTGAAAATAAGGAGCAGAATGGGGATGATCTCACCTGGGAAGAGCTGAAGGCTGCCAGGGATCGGGAGGAAGAGCGGCTGCGGGTCATGATCGGCTATTGTAACACTGCGGACTGTCTCAGAAACTATATTTTGAGATATTTTGGAGAAGTTGTTCAGGGGGACTGCGGCAGCTGCTCCAACTGTGGCAGGGAATACCGGGAGGAAGACATGTCCCGGGAGGCCGCGCAGGTAATTTCCTGTGTCAGAGAGCAGGGCGGGAGATACGGTGTCAACGTGGTGGCGGGAACGCTGCTTGGGCGGAATACGGCCAGGCTGCGGGAGTATCGTGCGGATGAGGTATCTTCCTTCGGCGTGCTGGGTGGCATGGGGGAATCCGGTGTCAAGAAGCTGATTCAGAAGCTTTTACAGGAGGGTGTGCTGCGTCAGACGCCGGATAAATATGCTCTGCTGAAGCTGACGCCGCTGTCGGCTGAGGGCACGGAGGGGAAAAGACAGATTCTCGTGAGGATTCCGGTGCAGGACAAGGCGGGAGCGGGCACACAGAGGGCAGGCCGGAGCCGTGGGAAGTCCGCAGGCAGCAGACGGACTGACATACTGAACTCAAGGGGGCTGGATTGCTTTGAGGCTCTTCGGGCTCTGCGCGCGGAGATTGCAAGACAGGAGAATGTGCCGCCCTATATCGTCTTTTCGGATCGCACACTGACGGACATGTGTATCCGGCAGCCCTTTACCCGGGAGGAAATGCTTCAGGTGTCCGGAGTGGGAGAACACAAATACGAAAAGTACGGGGAGCGCTTTGCGGAAAAGCTGCGGGAGATTACCGGCGGAGTAAAGCGGAAATACTGTTTTGAGTGACCGGTTTGGCAAGGAAGTGCGCGGATTTGACAAGGAAGTGCGCGGATTTGACAAGGAAGTGATTTTTGACACCCTCATTTTTTTATGGTATCATTTAAAAGAATAATTTCCTGAAAAAGGAAGAAAGCGAGGAAACAGGTTATGTTGAACAATAAATCCATTTTGGTTACAGGGGGAACAGGGAGCTTTGGGAAAGCTTTTACGCGCTATGTGCTGGAGCACTATGACCCGAAGAAGATTATCATTTATTCCAGGGATGAGTTAAAACAGTTTCTGATGCAGAATGAATATAAAGAGTATAAGGACAAGCTTCGGTTCTTTATCGGGGATGTGCGGGACAAAGAGCGCCTAGCCAGAGCGTTTGAGGGTGTGGATTATGTCGTTCATGCCGCAGCGCTGAAGCAGGTTCCTGCCTGTGAGTACAATCCGGCGGAGGCCATAAAGACCAATATCAACGGAGCGCAGAATGTGATTGATGCCGCACTGGATATGGGCGTAAAGAAGGTGGTGGCGCTGTCGACGGATAAGGCGGTGAATCCTGTGAATCTATACGGGGGCACAAAGCTTGTCTCGGACAAGCTCTTTATTGCTGCCAATGCCTATGCAGGCGAAAAGGATATCTGTTTTTCCATCGTCAGGTATGGTAATGTGGCGGGCAGCAGAGGCTCCGTGATTCCTCTCTTTCACAATATTATGAAAAACGGAGGAACGGAGCTGCCCATTACGGACTATCGGATGACCAGATTCTGGATCAGCATACAGCAGGGTGTGGAGCTTGTGATCAAGGCGCTGGAGGAAGCCAGGGGCGGAGAGACTTTTATCTCCAAAATACCCTCCTTTAAGGTCACGGATCTGGCTGAGGCAATGCTTCCCGGCTGCAAGATGCCGGAGGTGGGGATCCGTGTGGGTGAGAAACTGCATGAGGTCATGGTGGCGGTGGAGGACGCTCCCAATACCTATGAGTACGACGGGCATTTTATTATATATCCCCAGATGGTGTGGAGTGAGCACAGGAAAGCGGTTCCCACTGGAAGAAAGGTTCCGGAGGGCTTTTCCTACAGCTCCGGCAGCAATACGGAATGGCTGAGCGTGGAGCAGATCAGAGAACTGCTGAAGACGGTTGAAATGGAGAAATAAACAACAAGGAGCCCGGTAATTCCGGGCTCCTGTCATTATTCAGGGCTTTTCATGCTTTCCGCTGCCGTCGCTCTCCCCTTTTCCGGGGGGATAACCCTCAGGTGCTTCGCAGACATAGATCCAGTCTCCTACCCAATTGCTGGTCGAATAGTTAAAAAGTCGTTTGTACAATTTGCCGTCCATTATGGCGAACCGATACTCGATCACATCCTGGCGCGGCTGGATCGACTCCTGACCGGAGTCGGCGGCCTGGGCGGGAAGCCCGGCCACAGGGCTGAAGAACAGAGACAGCGCCAGACCAGCTGCGCTCATCAATGCGGTTGCCCTGTACATTTTCTTTTTTTGTTTCATTGTAATTCCCCCTTTTATTTATATTCAACCGGAACATCGCCATAATATTCCAGTGAATCTACATGTTCGCACAGATTGTCACCCAGATAGATATTGTAGGTGCCGTCCGGCAGAGGCACGGCGTGGAGACCGGAGGTAACCTCCGGAGTACCCAGTCTGTAGGGCGGCAGAACATAGCGCGGTTCAAAGGTAAAGCGGTAGGAGCACAGATAGATTATGGCTGCCGCAGAAGCCAACAGGATACAAAGGGGCAGGGAAGTCCCTTTGTGGTGAAAAGTTATTAAGGCTCTTTTGGACAGGTCGCCGTTTGCCCGGAAGGCTCTGGGAGTCAACAGGTAGGATGGCCCTTTGGGCGCTTTCTTCCTATTGGCAATGAGGTGTGTCTTCAGGTCGGCCAGCGCGGAAAAGTACGCTACCTTCAACTGAGTATCCTCTTTCGTCATCTGTTGGTCTACCCGCAGTTCCAGCGCAAGATCCAGCTTATTTTCCAGATAGATGCAGAGAGGGTTCCACCAATAGAGGATGCGCAGGATATGCATGCCCAGCTTATACAGGCAATCCCGGTGCCGGAAATGATGTAGTTCGTGGCATATGATGTAGGGAACGGCCTCTTCCGGTATGTCCAGACAGCCGGGAAACAGTATTTTACAGTCAAATATGCCGCTCTGGGAGGGCGTGTCAAGCCCGGGAACCGAGATGACACGAACCTTTGGCCCGTCCGGGTTATATTTTCGAAGCAATGAGTAATAGGGCTCTGCGTCTGTCAGCTCTATGCCATATCTTTTTATGTGTTTATGAAATGAGATACGGTAGATAATCATGTTAATCAGCTTATAAACAATGCCGCCTGCCCAGACCAGGGCTGCCACAGTCCAGAAGGAAACCGGGATTCCGCGCAGATCATATAACGCATGGCGGATGAGACACACGAGAAAGGATAAGGGTTCGGGGAAAATAATGTTCCGGGAAAAGGGCAGCTCAATGGGGAAGAGAAGACGCGCTGCAGTAAAAAGAAAGAGCACGGCTATCAGCTTATTCCCGATTGAGCACATCACCTTTTCGCTGCAAAAGCACAAGGCAATTATACCAATCAGGATGGTGCTCGTTATGACAGTCATAAAAACAGTGGAGAACGAGTAGTTTATCATAATTACCTCTTTTGTCTGCAGTTTTTACAGGGTCTTTTCATAATCGCTGATAATTTCCTTCAGCCTTGTCAGTTCGTTCTTCATCTTGTCGGGATTCTGCTCCACATGAAGAATTGCCGCGCAGATATCGGATTTTGAGATTACGTCTCTGAAGTTTGCATAGTCGGTTGCAAAATTATTCAGGATGACTTCTCTGGAATTCTCGGTGGGGCGGTAGGTTCTGCTCAGTACCTTTCCACTGTGGGTAACGCCGCACACCTCTACGAGATCGTCCTTCAGAAGCTTTCTCAATACTGCGATAACCGTGCTCTGAGTCAGCCCTCTCATCTCATTTACGATATCGGTGGAAGTCATAGCTTCCTCGGATTTCCATAAAATGTTCAGGACGTCTAACTCCCTTGGATTTAATTGTGCCATTTTTGTAACCTCCTTATATGTGCACCATTATATTATTAATATTTAAACAAGTCAATAGATTTTTCCTTGTAACATCGTTGGATTCCTGCTAAACTATAGGGCATAATCTACAATGTGCCGACGACGGAAGAACGATTCAGGCTCAAGTGGCGGACAGAAGGAAAAGTTTGGAGGAAGAACTGCTTTCAAATATTGGCAGGGAGGTAATTATTATGGAAGAACTGGCAGTATTTGGCGGAGACCCGGTCAGGAAGACGCCAATTCATTATGGAAGACAATGTATTGAGGAAGACGATATTACCGCAGTGGTGGAAGCGCTGAGAAGCGACCTCATCACCTGTGGCCCCAGAAATGGAGAGCTGGAGGAAAAGCTTTGTGAGATCACGGGGGCAAGGTATGCGGTGGCGGTGGCAAACGGTACGGCTGCGCTGCACCTGGCGGCGATGGCTGCAGGCTTTGGAGAGGGGGACGAGGTGATCGTCAGCGCCATCACCTTTGCCGCCTCGGCAAACTGCGTGTTGTACTGCGGAGCAAGACCGGTGTTTGCGGATATTCGCCCGGATACCTGGAACATTGATCCGGAGTCCGTGGAGAGATTGATCACTTCCCGCACCCGGGGAATCGTGGCGGTGGATTTTACCGGACAGGCCGTGGAGCACGATGCCCTGAGGCGGATCTGTGAAAAGCACGGATTGATTCTGATCGAGGATGCGGCTCATGCCATCGGAACGAAATACAAGGGTCAGCCGGTGGGCTCCATTGCGGATATGACCTGTTTCAGCTTTCACCCGGTGAAGACCGTTACGGGGGGAGAGGGCGGCGCCATAACCACCGATGACGAACAGCTGTATCACCGTCTCATGCGGCTTCGTACCCATGGAATCACGCGCAGCCAGGAGGAGATGGTTCATCCCACGGATGCGAAATGGTATAATGAGCAGGTGGAGCTGGGCTACAACTACCGCATGACGGACTTTCAGGCGGCGCTGCTGCTCAGTCAGCTGAACAAGCTTCCAAAGTTTGCCGAAAGACGCAAGGAGTTGGTTCGGAAATATGACCAGGCCTTTCGGGACATGCCGGAGATCTCAATCCAGAGAGAAATTCCGGAGTCGGACACGGTGAGACATCTCTACGTCCTGCGGCTTAAGCCGGACAGGCTGACCTGTGACAGAAGGCAGTTCTTTGATGCGCTGTACGCGGAGAACGTCTGTCCCCAGGTGCATTATCTGCCTGTGTACTGGCATTCCTATTATGAAAAACTGGGATATGCCAGAGGGCTTTGTCCCAATGCGGAGAGCTATTATGAGGAAGTTATGAGCCTGCCGCTGTATTATCAGCTGACGGATGCGGATGCGGAAGATGTGATCCGTGCGGTGAACAAGGTTGTGGAATATTACAGAAAATGACGCAGGAGCAGAAAATGGATAAGATAGCCGTATTAATTCCGTGCTATAATGAAGAACAGACCATAGCGAAGGTGGTTCGGGATGTGAGGAATGCATTGCCGGAGGCAGTGGTGTATGTGTATGACAATAACTCAAAGGACAGGACGGCGGAACTTGCCGCCGCTTCCGGAGCCGTTGTGCGCCATGAGTACCGGCAGGGAAAGGGCAATGTGATCCGCCGGATGTTCCGGGAGATTGACGCCGAGTGCTACCTTATGATAGACGGGGACGATACCTATCCGCTGGACTGTGCGGGGGAGTTGGTGGAAAAGGTGCTGGGGCATAATGCCGACATGGTTGTGGGGGACAGACTTTCCTCCACATATTTTACGGAGAATAAGCGCCCTTTTCACAATTTTGGCAACAGCCTGATGCGAACGGGCATCAACAGGCTGTTCCACACGGACATCAAGGATATCATGACGGGATACAGGGCTTTCAGCTATGAGTTTGTCAAAACCTTTCCTGTTTTTTCCAAAGGCTTTGAGATTGAGACAGAGATGACCATCCACGCCGTAAACTATAATATGCAGGTGGAAAACGTGGTGGTGGAGTACCGGGACAGGCCGGAAGGCAGTTTTTCCAAGCTGAACACCTACAGCGACGGAATGAAGGTGGTACACAAGATGCTGCAGCTGTACAGAAACTACAGGCCCCTTCGTTTTTTCGGAATGATCGGACTGTTTCTGACGCTTTTGGCGGCAGTGTTTGTTGCGCCGATCTTTGCGGAGTATTTCAGAACCGGTCTGGTGCCAAGGTTCCCCACGCTGATTGTTTGCGGGTTTATTGTGCTGGCGGGAATTCAGTCCTTTTTTTCGGGCATGATATTGGAGGTGCTGGCTGCAAAGGACAAGCGTGATTTTGAGTACCGGCTGGCAAAGATCAGCGCGGAGAAGAGGCGGGGAATGGGAGATGACTGCAGGGATGGAGAGAGAGGGCACAGTGTCTGACGGGAGGGTCTGCGAGGATGCCTCCGCGGGAATTTATCTACGGTTCATGACCCGGGACGATACGGGGCTGATTGTAAGATGGCGAAACAGCGAACCGGTTCGGAAGAACTTTATTTATCAGGCGCTTTTTACCGTCCAAAGCCATGAAAACTGGATCAGGACCATGGTGGACACCGGAAGGGTGATACAGATGATGATCTGTGATATGGCATCGGACAAGCCGTTGGGTTCCGTGTATATCAGAGACATTGACAGACAGCACAATAAGGCGGAATATGGTATCTTTATCGGAGAAGAACAGGCAAGAGGCAGAGGCGTGGGAACGGCTGCGGCGAGGCTGATGCTTTGTTATTGTTTTGAAGAGCAGGGGCTGCACAGGGTATTCCTCAGGGTCTTTGCGGACAACAGGCAGGCCATTCGAAGCTATGAGAAGGCAGGCTTCCGGCGGGAGGGACTGCTGCGGGACGATGTGTGTATTGAGGGAAAATACCGCGATATCCTGTGGATGGCGGCTGTCCGGCCGGAGAAGGCGGATGAACAGGGGACGACGGGTGGGGACACCAAATATCCCGCGGAAGTACAAATTTGAAAAAAGCCCGACTTGGGCGACTGCTGTAAATGGCAGATGGGAGTGAGGAATGAAGAAGATCAGTTTTGTGATTCCATGCTATCGCTCGGAGCATACGCTTCCCCATGTGGTAGCGGAGATCCGGGAAAAGATGAAGGGTCTGGAGCAATATGAGTATGATATTTTTCTGGTAAATGACTGTTCGCCGGACGATACCTTCGGAACCATCCGCAGGCTCTGCGGTGAATTTGAGAATATTACGGGGATCAGTTTTGCGAGAAACTTTGGTCAGCATGCCGCTCTGATGGCGGGGCTGCGCCATTCCGACGGAGATTATGTGGTTTGCCTGGATGATGACGGGCAGACACCGGCGGATGAGGTGGATAAGCTGCTTGCAAAGCTGGAGGAGGGTTATGATGCCGTTTATGCCAGGTATGAACACAAACAGCATTCCGCCTTCCGGAACATGGGAAGCAAGGTGAATGAGCTCATGACCAGGGTGATGCTGGGCAAGCCCGCGGATCTGTATATATCAAGTTATTTTGCGGTGAAGCGGTTTGTGGTGGAGGATATGGTCAGATATGAAAATTCCTATCCTTATGTCATCGGCCTGGTGCTTCGAGCCACCAGAAACATTACCAATGTGGCGGTGAATCACAGAGAGCGGGAGGAGGGAACCTCCGGCTATACGCTGAAGAAGCTGGTGGGACTGTGGTTTAACGGGTTTACGGCCTTTTCCGTCAAACCGCTGCGGATTGCCACCGCCATGGGAGGCTTCAGCGCATTCATCGGATTTCTGTATGGAATCTATACGATTGTCAAGCGTTTTGTGAATCCGGATGTGCCCCTGGGATTCAGTTCTACCATGGCGGCGCTGGTATTTTTCGGCGGTATGATTATGCTGATGCTGGGGCTGATCGGAGAATATATCGGGCGTATTTATATCAGCCTGAATAATTCGCCGCAGTATGTGATCCGGGAGACCATCGCGCAGAGGGAAACCGTGGGGACGCAGGAGGGAAAGCCGGATGAATAAGTTTTTGGAATTCTGGAAACGGGACAGGCGATATGTGACTCTGATAAAAGCAGTGCTGCTGGCACTGCTTCCTGTTTTGTGCAGCGCCGTGCGGTGCGCCGTGGACCAAAGAGGCATCGGGGATGTTTATCTGCCGGCGTGTGAGTGGAACGACGAGCTGTTTTATTTCAAGCAGGTGGAAGGGATGATACATTACGGATATCCGCTGGGGTATTTTGGATTTAATGAAAGTCATGCGCTGAAGCTGTCCTTTGCGGCATGGAGCCCGGTGCTGGTATTTCCCTGGATTTTCTGGGGGCTTCTGTTCGGATGGAATCTGTTGTCGCCCATTTTCTGCAATCTGGTGCTTCTGACCGGGGCATGTATTCTCTTCGTATGGCTGGCCAAGCCCACCTGGAAACAGCTTGGGATTCTGAGCCTTTTGTTCTGTCTGTATACGCCCTTCAGCAGGTATATACTCTCGGGAATGCCGGAAATCATCTGTTTCAGTATGCTGATTGTCTTCTACAGCCTTGCGGTCAATTATCTGAACCGGGAAAGGGTGTGGAAGCTTGTGGTCCTGTTTGTCATGGCAGGGGTGATGACGTTGATGCGTCCGTATCTGCTGCTGTTTCTGCTGCTTCCGGCGTATCTTTGGATCCGCAGGGCAAGGTGGAAAGGGGCGCTGGGATCTGCGGCGGTGATTGCCGTGGTTCTGGCTGCTTATATTTGGACCAAACATTATCTGGGTGCGGAATATTTTGCACCTCTGTTTTTTACCGACTGGGCGGAGGCTTTTTTCCGGCAGGGCCTGTTCGGTGGGATCCGGTTTACTCTGGGAAAACTGTATTACATGGGAAAGGGCTTTTGGTCCCATCTGGTGCAGGGACTGCGCACCGGACTTGCCTCAGGCGCTTACTTCGGCGGGTATCTGGTCATGCTTCTGGTGCTGGCAGTCCAGTGTATTGCGGACGGCAGAAAGCTGCGCAGGCTGTCCCGGATCCGGGCGGCGGAATCAGGGGAGAAACCGGCTGCGGAAACGGCGCAGGCGGCGGAAGAAAAGCTTACAGTGGAGCAGCAGGAGTCGGCCATAGTCCGGGTGCGCAGCAGGCTGATCATTCAGGGGCACCTCCTGTTCAGCTTTATTGCCATGCTGTTTGCGCTGCTGCTGATGTATAAGCTGACGGAGGGGAGCAAGCATCTGCTCACCTTTATGGCGGCGGGGATCTTTGTGGTGTCATTGATGGAGACCAGATATTTTAAGAAGGCGGTGCTTCTGGGTGCCACCTTTGCATATCTGTATCTTTACATGGCGGTGAACCCTTACGATTATCAGGTTCCCTTCCGACAGGAGGAGTTGGAGTCACAGGTGTCGGAATGGAAGGATGTGTTTGCGGAAAAGCTGAAGATTGACAGAACCGGAGAACTGCCGGGCTATGACAATGTGATGATCTGGGTATTTAATGACCAGCATCCCGACGGAAGCTATGAAAACGTGGCGTGGCAGCTTCTGTACGGGCTGCCGGAGGGATTCGGCATCAGCTGCTGTATGCCGGACTATGTGATGGAAAACCTGGAGCATCTGCAGAGCCGTTATCTTGCCACCCTTGCCGGCGGACGGATTGACGGCCTGTGTGCAGATGCGGGATACCGGGAGATCGGCAGGGACCAGGATCTGGTGGTCTATGAGCTTGTCAGGGAATAGCTTCCATTATTTTCAGAGCAATCAGATAGCGTCCCTGTTCGTTCGGATGAATCAAATCAGAAAGATATTCCGTGTAGTTGGAAGAATCGATTCCCAGGGTATAATAATTATCCACTGCAATTACTTGCAGCTCCTCCGCCAGGGAAAGAGCGGCATCGGCATAGGTCTGCAGGTGTACCGCCCCGGGCTCCTGTGATTCCTTCAGAGTGTATCCGGACCAGGAGGGTGTGCAGAGCAGGATGCAGGCATCCCCATCGTTTTCCCGGATCGTAGCTACGGCGGTTCGGATAGCGCCCGTATAGGTGGTAATGTCAAACGGATCATCAGAGGAAACCGGGTATCCCTCCAGATAATCGTTCAGGCCATAGCTGATTACATAACATATCCTTTTTCCGGCAGGGGGATTTTGAAAACAGGATAAAAAGCCCTGATAAATCTGCTTGTCTTCCGGAACGGCAGAGAGATCTCCGGCAAAAAAGGCCTCTGTGATTCCAGGCAGGGAGATATCTGTCTCGGGACCGAGAGCGGCGGAATTACCGCCGTAGCCGCAGTTATAGACAGCAGCGCCGGAAAGGCCTTTGACCACACCCGGCACGGACATGCCGTCCGTATAGTTGCCGATGACGCTGTCTCCGAAAAAAATCACTGCGGTATCCTGCAGGTCGAATGCAGCGTAATTATCACTGCGCAGGTCGGCTGTGAGGTGTTCCAGGCGCTCCCCCCATTCGGCGGCGTTCTCAGCGGTGAGCAGGTAGGGATGCAGGTAGTCGCTGTTGGTAGACAGAAAGGCGGCTGCGTCAGGTGTTATGTGATAATAATCCGTATAAAGGGCAGGATTGGTGACAAGCCATTCCTCAGCAGCATAAAAATAGAATCTGGCATCCGGCAGCCCCGCGGCGTCTGTTAGAAAATCTTTCCACAGGTTCAACGCCCGGCTGTACTGTTTCCGGGACAGCTGTCTCCAATAGTCGGCGTTGGGGCAGGCGAGAATACATTCAAAGCTGACAGCGGGATAACTCTGTATCAGGGAGGCAAGCCCGGAAAGGTCGGTTTTTTCGGGAATGAGTCCCAGATATACGGTGGAGACCTGATTTTGTGACTGTTCGATGCGCTTCAGGTAGCGTTTGATGCCTGATACGCCGGACAGCATATTGTCTGCCCGAAAGAGAGTCATTCCGCGGTAATAGGTGAAATCAGCTTCGGAGAAGGTGTCTATTGGATACATGGAGAGAAATGCCGTGTCAAAGCTTTCCGAGGCAATGCGCCGAAAATCGCTTCGCTGCAGTGCGGTTCGGGAATACAGGACGCCGGACAGGACAGCCGCCAGAAGGATAAAAGATGCCACTGCAGAGACTATAATATAGTGTTTATGATTTCGTTTTTTTGACATTTGATTAACCTCTTAAAAATCAGTAAAACAGTCCGCCCTGAAACAGGATACGGAAGTAGTCCAGCCCACAGATCAGATGCAGAAGATACACGGCCCATTGGATTCCAAGCTGCCAGGTCGGCTGCAGGCGGCGCAGGCTGTTTTTGACTAGCACCAGCAGGCTGACGGTATAGAGGAAGAAGAGACCGTACATGTAGCCCCAGGAAAAATTCACATGGGGCAGCCGATCCCCCTTCTCGTATAAAAACATCAGAGTGGCCAGAGCAACCAGGAAAAACTGCCATGCAAATCTCAAAACGGCGGGCAGTTTTTTTCTGACCGCGCAGAACACAAGGACGGTCAGTGGAAATGCGGCGGCGCGCAGCAGCGCAAGAGGAATGTTGTCGCATGTCGTGGACCATGCGGTCAGGAAGCCGAAGCCGATTCCTTTTTCTTCACCGGAACCGGATTGAGGGCGGAATACATGACCAAACTGGTATAACAGCACGCAGAATGTAGGGAGGAACCAAATGCCGCATTGAAAAAAGGCCTTTATTCCATGGAAGCGGCTGCGGACCAGCCGATACAGCATAATCAGCCCTGCGGCGGCAGTAAACACCAGAGTAAAGCTGGGCTTTGCCAGGGTGGAGAGAAGCAGGGAAAGCCCCATGAAGAGATACTTTGGATGAAACCATTTCATTTCTTTTTCATAAAAGCTCAGAATATCCGCAAACAGAAAGAACGTGAGGACGGAAAACGGGCGCGCGGCCAGGTAGGTGGCATTGTGATAGGGATTGGGTGTGAACACTCCCAGGTAGCGATATAAATAGTTTTTACCCAGAGGATTGTACTGTCCCAGCCAGATCAGGGGATAGAGCATTGACGTAAACAGCAGGGAAAATACCAACAGGGAAGAAAGGACTGCACTTTTGCCCCGGGGATCCTGTGATGTGTTCAGCGTGCCATCAAAGAAAAGCTTCAGAGCCGGGGCGGTGAGGCCGTTTAACAGGGTCACGGCGAAGGCCATGGCGTGCTGAGGCGTGGTAAAGAGCAGAAAGAATCTTCCGGTCAGAAACAGTAGGGGATAAGGAAAATCATAGCCGCTGGATATGCCCTGCATCTCGGCAATATAGGGCTGGATGTCGGAGACATAGCTGCCGCTGTAGTTCATGGACTGCCGGTGAAATAAAAACAGGGTGACAATCAAATAAATAAGGAGTAAAATGGAAAAAGCTATATAGTTTTGCAGAAGTATTTTGCTTTTGGATTTCATAATTATGGCACCTTTCAGAACGTTTGGAGTTCTGAGGCCATTATATCAGAGGAAGCAGAAACTGCCAAGGTGTAAATGGCGGTGGAAGGAGGGAGGACGGTGAGACAAAAGGAAAGCCGAATATCTGTTTGGGACAGAATGAACAGAGCGGTGGCGGTTATGGATAAGCTGCCGCTTTGGTGGATTGGTCTGCTGCTTTTCGGAGCGGTGTTTATTCCGCTGTTTATCTGGGGGGAGAATTGTGTGTTTCCGATTCATGACCAGCTGGATGAAACCATTTTGAGTTATATACTGAATGCAAGGCACTGGGGAGAAGGGGTGAACCTTTTTCCGGAGCTTCTGGGCGGGATCAATACCAGCGGAATGCAGCCCTCTGCGGTGCTTTTTATTCCTCTGTACAGATTGTTTTCAGCAGTAAACGCTTTTTTGATTCAATATGCCGTGGTATTCCTGTGCGGATTTTTTGGAATGTACCTTGCGATGAAGGAAATGACAGGCAGCAGTATTCTGGCTGTTGCCATGGGGGGATGCTTCTGTATGCTTCCGATTCCGCCGGTATATGGGTTGTCTGTCATGGGGGTTCCGTTCCTGCTGTGGTGCTTCCTGAACCTGTGGAACAGACGCAGGATTGTGTTTTCTTTTCTGTATCTTCTGCTTTTTGGTCTGACTACACATTTGGTTCTGATTGGATATGTGGTGTTGGGGTTTTGGCTTCTGGCCATCCTGTGGTCACTTTTGAAAAAATGCTGTAACAGATGGATCTGTCTGGGATTTGGATGGCTGTTGCTTCTCTATGTGTTGGTTAACAGAAGCCTGTTTTATGAGCTTATTTTTGGCGGTGGCAGCTATGTGAGTCACAGGGAGGAACTGGTGAACATGGCAATGCCTTTTTGGGAAGCAGTGAAGGGGCTGTTCCTGAACAGTGCCCAGCATGCGGACTCCCTGCATGGATATCTGATTCTCCCCACTTTTGCTGCGTTGATTTTGGGCGTAGTTTTTTACAGACGATTGGATCAGAAAAGGAAAAAGCGCTGTATCGCGGCCGTAGCAGGAATGGGAATTCTGGTTGGGATCGCTGTGCTGTATGGAATCTGCAAGTGGCAGCCGGTGGTGGATTTCAGAAACAGCTGCAGCGGATTTCTGCGCTATTTTCAGTTGGAACGTTTTTATTGGTTGTATCCAGCGGGGTGGTATCTGGAGTTTGGGCTGTGTTTTTCTCTGTGGTGGGGTGCCGATACGCGGCAAGGCGGAGACAGGAAAGGAGCCGGCGGGTTCAGAGGTTTTCTTTTCAGTCCGTTACTGCAGGCGGCAATTTTGTTAATTATCCTTTTTCCAACTGCCTGGCAGATAATGAAGCTTTCCTATATTTGGAGAAATGTGAATTATTATAATAATGGTTATGATATCACGGGGGACATTTCCTGGAAGAGCTTCTATGCCGACGACCTGATGCAGGAGCTGGAAGATGTTATCGGCAGGGATAGGAAGGAGTATCGGATAGCGCATGTGGGGATGAGCCCGGCGCCTGCTCTGATGCATGGGTTTTACACAGTGGATGGTTATTCCAACAACTACCCACTGGAATATAAACATGAGTTCCGAAGGGTAATTGCAAAGGAATTGGAGCAGGTTCCGGAGACGGCGGTTTATTTTGACGGTTGGGGAAGCAGATGTTATCTGTTCAATGCCGAGAGTGGATATGCTTATATGCTGGGGAAGAGGGATCGGATCCTGTATCATGATCTGGAATATGATATGACGGCATTGAAGGAGTTGGGTTGTGAGTATATCTTTTCCTGCGGGGAAATTTTAAATGCGCAGGAACTGGGGCTGGAGCTTTTGGGGTATTTTGAAACAGAAGATAGCTTCTGGGGTGTCTGGCTCTACGATTTGAGTCTGTAGTGCAGAAATTTCCTGAGTATATGCTTTCCTTAATAATTCTTTAAAGCTTTGCGTGTTGTTTTACGGATCTGGAAAATTATGATAGAATGATTTTGTTTCCGGCAGGAGGTGACTACAGGATGAGGAGAAAAAATACTGCAGAGTGGCCACGCATCTATGTATGCCACACATATTATCATGTGTATGTAACTTTTTTAAAGGAACTGAACCTGCCGCAGAAGGAGCGGGGGCGGGCGTCGCTTGTGCTGTCGGGTCTTTCTATCAATTTTGAAAACCTGAAGCAGCGGGTGGAATCTACGGGGCTGTTCCGTGAGGTTCTGGAGTTTGACGAAAAGCGGGAGGATTTTTTCCCGGAGCTGGCGGAGTACCGTAAAAATACAGGCAGTTTTGTGGGGAATCTGAGAAACCGTATCCGGTTTACCCGCAGATATGCGGAACTGGAGACTCCCTTTGTGCCGGTGGATTTTCGGGAGTATCAGGATATTTATGTCTACTGTGACTCCGATCCCATCGGCTACTACCTGAATCAGAACAGGATATATTATCATGCCCTGGAGGACGGGCTGAACTGCCTGAAAAATTTCGACGCTGCCAGGTATGACAACAGGGGACATTTCCGGCTTAAGATGATTCTTTCCATGTATTTTAACTTGATTTTTGTACAGAACGGTTACGGGAAATACTGTCTTGACATGGAGGTCAACGATATCTCGGCAATTCGCTATCCCTGTCCCAGATATATTCAGCAGTCCCGGCAGGAGCTGGTGGATGGGCTTACGGAGGAAGATAAGCAGATTATCCTGCAGGCGTTTATTCGGGACAAGGAGAGACTGGAGCGTCAGATCGCGGATTGCGGCAGCGTGGGGAACAAGATACTGATTCTTACGGATCCCCTGTGTACGCTGGAGGTGCGGGAGAGAATCTTTCGTGACATCATTGCAAAATATGAGAGTGAGGGCACGGTCTTTTTGAAGCCTCATCCCAGGGATGAGCTGGATTATCGCAGGCTTTTTCCGGAGTATCCGCAGTTTGATGCCACGGTGCCCATGGAGATGCTGAACTTTTTTCCGGGACTCCGGTTTAAGAAGGCGGTGGCGGTGTTGACGGAGATTAAGGCGATCCGGTTTGCGGACGAGGTGGTAAGGCTTGGCGAGGATTTCATGGATGTCTATGAGGAACCGATGATTCACAGACAGAACGAACAGATATGAGCAATCATTTTCTGGGAAGGAAAGAATGAAACAGATACTGAAAAAGTTGAATGTATTGTTGGATAAAAAACAGAAACAAACCATGGGCGGCCTGATCATACTGATGATCATCGGCGCCGCACTGCAGACTGCGGGTGTGGGGATGCTGGTGCAGGTGGTGACGGTGGTCATGGATCCGGCAGCGCTGGAGAAGAGCAGTCTGGTGGGATGGGTGTATGAGAGCCTTGGCTTTCGGGATTACAGCAAGTTTTGCGTTACGGTCATGGCAGCGCTTATCGGAGTCTTTGCCGTGAAGAACCTTTTCCTGTTCGTCCAGCAGAAGCTGACCTTTGCCTTTGTCTATACCAATCAGTTTCGCACCTCGGAGCGCATGATGCGCAATTACCTGCGCCGCGGCTACGAATATTATTTAAATGCGGACACGGCTGTGGTGCAGCGGAGCATTACGGCGGATGTAAACAATATGTACGCGTTGATCCTGGCCCTGCTGCAGCTGATGTCGGACGGGGTGGTGTCCCTCTTTATCGTGTGCTACTGTCTGTCAAAGAGCGGTGTCATGACAGTGCTTCTGGCCGTAGTGCTGGTGGCGCTGATGGCGGTGATCAAGAAGGTGTTAAAGCCCGTGATGTACAAGGCGGGCAAGGACAATCAGGATTATTACAGCGGTCTGTTCAAGTGGATCTCCCAGACGGTGCAGGGCATCAAGGAAGTGAAGGTGGCTGGTAAAGAGCGGTATTTTGTGGAGGAATACCACAGGTGCGGCAAGGGTTATGTGGACGCGGTGCAGAAATACAGTCTGTACAACAATATCCCCAAGCTGCTTATCGAGACGGCCTGTGTGGCCGTGATGATGGGATATATGATCTTTCTGACGGTATCCGGCAGATCTACAGGGGATATGCTGGAAATCTTAAGCACCCTGGCGGCAGCGGCGTTTGTGCTGCTTCCCTGTGTGAACCGCATCAACAATCAGATCAACTCCATGGCTTATTTTGAGCCCTTTTTCATGGGAGTCAGCGACAATCTTCAGGATGAGATCACGGGTGAGAAGGTGGATATGTCCTTTGCTGCCGACGAGGAGGAAAAACTGCCTGTCAGGGAGCGGATTGAATTGAGAGGGATCACCTATGCATACCCCAATACCGACAAACTGATTTTTGATCATGCGGATATGGATATTCCTGTGGGGGCCTCTGTGGGCATTGTGGGAACCTCGGGAGCGGGGAAGAGCACTATTGTAGATATCCTGCTGGGGCTTCTGGAGACCAGAGAGGGCAGTATCTGTGCCGATGGTGTGGACGTGAGGAAGAGCTACAGAAGGTGGCTGAAAAATATCGGTTACATTCCGCAGATGATCTTTATGCTGGACGATACCATTCGAAAAAATATCGCCTTCGGCGTGCCGGAGGAAAAAATAGAGGAAGAGCGCCTGTGGGAAGTCTTAAAGGAGGCTCAGCTGGATGAGTTTGTCCGGTCTCTTCCCGAGGGGGCGGACACCGGTATCGGTGAGCGGGGCATCCGTCTTTCCGGGGGACAGAGGCAGAGGATCGGGATTGCCAGAGCATTGTACCATGATCCGGAGGTGCTGGTGCTGGACGAAGCCACCTCCGCATTGGATAATGATACGGAGAAGGCAATCATGGAGGCCATCAACAGGCTGCATGGCAGGAAAACGCTGATTATCATTGCCCACAGGCTGCAGACCATCGAGCAGTGTGATATGGTATACCGGGTGGAGGACGGAAGGATTCTTCGGGAATATGAACGACAGAGTAAAGAAGAAGGGATGAAGGCTTGAGGCTGAGTATAATCGTGCCTGTCTATAATATGGCGGCGGATGGAAAACTGAATTTCTGCCTGGATTCCCTGGTGGGCCAGACGATATCGGATTACGAAATTATTGCGGTGGATGACGCTTCCACAGATCATTCCCTGGAAATACTGCGGGAATATGAAGCGCGGTACGAGTGGTTTCATGTGATTGCATCTCCTGTGAACAGACGTCAGGGAGGTGCAAAAAACGAAGGGCTGAAGGCTGCATCCGGCGAATGGATCGGCTTTATTGACAGCGACGACTGGGTGGCGCCGGATTTTTACGAGAAGCTTCTTACCAGAGCCCGGGAGACAGGGGCTGACCTGGTGGGCTGTGATTACAGCCTGGTGGCAGAGCACACCTTTTCCGTGGGCAGAATCGTGCGGAACAATACGGCGGATCAGACCGGGATCCTGGATGTGGAAAAACACAAAAAGCTTCTGATGCGTCCGGGCAGTATGGTGGTCAAGGTGTACAAGGCGTCGGTGATTCGGGAGAACGGACTTGACTTCCCGGAGGGGATCTTTTATGAGGACAACTGTGCCGGGTCCGTGTGGTCTCTGTATTTCCGGCATTTTGAGAGGGTGGAGGAGCCCCTTTATTACTACTATCAGCGCACCGGTTCCACCGTTCATCACATTACGGAAGCAAAGTGCAGGGATCGGATGCGGGCCGCGGCGCTTTTGGTTGAACAGTGCAGGGACAGGGGGATACTGGAGGAATACCGGCAGGAGACGGAGTACCGTTTTGCGGAGCTGTATTATGTGATTACGCTTTTTTCCTACCTGCAGGGAGTGGTGCATCCCAGACTTTCCTTCGTGAGAGAGCTGCGCCGTGGTGTGGAGGAGCGATTCCCGGATTTTGAGCAGAACAGCTATTACAGAGTCAATACCGGATCTGAGGAGCAGAGGCTGATCGCCATGCAGGGGAGGTCGAATCTACGGTTTTATCTGTACTATCGGCTGAAGCTGTGGGCGCGGAAAATCCGCTCCGGCCGGAGGAAGTCGTAAAAATAGCTTAGAGAATGATTATTATGCGCAAGAGGGTGTGTGAATGAAGAAGTTGGCAATTATTACGGCCCGGGGAGGCAGTAAGAGAATTCCCGGGAAGAATATCAGGGAGTTCTGCGGGAAGCCCATATTGGCCTATTCTGTGGAGGCGGCGGTTTACTCCGGCCTGTTTGACGAGGTAATGGTATCCACAGACGACAGAGAGATAGCCGAGATCGGAAAACAATATGGAGCGAGAGTTCCATTTTACCGAAGCGAAAGAACTTCTGACGACTACGCTACCACTAACGACGTACTGTTGGAGGTGCTGGAGGAATATGAAAAAAGGGGAGAGTACTTTGAGGCAGCATGCTGTCTTTATCCCACCGCCCCTTTTGTGACAGCGGAGAAACTGAAGAATGCCATGGAACTGTTGCTTGTGTCCGATGCGGATACGCTGATTCCGGTGGTGGCTTTTTCTTACCCGCCGCAGCGGGCTATGGTGGTGAAGGAGGACAGGCTGGTATTTGAATATCCTCAATATATAGATGCCCGCTCTCAGGATCTCACCCCTCATTACCATGATGTGGGACAGTTCTACTGCTTCCGAACGGAAGCCTACCGGAAAAACAAAAAGCTGATGTTGGGTAATATTCTTTCCCATGACCCGGCAGCTCATCACAAACTCTTCCAGCACGGCTGTCCTGCCGTCCACTGCCGCCACCGCCGCCGCCACAATACCGTTATCTCCAAAGCGATCCGCCACACTGTACAGATACACCTTTCTTTTGGCATCCGCAAGCAGCCCCTCCAGCTCTTCCCGGGTATATCTTCTTGTAGTCAGATTAAATTGATTCGTCTTATTCACCAACTGCTGCAGACGCTCCACATGCTTGCCCGGGATCTCTCTGGTCACAACGATCTGAAGTCTGCGCAGATAATCCTCAAAGCTGCCCGTCTCCTCCCGCAGTCTGTTTCTCTCCGCATTGGCCGCGTACTGGGCCGTCTTGGCCAAATCTTCCTCTGTCACCGCAGGTTTCTCAAAATATTCCCTGTAAATCTCCGCCATGGCTCCGGCCAGCTCCTCCGGCTTTTCCGGAAATTCAGGCACCGTCACCTCGGGAAGCATCTCCCGGACAAGCTGCCGTTCCGCGGGGCTGTCATCCCAGAACACAAAAGAATCCGTTCCCAAATTCAGCTCCCCTGCAATCTCCCGGATATTCTCGTGCTTCGCTTTCCAATTGATCCGCCTGGCGGCAAAAGCCGACGGCCTAAGCACCATATGAGGATGCTCCTCCAGAATCTCCTGTGCGTCCTGTTCGTTGTTTTTTGACACAATCACCAGAAGCACTCCCTGCCGCTGCATCTGAAGAATGACACGCTGCAGATTTTTGTAGGCAAGCCCGCCATGCTCTTCCGAAAGCTCTATGGGAGTGTTGTCATTTTCTCCCGCAAGCCCGCCCCAAAGCGTGTTATCCAAGTCCAATGCCAACACCTTTTTCGGTGTTCTCGTCTCAATCCGCAATTTATCCAGAATCAGGTCACAAAACCTCTTCTGTGCCTCGTTGCTCAAAAGCACCTTTCCCATATACCACATCTTGGGGGAAAAAGCATTCTCCTCCCCCAGCCGGATCAGCAGCTGCCGGTAGGGAAGAATCCGCACATTCTCTTTTGCGCCCCGCAATCTATCCAGATATTTCTGCCAGAGCTGCTCCAACGCTGCCCTCTGCCCTCTGTCATCCATCACAGACAGCTCCGCTCCCCAGAGGCAGGCATCAGCCACATAGTAAACCGTCTCCGGCTTCAGTGCGTTTTCCAGCCCGCGAAACCAGGCCGCAATCTTTTCCTCCGCCGCGCAGAGCTCTGTCTCATGCTCCAGAAGCTCCAGTAAATCCATGACCAGAAAGGTATATTCCGGCCGGAACCGGGCATAGGAAGAGTCCGGATTCATCAGGATTCCCAGCTCATTTCCATAGCCCTCCGCCTGCCAGACCGAAACCTTCCGCCCCAACATGCGAATCACCATATTCATATTTACGTTTGACAGAAGCGCAATTCCAGACAAGTCTCT
>Ga0224737_10026_pt1 | contig 21445 bp, 15 predicted proteins | sample LIM_B_Water_Pos_FD_161632 | JGI IMG/M metagenome (GOLD analysis project Ga0224737, IMG submission 161632) | Enriched cells from gastrointestinal tract of the lab mouse from Pacific Northwest National Laboratory (PNNL), Richland, Washington... | ecosystem: Host-associated > Mammals > Digestive... | reverse complement strand
ATTTACTTTTTGCTCGATTGCCTTAAAATACGCCGCCTCCCTGCCCATGCCGCAAGTGCCAAATAAAGCAACCTTCTTACCATGCAGCTCGGACAGCATGTCAATCACAGAGATATCGCAGGTTCCCCGGTTCACCCAAAAGCCAATAAAAAATATCTCTGCGTCTTTGCCCCTGTATTCTTCCATGCTTTGCATATCTTTGGACATCCCTGGAAGCGCACTGAAAATTTCCGTGGCTATTTTCTTCGTGTTGCCAGTCTTGCTGGAATAAACCACCATATACTCCATTTCCTTCTCCCTTCCTTAGCAATAGGGCACTCCGCCGCAGCAAAGCCCGCCTCCTCCACAACAAAAATTACATGCCAGGTTCGCCAGGCAAAGCTTCATGCAAAAATCGCCGCTTCCCAAAATAGGGCTTCCATAGCTTTGCCTCCTGTCATAATACCAGCTTCCCCCATTCTGAAGCCGGGCATATAATTGCTGATATTCCGGATTCCCTGGTTCCATTGCCGCAGCCCTTCCAGCCTCTTCTAAAGCCGCCACATTATTCCCTATGCCGGAATTGGCAATGGCGCAAAGATAATGCCAACGGGCGTCCCTTTCTTTCATGCTGCCAAGCACATTCAAAGCCTCTCTGTAATGGCCGCTTCGGATATAATTGGAAGCTGCCTGCTGATAGGCGCTCCCCTCATCGCCCCCAGAAGCCCTTCCCTGCCCCTGAAAGCCTCCAAACCCGCCAAAAAAATCTCCAAAATCCCAATAATTCCCCTGGCCTCCAGAGCCGCCCTGACTATAATTTCCAGAAGCCCCCTGTTCCCTTTCCCGCATAATCTGCTGATACGCCTGCTGTATCTCTTTAAACTTCTCTTCTGCCTGTTCTTTATTGGGATTGTTCACATTAGCGTCGGGATGGTATTTCCTGCTCAGGGAACGGTATGCCTTCTTAATTTCTTCCTCAGTGGCATTCCGGTTCAGCCCAAGCGCCGCATATGGGTCATACATCTGTCACATTCCTCTCCCTGTTCTTCTTCACATATTCGTACCGGCACCAAACGCCAGAGTACAAAATATTCCTTAAAATTTCTGTGTTCTCTACAATGGGAAGCCGCTCAAACGCCCTGGAGCATTCCGCCATCATCATATTTAACGCCTGTTCCACTTTCTGCCCAAACCCTTCCCTGTTATAATCCTCCAAAAACAGATTATAGCTGCCGGCTTTTTTGTCCTTCTCCACATCTTCAAAAGCATCCATCAGGTAAATGAATTTCCCTAAGAAAAAACCCATCCGCCTAAGGCCTGCCTCCCACTCATCTTTACGCCAGGCAAACACTTCCTCCATAATATTGCCAAAATACCCTGACACTTCATCCAAATCCTTGCTGTTTTCCTTCTCGCAGCGGCGAAGCCGCCCTAGGTTTTCCTGAAAAATTCCCGCCTTCCCTGGATAAGCCGCCGCAATCCTATGAAAGCTTTTCTTAAGGGAGGACGCCATAATTTTCCTGGTCAGCTTATGTTCATCCTCCCAATCGTCCAAACATTTATAATAAGACAGCAAAAGGTTCATGTCTGCCCCATATGCTGTAAACTGGTTGACCCTGGCAGGATGCTTCTCAAATGGATGGGCAACGCACTTCTGGCAGCTTAGTTGGGTCTCAGGCTCATACAGGCTGCTCAACAAAAGGATTAAAAATGCCATGTCATAGCTTAAGGTAAGCTGCCCCCTTCTGCCGGACTGGTCTTTTAATGCCTTGCACAGCCCGCAGTAATAGGACTGATACAAGTCAAATTCCTTAAATTTCATTTCTGGCTTATTTACAATAATATATCCAAACATAACGCCCTTTCTGTAACAATCAGCAATTAAAAGCCGCCAACAGATACTATACGTCTATTCTACCTGTTCCATTGGCAATTGCAATTAATAAAACAGAAAGATTCTATAAAAAGTTTATAAACATTGCCCGCCTCACCTTGGCAGCAAGGCCTCTAACCTGTCCAGTTCCGCAAGCCAGAGGGCGCTGCTGGCGTCGCTTGGCATCCTTAAATCCCCGCGGGGGGAAACCGCCACTGTCCCTACTTTTGGCCCATCCGGCAGGCAGGAACGTTTAAACTGTTGGGAGAAAAACCTCCTTACAAAAACTTTCAGCCATTTTAATACCACATCCTCCGGGTAGTTATCCCCAAAAGCATAAGTTGCCAGGCGGAAAATTTTCCCCGGCCCAAACCCGCAGCGGAGCATATAGTACAAAAAGAAGTCGTGAAGCTCATAGGGTCCTACAATATCCTCTGTTTTCTGGGAAATTTCCCCATCCTCCGGCGGCAGCAGTTCCGGGCTTACCGGAGTGTCCAGCACATCCAACAGGATTGTTTCTAATCCTTCGTCCCCACAGGCCTCCGCATAATACCGCACCAGATGGCGCACCAGTGTTTTTGGCACAGAGGCATTGACCCCGTACATAGACATATGGTCCCCATTATAGGTTGCCCATCCCAAAGCAAGCTCCGACATATCCCCAGTGCCAATCACCATGCCATTTTCCTTATTGGCAATATCCATTAAGATTTGGGTCCGCTCCCGTGCCTGCCCGTTTTCGTATGTCACGTCATGGACTGTTTCCTCATGGGAGATATCCTTAAAATGCACCCGCACCGCCTCTTTGATGTCCACTTCCCTAAAATCAACGCCTAAGCGCTGAATTAGGTTTACCGCATTGCGGTAAGTCCGGTCGGTAGTCCCAAACCCAGGCATGGTCACTGCATGGATGCCTTTCCGGCTAAGCCCCAGCATATCAAAAGCCTTTACTGTGACTAACAGCGCCAGCGTTGAATCCAGCCCGCCGGAAATACCGACCACCCCATGGCGGCATCCGGTATGGGCTAACCGCTTTTTCAGCCCCATAGACTGAATTAATAGAATTTCCTCACACCGTTTCTTACGTTCCTCTAATTTTCCTGGGACAAAGGGGGCAGGGTCAACAAAACGGGTAAGCTCTGTGTTTTCTTTTTTGAGGTGGAAGGTGATTTCCAAATAGCCTTCCTGCCGCCCCACAAAGGTAGACATCTTCCTGCGCTGCCCATTCAGCCTTTGGACGTCCACTTCCCCATACACCGACTGGTTGGCGAACCGCTTTGCCTCAGCCAGCATAATCCCATTTTCCGCTATCATATTATGCCCAGAATATACCACATCCTGGGTAGACTCCCCTTCCCCGGCGCTGGCATAGGCATACCCGCAAACCAGCCTTGCCGACTGCCCCTCAACCAGGTTTTTGCGGTAACGGTCTTTGCCAGTAACCTCATCGCTGGCAGACAGGTTCACAATCAGGCTTGCCCCTGCCAATGCATGGGAAATGCTAGGCGGCGCAGGCGCCCACAAATCCTCGCAGATTTCCACGCCGACTTTAAGCTCTGGGACGCTGTCCGCGCAGAACAGAAGGCGGCTGCCCATAGGGGCTTTCTTCCCCCCTGCCAACACCACTTCTTCTGCCTGCCCCATCCCAGGCGTAAAATACCGCCCCTCATAAAATTCATTGTAATTGGGGATGCAGGTTTTTGGCACCAGCCCCAGCACTTCCCCATTCCCAAGGGCTGCCGCAACATTGTACAGCCTTCCCTTCCAGGCGAAAGGAAGCCCCACAAACACTAACATATTTTTTCCATTTGTTTCTGCCGCAATGTCCAAAAGCGCCTGCTTTGCCTGTTGCAGCAACGGCTCCATCAGAAATAAATCCCCGCAGGTATACCCAGTAATGCAAAGTTCTGGGAATACTGCCACAACAGCTCTTTTTTGCTCTGCTTCTTCTATTTTTTGAATTATGGCCTGTTTGTTAAACGCGGGGTCTGCCACCTTAATTTCAGGCGTTGCCGCCGCTACTTTTATAAACCCGTCTTTCACTGCCTGCTCCTTTCGATTGCCGCCCAATCCCTATCGGTTGGAACGTTCCAATAATATCCCCAAATCGGTTGGGGTAAATCTATAATGTTTGCCGCAAAACTGGCAATTCACCTCAATTGGCTCCCCATCGTCTATCATTTCCTTAAGGTCCTTCCTTCCAATGCTCACAAGGGCTTTTTCCACACGTTCCTTAGAGCAATCGCATCGGTAGCAGGCAGGCATGCGCTGCGTAATTTCCAACCCAAGCCCGCCCAGCATTCGCCCCAGGATAGCTTCCGGGGCGGCTCCCTGCTCCAGCAAGTCAGTGACAGAATCCACTTTTGCCACCTGGCTTTCCAAAGCCGCCACCACAGATTCCTCTGCAAAAGGCATAAGCTGGATAATAAACCCGCCCGCCTGCCGCACGGTGTTATCCTTATTCATCAGCACCCCAAGCCCAACGGCAGAAGGCACCTGCTCGGAAGAGGCGAAATAATACGTGAGGTCCTCTGCAATTTCCGAAGTCTGCAGCTCCACCTGGCTTACATAAGGCTCTTTTAAGCCCATGTCCTTCACCACGCTTAAAATCCCAGGCCCAAGGGCGCCGCCCACATCCAGCTTCCCTTTTGCATTTGGCGCAAGCATTACATCCGGCACCTGGGGGTAGCCTTTGACATGCCCCTGGCTGTCTGCTGTGGCCGCCATCCCCTTTGCCTGCCCGCCGCACTTTATTTGGACTGTCAGCAAGTCCTGTTCCCCTTTCATCATAGCGCCCATCATGGCTGCCCCTGTCAAAAGCCTTCCAAGCGCCGCGGTAATAATGGGGCTTGTATTATGGCAAGCTCTTGCCTGCTCCACCAATTCCCTGGAAGTGATGGCAAACGCCCTGATTTGGTTATCTGCCGCTGTTGCCCTTACCATGTAATCTTTCATTTTCCTTTCTCCCTTGCAATCATATAAATCCGTTCACTTGTTTCTTTCACTGGCTCCCTGGTGAATGCGTCGAACATAGCCACAAATTCCATCCCTGCCTGTTCCAGCAAGGCTTTCACCTGCAGTTCCCCATACCCCCGCTGCAAATGGGTTTCCTCATACTTGCGGTAACGCTTGCCCTCCTCCTGGATAAACAACGTCAAGTCATACTGGTTAAGCCGCCTTTCTTCGTCATAAAAATTTTCCCAGATAAAGCTTCCCTCTTCCCGGTTCTCACAAAAAACCGCCTCTCCTAATACTTCCCGGTATTTATATTGGGTATTCAGGTCAAAAATAAAAATGCCGCCTGGGTCCAGATAATTATTGACCAGCCCAAACACCTTGCCCAATTCCTCTTCTTCTAAAATATAATTGATAGAATCACAGACGCTAACCACCGCCCGGACTGTCCCGTAGAGTTCAAACTCCCGCATATCCTGAAGCAAATACAGGATATCCGGCTGCCCCCCTGCCCCTAAACTTTCCGCTTCCTTCGCCACCTGCAGCATCTCTTCTGAATTGTCTATGCCAATCATGTCATAGCCGGCCGCCGCCAGCCGCCGCGCCATTTTCCCGGTCCCGCAGCCCAGCTCTAAGACTAAGCCGTCCTCCACGCCGTATTCCTTTAATAAACTGATTACGTACTCGCTCCACTGGCCATAAGGCACATTGTCCATAAATAAGTCGTACACCTGGGCAAAGCCTGTATATGCTTCCATAATATAATCCTTCCCATACCTTTTCAGCTTTCTTTTCCTTGATTATTTATTCCAAAAAATGTATACTGTTTTATTATAGTAAAAACAACCATGTTTTGCAAGGAGCCTTTATGACTGAAAATAATTACATTTCCAGGCACATTCAGCGGGTATACCTCCGCCGTCTGGTTTCCCCGGTTCTCTACCTGGCCTTTCTTGCCATTCTGTGGCTTGCTTTACCCTTGTATGATATCTTATTCCCACAAGCATTGGCGGCCTCTGATGATTTAACTGATTACAAAGACCAGCATTCCTCCTATGTGGAGGCGACATTATCCAATTTATACTTCACAGGCTACACGAACACTGCCCTGGGGGCTACTTCTGGGTACTATTATTATGGCATGAGGGGCGGCCAATGCACGATTTTCCTCTTGTCCCCCTCCACCTGCGAAGAAGGCCTTCCTTTTATAGAATCCGTCCATATCCGGGGAAGGGTATTAGAAGCAAACCCGGCCTTCGACGCTTTGTTAGAAAATCTGTCCAACGACTTAAACTGGACGAAAGAAGGGATAAGCCAAAAGGTAAGCCCCTGTTTTATTAGTGAGCCTGCCTTCCAGCTTATCCCAAGCATAGCCTTTTTGGCTGTGTATTTTACCACAGGGGCCTATGCGCTGCTTTGTATTGTCTTAGACGTCCTTTTTATTTGCTTCCCTGTGCTTGCCCCTGCATGCAGGAAGCTTGGGCGGTTTGGCAAACCGCGCGAACTGCTCGCCCAGGCGCAGACAGAGCTTGCCACTTTGCCGCAGCTTGCCACCGAGGACATGTTTATCACAGAGCATTACTTTATTGTCCTTGCCAACTATGGCGTTGCCATCATCCCAATTCAGGAAATGCTGTGGATATATAAGCATTCCACCCTTCATAAAATCTTGTGGTACCATTTCAGCATTTCCTATACGCTGCATGTCACCGCCAGGAAGCACTTGTATTTCCAATGCCCCAAAAACATGAAGTCAGACATTGACGGCATTATAGACTACCTGTCTGAGGCAAACCACGAAATACTTGTAGGCTTTAGTGAAGAAAACCGGCTGAAAGTCCATGGAAAGCGCAAGTACCCGCCCCAATTAGAAAAACTCATAGGTTTTTTACGGAAGCGGCTATAACATTTGCCGGCATAAAACACCACTCATTTTGCAGCGCCAAACGCAGCACGGAAAATGAGATTGGCAGCAAGGCAATCAACAGGCAGGTAACGCATTTAGGCGCCTTCCTTATGGAAAGCGCCTAACATAAGATTCTTTTTATGTACTTTTCAGGAAAACAGCCCCTTAAAAAAATCCAAAATCGACCGGAAGAAATCCGCTACTTTGTCAAAAATGCTTTTGGTGTCCAGGTTAGAAAGCTTATCATACAACGCTTCCGCCTGGTCTTTGATGGAATCAATATCCAAATCCAGCTCCCCGATTTTCTTTAAAAGCTCTGTAAGCTCTGTCACTTCCCCTTCTGCCAAAGAAATGTCAAATTGGCTGCATGCCTCCTCTATGGCGCCCTTAATCTCTTTTTCAGAACTCAGCCCCTTTTCTATCACTTCCTGCTTTAAGAATGCCACAAGCTCTTCCGCCTTCTGGGAATCGCCCACTACCTGCGCAATGTCCCCAGTCAGCACCAGCTCATTTAACGCAGTGTCCATGCTCCGCTCTGAAACCTCCGCGCCTGTCATATCAGAATACGCCTTCATAGCCCCAACCAACGCAGCCGTCCCCGATATCGGGAAGGGGCCGGCCACAATAATGTCGGCATCTGTAATTCCGGCGGTAATTAAGGCATTTTTATACATGCCGATGGTACAGTAAGAAATATTTTTCGTGGTAATATTAATGCCATTGCCTTTTTCCCTTTTAACAATCAATACCGACGACAGCGCACGCGTCCCAATCTTATTTGCGGCCACATATTCCCCAAGGTACTCATGCTCTTCTTCATTGGTGATGTAAATCACATCATAATCTGAAAGTTCCGCCGGGTCAACCCCCAGAAACCCCAACACTAGGGCTTGCTGCTCTGGCGTTAAGTTTGCGCCCAACGCCAAATATGGCTTGTCCTCTTTGGTAATAGGCTCTGTCACTTCCCCTGGCTGGTTCAAGGCGTCTAATACTTCCTTCTCTTCTTCCTCTGCTGGCACGTATCCGCCATCCTCCTTGGCATCCTCCTCAGAACTGCCAGCGCCCTCAGCCTCCAGCCCGCTTCCCATCTCTTTTTCATCATTCTGTGCTGCTGCCCATGCCTGCGCAGGCATCAGCAGCGCAATCAGGCATGCCAGCAAAAGGCTGGCCACCCGCACATTATGCTTTTTCATCGCTGCCTCCATTCTGTCTCTTCTATACTGTATGTTAGGCACTTATTACTGTTTACATTTTGGCCTTTATCCATTTAAAAATATCCTTGTACACTTTATCCCTGTCCAGCTCATTTAAAATCTCATGGCGGTCCCCAGGGTAGAGCCTGCAGGTAATGTCGCGGACGCCTGCCCGCCTGTAGCTTTCACAGGCAGATTTCACGCCTGCGCCATAATTCCCAACTGGGTCGTCCTCCCCTGCCACAAAAAGAAGGGGCAGGTTCTTTGGGACCCTTTTTATATTAGCTGGCTGGTTGATGTAATGGATTGTGTCAAATAATGTGTAATACCCATTTATTGTGAATTTAAAACAGCACCTTGGCTCAGAGTTATAAGCTGTTACAATTTCTTTGTCCTTCGTAAGCCAGGAATTCGCCGCCCCTTCTCCCCGGAACTTCTTATTATAGCTTCCCATGGCCACGCTTTCCACCAGTTTGCTTTTGTGCTTCCATCCCCGAACCAGCGCAAGGGAACGGCAGATAAGTTTCCCTAGGGCCAGCGCTGCATTGGACTGGCTGCCAGTCCCCATAATCACTGCCCCTTGAAGCCCGCTGCCATATTTGGATAAATATTTGCGCAACAGGAACGACCCCATGCTATGCCCCAGCATAAAATATGGCACGCCTGGGCATTCCTTCTGTATGATTTTGCGTAGGTGGTTCAAATCCTCCACCACAATGTCGCTGCCCCTCTTGGGTGCAAAATATCCCCAGCATTCTTCCGATTCCACAGATTTCCCATGCCCCAAATGGTCGTTCCCCACTACCATAAACCCTTTGCCAACCATATACTCTGCAAACTCAGCATACCGTTCCACATATTCCACCATCCCATGGCTGATTTGCAGAATCCCTTTTACCTCGCCTTGCCCTGGCTCCCATTTTACTGCATGGATTTGCGTCTGCTTGTCGGCAGACAAAAAATGGAATGTCCTTTTCTTCATATGCCACCTCCAGATTTGGCGGCCAGAAGGCAAATGCCTTACTGGCTGATTTCTGTCCCCACTGCCCTAAGCCAGTCTTCTACTTCCTTCGCCTTCCTCCGCAAGTTATTTAAGGTCTCCTGCTGACGGGCAAAGGTCTTGCCTGCCTGCCCCACCACTTCTGTTGCCTTGTCGTATTTATAAGTGACTTTCTCATGCTCGCCCACCGTATGGTCTAAGGCTTCTGTCACAGCGCGTATCTGGGCAACCATATTCCTGGTCTCCGTCTCCTCTAACCTAGTTGCGTAAGAGCTAAACCCTTCTGCCGCCTTCTCCAAACGGATATTATGCTCATTCCAAATCTGGGTCAGGTAAACCACCTGCGTCTCGGCGTCTTTCAGCCGCTCTTCCATCTTCTGCACCTTGTCCGCCATAAAAGACGCTGCCTGGTGGTATTTCCCGGAAAGCTCACGGACCTCCTCCGCCGCTTTTACAAACTGCTCGCCGCTTTCCCCCAGCCGCCCGGCTTCAATAGCCGCATTCAGCGAAAGGACTCCCATTTTCTTCTCCATTTCTTCCATATCTGTGATGCGCTGGCCCATCTCTTCCATTTCCTGGCGCATTCCCTCAGCCGCCAGGTCCAGCACCTCTTTGGGGGAAGTAAGCTTCCTGCCCTGCCCAATCATCTCCAACAAGTCTTTTTCACGCCGGCAGATGCCTTCGATCGACCTTTGGTATGTGCCTTCTGACTTTGCCGCCTGGTCTGCCAGGCGCACGATTTGCTTTTGCAGCTCCCGGTTCCTTGTAATCTGTTGCTTGGCTTCCCCGGCAGCCCCGCTTACTGCCTCTAACAGCTTTTCCATCTGGCCATTCAATTCACTCTGGCTCACTTCCATAGAGGCAATCCCTGTCTCTGTTTCTTTCTGCACTAACCGCATTTTATCCGTCACCTCTGATAATTTCTTTAAATATCTATCTGCCTCCGCCTGTTTGGAGAGCAGCTCATGTTCCAGTTCTTCTTGTTTCTTCCCTATTCCGAACATCTGGGTTCCCCTTTCTTCCAAAGTGTATGGTCTATATGATTTTAACACACTTTTCTGGTTTCTAACAGTAGTTCTTTATAATTATCTGCAAACTTTCCCTTCCATTATACACATTGATTTCAGGATAATAAATAAAGGAAGCTGCCATTTCGCCGCCTTTGCCAGACATTGCCTGCCTCAAAGCCTTGTCCCCATATTTTTGGCGCAGGAAATTCAAAAAACCTTCCACCTGCCCAAAATAAACCGCGTCCATAACAGCGCCTCCCTGGCCCTGCACCTGCATTTTACAAACATTCTGGTTCTTCCCCAGCACACGCAGGGACAGGATATGTATATTTTTATCTGCAAATACTGGCTTTTCATTCGATTTCCCAAAAGGCTCCAAAAGGTTCAATTCCTCAACCAGAGGCTTGGAAATATAATCCAGGGGCATGGGGACGTCTATCACAATTTTACCCCGTAGGTCTTCTTCGGTCAATGTTGTATTTTCATTTAACCTCTGCCGGAACAGCCCCACATGCTCCTTAGGCAGCGACAGGCCGGCAGCCATGGGATGCCCGCCAAATTTAGTGAACAGCTCCTTACATTTAGACATCTCTTCATACATAGAATACTGTTCAATGGAACGCCCGGAGCCTTTCACCCCTCCCTCGCTGTCCGTCAGCAAAAATACTGGGCGGTGGTACTGTTCCCGGATACGCCCCGCGATAATCCCCGCCAGGCTCTCATGGCATTCAGGCAGATAGATTACCAGCACTTTATCTTCTTTTAATGGGCTTTTCTCCACCAATTCTATGGCTTGCCGGACTCCTTTCTCTGTCATCTCCTTGCGGCTGGCGTTTAAGTCGTACAAATCCCCTGCATATTCCGCCGCTATGTATTGGTCTTCTGCCAGCAGCAATTTCAATGCGCGTTTTGCCGTATCCAGCCGCCCGCTTGCATTTAGGCATGGCCCTAACACAAAACCGATATGGTATGCCTTGATACTGCCAAGTGCAATCTGGTTGCGGGCCGCTAATGCGCGCATCCCATAGTTTGTTGTCTGGTTCAGCGCCTTCAGCCCTTCCTTCACCAAAATCCTGTTCTCACCCTTAAGCTCCATCACATCCCCTACGGTGGCAAACGCCGCATTTTCCAAAAATTGAAAGGCTTTACTGGAAGGAAACCCTAAGGCCTCATAAAGCGCCTGCACCAGCTTAAACGCCACTGCCGCCCCGCACAGTTCTTTGAAGGGATAGGGGCAATCTGGCTGCTTGGGGTTCACCACTGCGTCGGCGGGAGGGACGCGGAATATTTTTTCCCCATCCGCCCCTATCTCAAAAGGGACTTCATGGTGGTCTGTAACCACCACCGCCATGCCAAGCCCTTTTGCCAATTCCAGTTCTGCCTGCGCCGCAATCCCATTGTCACATGTTAAAATGGTGTCCACGCCATCTTGAGCCGCCTGGCGCACCAGCCGCTCATTGACCCCATACCCATCTGCAATCCGGTCTGGGATGGCATAATCCACAACCCCATTGCATTCCCGCAAGGCCGCGTACAAAATAAAAACTGACTGAACCCCATCAATATCATAATCCCCAATAATGCGGATTTTCTTCCCTTCTTGTAATTTTTCCTGCAAAATAGAAACGGCATGGTCCATATCCTTCATTTTATGTGGGTCATGAAGGTCCCCCAACGTCCCATGGAGGTATTCTTCCATCGCCTGCCCGCCAATAATGTCCCGGTTCCTTATAATCCGCGCCGTTACCTGGTCAATGCCAAACTGCGCAGCAATTTCCTTAAAATCTGCCTTTTTGGCAGACACTACCCATTTTTCCATATTTTTCTCCATCAGTATTCCACGCTTTGGAGCGTCAGCCCTTTTGCTGGCATGGTAATCCCGGCATTCGCCCGGACCCCTCCCTCCAAAAGCAATTTTATCTCTTCTGGTTCCCGTTTCCCCAGGCCTATTTCCACCAATGTCCCTGAGATAATGCGCACCATTTTGTGCAGGAACCCGTTCCCAGTTACCACAATGTCAATTTCTGTCCCCTTTGGGACCACTGCAAGCTGGTAAACCGTCCGCACCGAAGACTTGTTTTTTGGGCAATGGCTGCAAAAAGCCGCAAAATCATGGGTCCCTTCCAGCAGCCGCGCCCCGGCCTCCATAGCCGCCACATCCAATGGCTCTTTTATCTGGAACATCCATTTGCGCCCAAACACATTTGGCGCGCTGCTGTTATGAATCCGGTAACAATAAGTCTTTTTCACTGCCGACAGCCTTGCATGGAACCGTTGGGAGGCTTCCTCTAATTTGACAACCCCAATATCCTCCGGCAGGTAATGGTTGGCATAATCCAGTATCTCTGGGATAGTGCAATCCACGGACAAATGGACGTTCGCGACCTGCCCCAAGGCATGCACCCCTGCGTCGGTGCGCCCAGACCCCTGCACCTCCACATCCTTTCCTTCTAAATTGGAAAAAACGCTGTTTAATTTCCCTTGGACTGTGGCGTCTGTATTTCTTTGGCTCTGCCAGCCTTTATAACGGGAACCATCATATTCTATTGTCATTTTATAATTCTTTTGCACAATGCACACCCTAACCTTAATTGAATTCACATTGCCGTTGGGACTTACGCCTCCTTTGGCAAATTATAAACGATTGGCAACGATTATTATGTCACAACTTGAACATAACAAGGGCAAAGCGGACGAGCCCATAATTTACATCATATTACTCTTGGTGCGAAATATCAACTGTCTTACTTAACATCCTTTGCGTAAAATTTATCGGCATCCCATGCCAGGGTAATAGCAAAATGTAATGACTTTTTCTAAAAAATATAGTACACTGTAGGAAGCTTGATGGACAAAAGGCCAAATATCCGCGCAGGCACGGCCGCTTAGCCCGTAGCCCGCGGAAATAAAAAAGGAGTTTTCCATGAATCCATTTGATTTAACCGAAATTTTAAGGAACCATACTGTTTACATCCAAACCCATAATTTTCCGGATCCCGATGCAATTTCCAGCGCGTTCGGGCTTCAGCAATTCCTAGCGTGCCACGGCATCCATGCAATGCTGTGCTATGATGGGAAGATTGACCGCCTTAGCGCAAAGAAAATGCTTGACACATTCGGGATTTCTATGCATTCCATTGAGGAACTCCCTGATATGGCGGCAGAAGATTTCATTGTGTTAGTGGATGCCCAGAAACACAACAGCAATGTCACAGATTTCATTGGGGACGAGGTGGCATGTATCGACCACCACCCCATTTTCTTCCATACAGATTATTTATACCAGGATATCAGGAAAGTTGGGGCCTGCGCTTCGATCATTGCTTCCTATTACCATAGCACTGACACCCCAATTTCCCCAAGCTGCGCCGCTGCGCTGGCATATGGCATCAAAATGGATACGGCGGATTTCAACCGGGGAGCCACTGCCCTGGACATTGAAATGCTCTCCTTTTTGTTTTGCCGGGCTGACTGGGGGATGGTCACCAGCATGTACACCAACACTATGGAATTTGACGACCTGCGTGCATATGGCGCCGCAATCCAAAACATACAGATTTTTGGCGGCACAGGCTTTGCCTATATCCCTTTTAACTGCGCTAATGCATTAGTTGCCATAATCTCAGATTTTATTTTATCCCTGGATGTAGTGGAGATAGCCATAATTTATGCCATGCAGGCAGATGGGATCCGTTTCTCTGTCCGGTGCGAGCAAGACCGTATCCACGCTGGGAACTTAATTTCCCATGTTATGCGGCCATGGGGCAGCGGCGGCGGGCATCCGTCCATGGCTGGGGGCTTTATCCCTTCTAGCCAACTCCCATTGCTAGGAGAGGATATCCACACCTCTATCCAGGATTCTTTTTTAACTGCTATCTCAGAATTGGGAGGGCAAAATAAGTAACCCCATTGCCCTGCGGCATATTCCTATAAAAGAACGCAAAGGAGGGACTGCGGTAACCGCAATCCCTCCTTTATGGCTTATGCAAACCTTTCCTTTTATGCCGATTAACCAATGGGAGCCAAATACCCGCGCAAGCGCGGCAGCCTGGCCCGTTTTTCGGGAATGTGGATTTGCCTAGCCCTATTTCTTAGTTGTCACTGACTTAACCTTTGACCAGCGAGAGCAATAGTCTTTTTTCTTCACCGTCTTGTATGCCCTAACCCTGACATAATATTTTTTCTTTGGTTTTAATTTATTGACAGTCAGCTTTGTAGTCGAATTTTTCTTTACTTTCTTTGTCACAGTTGTTTTCTTTGTAAATTTTTTATTTGTGGAGCATTGCACCTGGTATCCTGTCGTGTACTTCGCCTGTTTCTTCCATTTCACAGTAAGCCCTTTGGATTTTGCCTTCAACTTGCCTGAAATAGAGGTTCCCTTTGGGCAAATTTTAAAGGATTTGGTAAACGTCCCTTCATAATTCCCTTTCAGCTTAATGGTTGCCGTTGCTTTTCCAACTTTCACATTATTCTTATAAGTGACCGTATAGTTCTGGCTTCCAATTACCTTTCCGCTGGAATCTTTTACCGTAACGGACGGTTTCTTTGCTTTTCCATTATAGGTATAAGAAACCGTTTTTAATGCCGCTGACTTGGCAGAAGGGATTTTTACCCTGCTCTGGACGATGCCGCAAACGGTACATTGTTTGATAACGCTTCCATCTTTTGCAGTGGTTGCCTTTGTGACAGAGGTTTTATATTTATGGGGAAGCTTGGCGACTATTTCCGTCTTCACCTGCCCGCATATGGTGCAGGTATATTCTTTTTCCCCATACCGCCTACAAGTTGGGGATTTTGTTGCCACCCCATTAGACCACTTATGGTTTGTGCAAATTGGGCTGTCAGTAACCTCCTGAATTTCCAGCTCACCTTTCACAGCCGACAGGTTATATGGGTCTACCGTGCAAAAGTTTACAGACTTGCCATCCGTCACATACCATTTCACTAATCCATCTGTTGTAAAAACAGGCACGCAGTCAGACAGCCGAAGCCCTGTCTCGACAACCCCTGACACTTTCTCACCCTCTGCATCCACAACCGCCATTTTTACTTTGGTTTTCTTTAATTTACTGTTATATTCCTCCCACATAATTAGGAACTGCTCCTGCCCAACCTTTACTAGGCAGGGAGTGCGTACCGTAATGTCAGAACCCTCTTTATAATCGGTCAGCCAAATGGTGTTGCTAACATCCAGGCCTTTGCCTGTAACAGTTAAAAAGACATTCCGCTTGCCTTGCGGGTCATAATCTTCATTACTATCCTGGTTCACTGAATTCCCTGCGATCAGGCAATTATCAGATGATAATTCAAAGCCCCCGACTGATACCCCGGTACGGTTGTCCCCACTCCCTCCTTTGATTGGGAACGGCAGGGTATAGGAGACATCTGTAATCTTGCCATCCACACGGCACCGTGTCAGCGATATTGCACGGGGCGAGCCGTCCCCATGGTCTACGCGGAATACATAATCACTGTCTGACTGCACAAACTGGTTGAAGGAATGGCTTACATACCCTGCCTGGGCAATGTTCATTATGCCATAATAAGACTGCGCCACTTCCATTGTCCCCTCATTGACCACAAAAGTCATATTTGCCTGGTGATGGAAGCCATCATTCGCCAGATACATTTCATGGCACGTGTGGATATATAACTGGGTTCCGGCCTCCGCCATGCGTAAAGACCCTGCGTCAAAGGGAATATAGGTATTTGCCCCCTTAATAGAACATTGCCCCAGCCGTTCCCATCCTTTACTGTATTTTACAACCCTTAATACTTCTACATCATCGCTTTCTGCCTTATTTTCCTGCCCAAACACCAGGAAATTTGCATCTTTCCCAGAATAGAAGCCGCCAAACTCATTTAACTCACAAGGCACCGTCCTACTTTTCAGCAATTTGTATTGTGGGGAGTAATCCTCCACCTGCACGCCTTTGCCGGGAATATATTCCACCCTGGTTAGGCCCTTGCCCTCCCCTTCCGTAAGGTAAGAACGGACCACTGACCCATAAACCTGGTAATTGTTTGCAGAATAATTTTGGCTGGCTTCCCCTTTGCTTTGGGAAATATTCTCTGCTGGCGCTACTGTATCTGATGCAGCTACAGTAATTGCCGCCTCAGCCTTCAGCGAATCAGAAATTTTGGCAGTAACCACTGCCGTGCCTGCCTTCCATGCCGCTGCTTTGCCCTTTTTGCTGACTGACACAATGCTGCTGTCGCTGCTGGACCACTGGCAGAATAATTCATACTGTTTATCACTTTCCAAAGCCAACGTTTGGGATTCCCCCACCTGCATCTGCATTGCCTCTGTCTGTATTTGAATCTGCGCTGGGACGCCCCAATCCAGCGCTTCCATATAATACACATCGTTTTCTTTCTCAACCACCAGCAGGGAATCGCCCATTTTCAGCATATTGAACACCCTGTGCTGGGTTCCCCAGGAAGCTAACTTCTCCCCGGTATCTAAGGAATACTCTGAAATCGTATTATTATTCTCATAGATTACAATGCTGTTGTTTGCTTCATTGTACACTGCCCGCACGCCGATGCTGGTATAGTCAGAAGAACCTCCCTCTTCCCCCTCTTCGACCGCTGTCCTGTCTATTGCGATAGTATTTGTAATCTCACTGCCATTTGCGGAATTGGAATCATACACATAAACTGAGCCGTGCAGCACGCTTGCCGCCACCAAATACCTGCCCCCTACCAACTCCGCGCTAGTCTGGTGGCTCATAGAGTAGTCCTGGCATAAATACAGCAGGCAGCTCATGGAACGGGTAATCATCCCGCTCTCCAGAAAGCTATAATAAGTATCAATATACCTTAATTTATCCCCTTCTGCTTTTCCCATGGTAAGCCCTTTGCCTGGATGGTGGTATCCCCAGGAATAATAATCATAATCGGACTCCATATAAAAACAGCCGTTGCTGCTGTCAAACCCTGAAAATGCTTGTACCCTAGTGCCAACGGGCAGCCCAAACAGCAGCTCCCCGCCCTCAGAAAAAAGCAATACTTCCTCTTTCCAAACATTGTAATTGCTGTTTGCGCTGATATAAATCCTGCCCTGGGCATCAGCCCCTATTGCAATCATGTTATAATTCCCAAGCCCAAACCTAGACCTTATGGACTGTGTGGATAAATCGTAAATATAACAGGTATTATTACTCAGCACATACAGATTGCCATTGGCGGCATACGCATCATTACATCCATCAAACGTTTCCACCACTTGGTAGGAATTTGTCACAAAAGAATAAAATCCCAGTGTTTTCCCTTCCAGAAAATAAACTCCATGGAGGGTTTCCGAAACGATTTGCTTCGTTGTTGTAGTAATAGAAGTATAATTTAGCCCTTCCGTCAATGTTTTTATATCATACGCCGGCATGGAAAACGGCTCCCCTGTTACCGTCAGCGCAACGCTTGCCTGATACTTGTTATCTGCGCTTACCGCCCGAATCTCTGCGGCGCCTGGATTCACTGCTATTACTTTTCCCTGGGCGGAAACCACCGCAACCGTTTCGTCACTGCTGGACCACTGGAATTCGGTGGCAAGGTATGGGCTGATTTGCGCTGTCAGCTGCATCTCCTCCCCCATATTTAACTGCCCAGACGGGGCTTCCACCGTCAAGGTATCCAGCTCCCGCAATTGCAGCATATCTTTTGTTGTTATCCCTTTGCCTTCCAAGTCACTTGCTAGGGCATCCCAACCCTGCTTAGAGGAATCATAGTAAATTGTAAGGCCTTCCAACTCCTGCCTAGAAAGGTCAAACCCCCCGGGCGCATCCCCTTCAAACACCAGGCTTCTTTTCCATGCCCCGCCTCCTGAAAATGCATAGGGGACTACCGTTCGTACGGTATCTGGCGCCACAAAGGATTCCCCTTTATATCCTTCCGGAAATGCAAACAGCGTTTCCTGATTCTGGTCAAGCAGCGCCCCCTGATAGGAAGAAAGGGACGCGTTTCCCTTTGCAACTTCAATGCGTTCCAACCGGCTGCACCTCAAAAACCAATTCCAGTTGAAATTTGCAAGATTGGGCGCCTCCACCTTTTGCGGTATTGTGACGGCCGTCAGGCCGCAGCAGCCAGAAAATGCACAATCCCCAATGGCTGTCAACGAATCGGGCAAAGAAATATCCCTCAAACTTTCACAATCATAGAACGCGAATTCCCCAATTGCTGTTACGCTGTCTGCAAACGTTATCTGTTCCAGGTTGTGGAAATAATAAAAGGCCTCTGCCCCAATCCCAGTTACTCCCGGCTGAACCACAACAGAGGTTATGTATTCGCGGTATGGATAATATTCCGGCTTTTCGTCCCCATAAGCGCTTATAGAATAATCCGACATTGCCCCTTGCCCAGAAATTTCCAAAACGCCGTTTGCAAGGTCAACAGACCATGTTACATTTTCCCCGCAGGAATGTGTCAATGTGTCCACTGCCAAAAAACTTTTCCCATTTTCCTGGGCATAGGCTGCCGCAGCAGAGCCGCTTGCCCCTATTATCGTCAACTTTACACTTTCGTAATCCCCTTCTTTGCCATTGATGCAGTACCAGCCAAGGGCGCGCTCCCCGATATTTGCCACCCGGTCTGGCACAACGACCCCCTGAAGCGACTGGCATCCTAAAAATGCATATTCCCCAATAGATTCAAGGGTATTGGGCAGATACACCTTTTCAATCCCAAAACAAAATGTAAACGCCAACGCCCCAATGGAGGTCACTCCTTCTGCGACCTTCACAGAGGTAATAAAATCCCCATAGGGGTAAAATGGGGAATCTGTCACTTCCTCATAATTTGCCATAGGCCCGCTGCCGCTTACCACTGCTTCCCCTGTATCGGTATTAATCTCATAGCGCACATTATCCCCACAAGTCCCTTGGACCGTCCCCTGGGCAGCCAAAGGCTGCTGGTAGGCTGCCTCGGAATGCCCGGCGCCGCTTTCCCTTGGCACGCCTGGCGCCTGCCCTTCTTCTTTCCCTTCCTCCTGACGGCTGTCTTCGATCCATTCTGACGCCTGCCTGCCAACTGCAAACGTTTCATCCTGGGAATCTAATTCTGTCAGGTATTCCTTCTCCCCTTCGCTTTCCAAAACTTCTGCGGCTGGTTCCCCAACCTCTCGATTGGTTTCTTCCTGATACTGCCCCTGCTGCTTCTGATTGGCTGCACTCGCCAAATCACAGGGAAGGCTGGCAAACGCCACCATAGCAGCTAAAATGCCAGATATTACTTTCTTTGCCCTACATTCCATAAACTTCCTCCTTTTCCCCCTCAGGTCCTGCACCCATTATACGCCCATCAAACCTAAGAGTCAAATCTTGGAAGCTGCATCCACGTTCCCATCTGCAAACCCACGGCGCAGCTTTTGGCACCCTGACCAGAAAAGCAAAACCGCCAGAACAGTACATCCTGTTTCCGCACACAAATAAACCGCACAAATCCTTGAAAAATCCTTGATACGGCAATCCGTAGAAATCTGCTGTATGCCATCTAAAATCTGCCGTCCATAATAAGAGAGGTCAAAAATATTATTTTCCGGCAGGTAAATAGCTGGTATGCGCACAAGCTGCAAAAGAAACGCAAAGCCAATAGCCGTAAACAGCAAGACGGCAGCGGCAAAAAAAGCTGTATAGGCTCTTTGCGCGGCATTTCCCCTGCTTTCATATGCAGAAATAAATTTCCGGTACGAAACTATGCAGGAATGCAAAACAAACCACAGGCTGGCAAAAAAGAACCCCAGCAGCAGGATATCGTCCCCTAACTGGTGTAAACGCCCCAAATCATTTATCTCCCCTTCCAGTGGAATTTCCATCATCGCTATTATTTCCTGTTTTTGCTGCTGGGCTGTTTTTCCTGCGTCCGCCCCTATCAAGAAATGCCCTGCCAAAATATCTGGGTTTTCAGACATATTGCCATATATCACAGGGGTTTTAGCAGACCCTAGCTGTGTAAGGATACCTCCATCCGCATATACCCCGCAAACTGCATATTCCGTCCCATTAATATACAGAGCCTTTTCCCCGCTGCCATCTGCAGACAATTCCTTTGCAAGGTTTTCTGGTATCACCACCGCATGTCCCTCTGATACGTCATCCGAAAAATATTCCCCTTCGATGACATGCAGGTTTGCATATGCCCCATAGTTTGGCGTTGCCATCTGATAATAGGCAGGGATGGATTTGCTTCCCTCCCCCACTGTTACCTGCACATTTTCCCCCACGCTGGCAGCGGCAAAGCCCCCGCGCCCTGTAAAAGGGGCTGCCTGCGCCATAGGGATTCCAAGCCCTTGCATATGGTATAGTTCCACCGCAAAAGGCGTTTGGCTTTTTAAATCCTTACTGATAAAAGCCGCCGTAAGGAAGAAAAACACCGAAACAGAAAGCTTGGCTATGCCGCATATAAAAAACTGGGCGTTTCTTTTTTTCATTCTTCTACACACCTCACAGTCTCGTCATCAGACAAGTTCCGGCTTGGGTAAATTGCCAACTGCTGCCGCTCTAAATTCCCTTCCAGGAAACAATAGGCATAATCTTCACGGTATACCATAACCGACGTCTTTTCCACATACAGTTCTTTTCCCCATGCCCCTTCCCTCATCCGCACCAGCATCACGCAGTGTTCCCCGTTTTGGTCTGTAAAGACGCTGGCAGGCGGAACCTTCACAACTATGCTCCCGTCCTCCATTTCTATCACAGGCGGGACGGTTATGGTACGCACTTCTGTCAATAACAACGTTTCAATCCTATGGGCGGCAATGGTACACAAAACCAAGGCAATAAAAAGCGCCGCCGCCACCCTCACTGCAAATTGTTTTGAGTTCTTCATAATCCCCCGTCCTTTCACCTCACCCCTGACAACTCAATTCCCTGGGTCAGCTCTTCATGGAAAAAGAAAAACAATAAAAGCATAGGAAGCGCCGCTAAAACGCCGCACACAAAAGATAGTTCAAAATCTACCTGGTTTACACTTGCAAGGAATACGGAAAGCGGGTACCGTAACGTATCCCTTAAAAATGTAATGGGCTGTTCCACCATATTCCATGCATCCACAAAAGATAGGAGGAATACGCTGATTACCCCGCCTTTGCCTATTGGCGCCGCAACCTGGAATATTATGTGGAATGTCCCTGCGCCGTCCAGCCTTGCCGCATCTATCACCCCATCTGGTATCCCCTTAAAAATCTGCGCCATAAATACCGTCCCAAAAGGCAAAAACGCCATAGGTAAAATCAATGCCAGCCAGGAATCCAAAAGCTTCATCCCATCCAAAATAATGTAATTTGGGACAAGCGTTACCTGCACAGGCATCATCATCAATACCATAAGCACAAAAAATATCCCTCGTTTTAACGGAATAGGATATTTCGCAAAAGCAAACCCTCCCAGCACACTGACAAAAATCTGCCCTGCTGAAATCACCAGGCACAAAAACAGGCTGTACCAGAACTTCATCAGATAATCCGTGCTTCTTAAAAAGACCATGTAATAGCCTTCCAGCGAAAATGCGTCCGGCATCAAATGAAAACCTGCCTGC
>Ga0224737_10025_pt1 | contig 21554 bp, 22 predicted proteins | sample LIM_B_Water_Pos_FD_161632 | JGI IMG/M metagenome (GOLD analysis project Ga0224737, IMG submission 161632) | Enriched cells from gastrointestinal tract of the lab mouse from Pacific Northwest National Laboratory (PNNL), Richland, Washington... | ecosystem: Host-associated > Mammals > Digestive... | reverse complement strand
TAGAGCTTATCCTTTATCTTCTGAATATAGTAATTGAGATCCACAAACTCGATATCCACATTGCTTCTCTCATACTTTGCAATTCGTCTCTTGTTTTCATTGCTGATATCCGTATTCAAAATCTTGATCAGATATCTGTTGTCCGCCGAGGAATTGTCTATCAGCGACTGGATTGCCACCGCAAGAAAAGGACAATAGCCGTTGTCCACCGCAAAAAAAACAGGTATCTCTCTGCTGTTCTTCATTTCCCTGGTCATACTCTCTCCTCAAACTCTCTCTTCAGCCTCAGGTACTCCTCCAGATCTGCATCAAAGGCATGACAATGCAGATATTTATGGATTTCCTCCACCTGCCACTGCTTATAATTCTCCGTGTGGGGGTACGGCAGAAACATCAGCCTCTTGCAGAAATGGCACACTACCGTATCCTTTTTATTAAATCTGGACTGCTCGTTGTAGATTCTGGGAATCAGCTTCTTTCTGGTGGTAGAACGAAACACAGCAGACTGATCCGCAAAGAGAAGCTTTTTCGTCCGAATCAGCTCCCTGGCCTTCTCCAGCAGTCCCGTCTCTCTTATCATTACCATATTCATGAGCAACATTCCCGCATTGAAATAATCCGGCCGTATCAGCCAGCAGCCATACTTTTCCTTTACCGCCGCATATTCGTATTCCGACACGTCGATCTCCCAGAGCTGTCTGATATCGTTTGCAATCATAATGTCAATATCCAGATAAAGAAGCTTATCCGGCATCCCGGGAATCAGATCCGCCAACAGCCGCAGCAGCGTATAGGGTGTGCAGTATGCGGACTCATTGACGCACCCGCGAAATTCCCGCTCATAGAGCTCCGTCACATCCAGCTTTTTTACCATGCTGCCCGAATTCTTTTTCTGCAGCACCTCATTCAGAAAGGCCGTCTGGCTGTCCGTGATGGCTGTAAAATCTTCCCGCAGCCGCTGCAGATCCATGGTCAGCAGAAATACACGGACAGCCTCCCCGGTTCTGTTTGCCATGGAGATCAGCTGTGTCAGCGCCCCATCAAAAACTTTTCTGTTTCCGCACAGTAGAATATTTATCATACATTACCCTTTTCCTCTGACCGCTTTTCCTCAAGATAGGATGGTGTACTGCATCCACTCATAGAGAAGTCTTGTGCCCTCGCTGATTTCCGGCGGCAAAAGTGCCCTGGCTACAAGCTTGAGCTCATCGGATTCTGCATCTGTTCTCTTCAGATGAGCATAATCTCCGTCAATATCCGTTACAATATACTCAAATCGATTCATTTATGTACTCCTCTGCTGCAATTTTTATAAGACTTCAAAAAATATATTACATAGTTTTTAATACTATGTCAAGTAGTATTTGCACAACTTGGTGGAAGCATACGCCGCCGGCCCGCGAAAAAAACGGCACAGCCCACATGGCCATGCCGTTTTCGATTTCCTTTTTATTTATTGCAGGTGCTTACATCATTCCGCCCATGCCGCCTGCTCCGGCAGGCATTGCGGGTGTCTCTTCCTTGATATTTGCCACAACGCTCTCCGTGGTGAGCAGGGTGCTTGCAACGCTGGTCGCATTCTGCAATGCGCTTCTGGTCACCTTGGTGGGATCCAGAATGCCGGCGCTTACCATATCCACATACTCTTCCTTCAGGGCGTCGAAGCCTACGCCTGCCTCGGACTCCTTGACCTTGTTGATGATTACGCTGCCTTCCAGGCCAGCATTTGCAACAATGTGATACAGAGGAGATTCCAGCGCCTTCAGGACAAGCTGTGCACCGGTCTTCTCGTCGCCGTCCAGGGTATCAGCCAGCTTTTCCACTTCCTTGGAAGCGTGAATATAAGCGGAACCGCCGCCGCAGATTATGCCTTCCTCCACAGCCGCTCTGGTTGCCGCAAGCGCATCCTCCAGACGAAGCTTTGCCTCCTTCATCTCGGTCTCGGTAGCTGCGCCTACACGGATAACGGCTACGCCGCCTGCCAGCTTGGCCAGTCTTTCCTGAAGCTTCTCTCTGTCAAAGTCAGAGGTGGTTTCCTCGATCTGGTTTTTGATCTGTGCGATTCTGGACTGAATAGCAGCCTTGTCGCCCTCGCCGTCCACGATGACGGTGTTCTCCTTCTGAACCTTGACGCTCTTTGCGCGGCCCAACATGCTCATATCCGTATCCTTCAGCTCATAGCCAAGCTCGGAGCTGATCACGGTGCCGCCGGTAAGGACTGCGATGTCCTCCAGCATTGCCTTTCTTCTGTCGCCGTAGCCGGGCGCCTTCACTGCCACTACATTGAAGGTTCCGCGCAGCTTGTTCACGATCAGTGTGGTCAGAGCCTCGCCTTCCACATCCTCCGCAATAATCAGAAGCTTTGCGCCGGACTGTACAATCTGCTCCAGCAGAGGCAGGATCTCCTGAATGCCGGAAATCTTCTTATCTGTAATGAGGATATAAGGATTCTCAAGAGTCGCCTCCATCTTATCCATATCGGTTGCCATGTAGGCGGAAATATATCCTCTGTCAAACTGCATACCTTCTACCAGATCCAGCTCGGTCTGCATGGTCTTGGATTCCTCGATGGTGATAACGCCGTCGCCGCTGACCTTTTCCATTGCGTCCGCAACCAGCTGTCCCACAGCCTCATCTCCTGCGGAGATCGCTGCCACGCGCGCGATATGCTCCTTGCCGTTCACCTTTTGGCTCATGCCGGAGATCGCCTCCACTGCACAGTCGGTAGCCTTCTTCATTCCCTTTCTCAGGATGATAGGGTTAGCGCCTGCAGCCAGGTTCTTCATACCTGCATTGATCATTGCCTGAGCCAGGACGGTTGCCGTCGTCGTGCCGTCTCCTGCCACATCGTTGGTCTTGGTAGCTACTTCCTTGACAAGCTGTGCACCCATATTTTCAAAGGCGTCTGCCAGCTCGATCTCCTTTGCAATCGTAACGCCGTCATTTGTGATCAAAGGAGCGCCGAAGGACTTATCCAGTACCACGTTCCTTCCCTTCGGTCCAAGGGTCACTCTCACGGTGTCTGCCAGCTGGTTGACACCGGACTCCAATGCTGCACGGGCTTCCGCACCGTATTTGATTTCTTTTGCCATTTCTCTCTGCCTCCGTTTTTATAACTGAATCAAATTTACTGAATCACTGCCAGAATGTCGTTCTGCTTTACAACGATATATTCCTCGTCGTCCAGCTTCACCTCGGTTCCCGCGTACTTGGAGTAGATCACCTGATCGCCGGCCTTGACCTCCATCTTGATCTCCTTGCCGTCCACCACGCCGCCGGGGCCTACTGCAACCACTTCAGCCTGCTGTGGCTTCTCCTTGCTCTGACCCGGAAGAACAATGCCGGATTTGGTAGTCTCTTCCGCTACCAGCTGCTTTAATACAACTCTGTCACCTAACGGTACTAATTTCATCGTAATGCCTCCTTGTTTAGTGTAGCGCTTTTTCTCTGTTAGCACTCTGTTTGTTCGAGTGCTAATCACTAAAACATATATTAGTTTTATATGCAGAGTTTTTCAAACATATTCAGAGCCGCATATTATTTGAAATCTCATTTTTTCTCATGATATCTCTTTTTTTCTTTCGTTTTCTTACAAGCTGTCCAAAAAGCAGATTTTATATTTCCTTTATAATTTCCCGCAAAAAAAGACGCCGGAATCTCTTTTCCGACGCCTTTTGCCCCATTTTCAGGGCTTATACATTCTGAACAAAGCTGCCGTAGCTTCCGGAGGAACCGATTTTCACCATCTTTCCCTCCTCCTGCTTTTCCCGCACCTTGGAAATAATCGTGGGAACCGCGCCCAGCAGCAAAAACACATAGAGCAGAAGCAGATTACCCGCATAGGATGTCATCTCGATCATCTCCAGCTCGATCATCTGCGGCACCAGCCTGTAGCACTCGAAAAGATTGTAGCCGGCATCGGCGCCTCCGCCGTCCCGAAGAAGCACAATGGCCCAGTCCAGCCTGTCTCCCACATAGGTCATGATCAGCATAATTACACTGCCGATGACAATGCCCTTCTTTGTCAGCTTGCCGCCCAACAGCTCATAGCCTTTCAGCACGCCAATGGCCATGGCAATACCGGAAAGGGCAGCCACATAGCCCATCTGGCTCAGCAGGATAATGCAGACCACACCCAACAGGGAACCCAGCAGAGCGCCAACCACGCCGCCGATCACATTCTCCTTTTTCTTTTGATTCATCTGCGTTGCCGTGGCCAGGTTGCCCAGCATCGTTCTTTCACAGTCCGGGCACAGATGGCTGTAGGAGCTTCCGGACTTAAATGCGGCAATCTCCTCCACCGCTTTACCACAGAGGCTGCAGCAGGGACCATATCCCTTTTTCTTCAGGAATGCCAGCAATGCGTTGATTCCTTCTGACAAATTGGCCTTCATCTTCTCCAGCTTGGGCTGATTAAAGAAAGTTGCAATGATATTGTTGCCCTCCTGCTTGCAGGAACTCATTGCTTTTACGCTTTTGGTAAGCTCCTTGGTATCCTGACTTACCAGAATCGTGCCGTAAGAACTCCTTGCGGCGGTATGTACGGACAGTGTATAAGGATATCTGCTGTCTGCCGGATAGACCATCAGGTCAAATCCGTCCCTCTGTCCGTAAAGTACATTGTTTGCGCCGTCGTAGCGCAGCCCCAGCGAAACCGCCAGATCCGAATAGAACTCAGATTGTTTGCTCATTTTCCCTCTCCCTCATCTTTCCTTGAAGCAATCATCCGTACAGCATTGTCACACGGTCAGCACTTAATCTCCAGATAGCCGAGCAGCTTTGACATGTCATACTCCTCCAGCACCCCCAGGTTGGAGTCATAGAACTTTCCGTCATAGTGAACCAGATAGTGACAGAAACGCCCCATTTTTTCCATCATGATGCAGCACTTGGGAAGTACTGCATCCCGGCCCTCCGTGTAGACAATGATATCACTGTGATCGATTCCGTAGTAATTCAGCGCAGAGATAACGCGCCCCATGGTAGCCTGCCATTCCCTGCAGTCCATGACGCTGATGACCTCCGCAATGGTTACCCCTGCCAGCATGGCCACACAGGCCTGGCCGCAGAGCCCGTCCTCCGGCTGTATGATAACCTGCACGCTGTCGATTTTCCGAACAGGCTGATCAAAGCTGTAGGGACTGTTCTGATCCATACGGATCAGAGAGCCTGTCACATGGAGCAGTATCTTGTGTGTGACACCCAGCTCCACGTTAACCGCATCCTCATCCTCTATATGGATCTCGTAATTTCCCTTCTCGATGGGAAGAAGCTCGCACTCGACAATCTTGTTGTCAAGCACCACCTCCGCCTGGATCACATCCCTCTGCTTGCAGACCTCCCATACGTTGAAGGGAATCTGGATCATATAACCTTTTTCTTTCTTCTCGATTTTTGATTCAAAAAAATATCTCATTCCTTTACCTCTCGGTCTTATTTCTTCCTCAACACCAGATGCTGCGGCAGGCCGTTTACCATAAACGGCTGATAGTCGCCCTGGATCAGAGGCTCAATATAATTGACAAACTCCTCCGTCACATAATTTCCCTCCCTGTTCATCCAGGAACGGGGAACCAGTTTCTCATTGTTGGCAATCCTGTGTACATCATAGATCCCTGCCGCACTCATATAAGGATCGTCCGCCACACGGTCGATGACCACCATCTTGCCGGTATCTCCCTCGTCCGCAGCCTTTACGGCAGCACCGCCCACCATGAAGGCCTCGTCCACATCTACCCGGGAGGCCATGTGGGAAGCGCTCCTTTGCAGCGTGGAAAACTCGATGCTTCTTGTCTTGCAGCCGATCTCCGCCCCCAGATATCCGGCCAGGTATGCGGCGGTTCCCTGCAGCTGCTTATGTCCGAAGGGATCCACATAGCCTGCGCCGCCGGAAAGCTCACAGACATATCTGCCGTCCGCCAGCTTAATGCCCTCGGACACTGCAACCACCACAGACTGCTTTTTCTTTAAAAGCTCAGCCGTGGTTCTGCGGAACTTCTCAATATCAAACACCACCTCGGGCAGGTAGATCAGATCGGGGCCCTCGCACTCCTCCGTCTTGGCAAGCGCGGTTGCGCCGGTCAGCCAGCCTGCATTGCGCCCCATGATCTCGATGACGGTAATCATGGATCTGTCATTGTAGGTCAGTCCCAGAGCATCTCTGATGATCTCCTTGGTGGACGCTGCAATATACTTTGCAGCGCTGCCGAAGCCCGGCGTGTGATCCGTAAGCGCCAGATCATTGTCGATGGTCTTGGGCACACCCAGAAACTTCTGGTCATGTCCCTTCACAATCGCATAGTCGGACAGCTTCTTGATGGTATCCATGGAATCATTTCCGCCGATATAGATGAACGCCTCTATCTCCAGTTTATCCAGAATACTGAAAATCTTTTCATAAATCTCCGTGTTTTCATGAATTTCCGGCAGCTTGTAACGACAGGATCCCAGAAAGGCTGAGGGTGTTCTCTTCAGCAGCTCAATATCCATGTCGGAATGAATCTGGGTAGACAGATCCACATACTGCTCATCCAGAAAGCCCTGGATCCCGTGAAGCATTCCATATACCTTATGGAATCCTCTCTCTCTGGCCGTCTTGTAGACGCCTGCCAGGCTGGAATTGATCACGGCAGTGGGACCGCCCGACTGCCCTACGATAATGTTGCGCTTCTTTGCCATGTTTGCTCCTCCGATTTTTTTAATATCGGCTTTGATAATTACACCGTCGATAGCTAAATCATACCAAATATAAGGAAAAAAGACAACGTTAAGTTGAATTTTCGTTCTCCGCCAGCTTCTGTTTCTCCTCCCGCTGCCTCCGACTCTCCTCCAGGATTACCTTCAGACCGCTGCCGCACAGAAATTCCAGACATGCCTCCTGGGGCAGCAGATATTTTTGCTCCGCCGCTTTCAGCCCTATGCGGCGCGCCTCCTCCCTCAGCTCCCGCTCTGCCTGTGCCGAATCGTTCAGATTCCTCAGACAGGCTGCCTGCTCCGCAATACAGTCAGGTAAAAAGCTTTCCCATCTCTCCCGCAGCCGAAAAAGCTGTTCCAGATTTTCAATGCGTTTCGTCACCGGATCGTTGATCTGTTTCCCCACCCCGGCCTGCGCCCCGACAGGCACCAACCCCAGGTAACGCTTTCCTCCCTCCCCCAGCACGGAAAGTTTTGCTTCCTCCTCTGCCGCACGCAGATAGGGAAAATAGACCTCCGTCAGATTGCCCTGTTCCAGCGCATCCTTCTCTCCCTTCACCCGCAGATCGTTGCACTCACCGCAGATCACCGCCAGATTGGCCGGATGAAAGATCAGGCCGGGATATCTGGCCTTGGGCAGGTAATGGTCTGCCTCCCCGTACTCTTTCAGGTCGTTCTGATACCCGAGACACGCCGGACAGACATTCTTCCGATTCCCCAAAAACAGGCCTTCCTTAAACTCCCGGTAAGAAAACTGCCGCTTAAACGCCTGGGTTGTCCCATTGTAAAATAATTTCTCATACAGATGAAGCACCAGCGACTTCACCTTCTTCGTCTGCTCCCGGGACAGCTCCTTCTCCCCAAACTGGAAGCCGCTGTCCTCCATGTGACGATCAAACTCCATATCGTGCTTCAGGATCTCATAAATGTTTTTCCTCTGGTCTTTATTCTCCTTCATAAGGCTCTGAAGCTTCGGAAAAAGCCCTTCATAATAGTCCATGAGCCACCTGTCGTCCTCTGGCAGCGCAGCCTCAAAGGCTTTTTTGTTCAAACGTCCGGCAGCTGACAGATAACGGAAAATCCCCAACACCAGCCGATTCATCTCCCGCATTTCACGCTCCAGTTTTCCCTTTGCCAATTTCAGGTACGTCGCACCCGCCCCCCATCTGCCCGGATCTCTTTCCTCAAAAGTACTCTGCGTTGTTTCAGGGATGAGTTTCCGGCCTTATCATACTATAGTACTTATCCAGCAGGCGGAATCTCTGTATCCCCGCCCCGGTTGAATCAATAAACTCCATAAGCTGCTCCGGCTTAATCTCCGAATTATTAATGACCAACTCAATCCGCCTCTTGGCGTACTCACCGATCCGTGCGCTGCCGGCAAACACACTCTCTGAGATCTCCGGCCTGCCCGCCCCGAAAAAGGAAACGGGAACCTTTCTCACCGAGATCTCCCCTTCCTCTCTCTCAAATAAAAACACATGCCCCGGCAGTGCATCCGTCAAAAGCAGGCTGGAGTGGGTTGCAATCCAGAAGCAGTTCCCTGCCGTCTCCCCCGTCCCCCGCTGACTGAGCCGCTCCAGGCTGGAGATGAATTCCACATTCCAGTTCTCGTTCAGATGGATATCCGGCTCGTCAAATAAAAACAGACAGTTATCGTTCTCCTCCAGACTGGCAAACAGAATCAGCCCCATCCTGGCCGCCCAAAGAAGCTCCCCGTCGCTCAGCGCCTGCTCGTTCAGGAAGGGTTCCCCCTCTCCGGTCTGGAACTGGATATGGCACTCCTTCAGTTCTCCCGCGTGCAGGGCACGCAGCAGCACGGTAAGAAGCTGCAGCGGATTGGAGTACTCCTCACAGACCCTTCTGACGAAACAGCTTCTTCCCATCCCTTCCATCAGAAGTCCCGCCGTCAGGCCCTCCTCGCCTGTGCTCACCCAGTCCGCCAGTCCGTCGTCCCGGCTCTGCCGGAAAAACTGCCCGAACAGACCGCCGCTTAAGCTGTCACCCGCCGACAGAGAGGCCGCCCGGGGCAGAAAGCCTCCCGCTATCTTCTGAAAGATCCCGGCACGCTTTTCCTCGTACTCTCCACTTTGTTTTGGTTTCCACACGCACAGAATAAACAAGACCAGGTTCACCATCGTCTCGCCCAGATAGAGAATCCTTGGATTTGATCCTGCTGCCCCCAGACTTCTCAGCAGGCTGTCAATCTCTCCCGTATCCGCCCTGGCCGACGCATCGAACACGTCGCTTAAAAGCGACTCCCTGGCAGAGGCGTTGACCAGCCGCTCCATGCCGCTGTTTGGCCCAGATACATAAGTGATCACCTTATAGGGCAGATACTTCTCCCTTCCCTCAAAGGTAAAAAAGGGATCCCCGCCGTTCACACGAATACTCAGCTTTCCCTTTCTGTGATCCTTTCCGGAACACACCGCCACATGCGCCGTCTCCCCGCCGCACCGGATATCGTACTCCAGTTCAAATTCAAAGCCCGGCAGTTCGTTCTGGGAAATCCGGGAAAAAATCAGTGCCAGGGCCTCCAGAAGCGTGGATTTTCCGGAACCGTTCAGCCCGATGCAGAAATACACCGGAAAGTCCTTCTGCGTCCCGTCCACATCCAGCACCACATGGCTCAGATGTTTATACCGTCTCACCATCAGATGCGTCAGTCTCATGTGGTTTCCCCCTCTCCTGCCCGGGAACCCCTATCCCGTCCCGGAAAGCTGCAGCCCCAGAAAGAAATAGTCAGATTGCTTCCGTCCTCCCCCAGAATCTCATTTTCCTCCGTCTCATCCGGCGTATAATAGAGCTTCCGCTCCTCCTGTCTGGTCATCAGACCCATCTGCCGGAAGGTCTCCACCGCGGCAAGCGCATCCTGAATATGATGCTCCTTCAGGGATGACTCCCGCTTTTTTACCTGCTTCACTATGGTATGGATGGCACAGGGAGTTCCCGCCGCGTAAAATGCCCGGTACAGACACTGCTGAAAGAACGACATTTCCTTCAAAAGCGCTTTGAGAGGAGCCTCCAGCTTTTCCATCTGGTCGATGGTCACCCAGCCCCACCGTCTGCCGCCGTAATAGATCTCCTCCTTTTGCCGCTCCGCTTCCCGAAACACCTGCTCCAGCGCAGCGGTAAACAGCCGCTCCGTCCCCTTCAGGCTCCGCCCCAGCAGTTTTGTCAGATGTTCCAAATCCGTCCGGCAGGTTTCCCTGTCACCGGACAAGCCCTGTATTCCATTCCGCTGTACCAAATCACTGTACCGCTTCAGTACCCCAAGCATGTCCTCCTTTGCCCACAACAGCTTTTCCAGCAGACTCAGCTTTGCAACACACCGCTCCCGGTATCCGGAATCCGCAAGGGGCACAATGACATCCTCCAGCATCCCCTTACTGATGCGGCTGTTCACTGTGACATAAGCTCTTTTTTCCAGTATCCCGGCACTGAACATCAGATAGTAATAGAGATACTCCTGAAATGTATTGTCCTGCTCTTTGCAGACAATGGCAATGATCTGCTCATTGGTCTGCAGCGGAACCTCTGCAATCCCTGCCTTGCCGATGGTTCTGTTGACGGACAGCAGGACGGATCCCGGTGGCACCGTTCTGCCGCTTCTTTCTCCCTCAGCGGTCAGATATTCTCTGGAAGCACTGACCCACTTCCGCCTCAGGTTCTCGATTTTCACCCAGGGAGTCCCTTTCTCCCCAAAATATGCCGCCGGTTTTCCGGAAGGCGTCCTGCCCTTGACCAGCTCCGCAAACTCTCCCAGCTTTGCATACTCCCACCGTACTTTATCCCCCATAGATGCTGTCGTTTATCCTTTCCAGGTACTCCTGTATCTGCTGCTCCAGAAAAAGCAGCTCTTTAAACAGCTCCTCCGGACGCTCTGTCTCCTGCTCCGATTCCTCCCTTTTGGGCTGCCAGATGCCTGGCAAAAGAGCATAGTCCCTCTCCCGAAGCTGCCCTCTGTCCGCAAAGCAGACCCTGCTCTCCCGCCACTCCTCCGGGACGGGCACACCGTAGGCGTTATATACAGTCCCCCGCTCCTTCGCCCTGCACCAGTTGGCATACAGCGCCTTCCTTGCCGCATCCTTTTCCAGGATATCCGGTATATCGTTCTCCTCCTGAGGAAGCCTGCTTTTGTTCAGCGTATATCCAAGGGCCAAAGCCTCATAAAAGAAAACCTCCGACGCCTCCTCCCCCCAGCCGCCAAACAGCAGAATGGAAGCCTTGGCATTTGTGTAAGGCGCAAAGGTTCCCTGTGGAAGAGAAATCACGGCCCTCAGCCCATGCCGTTCCACAAGCTCTGTACGAATGGCTCTCTCCGCGGTTCTCTCACCGAACAGCAGCCCCTCATTCACCAGCACCGCCGCTCTTCCTTTCTGCTTCAGGCTCCTCATGATATGCTGCAGAAACTGCAGATGAAGCACCTTGGTGGGCACGATATGGCCTCTCGTCTCCCCCGCCGCCTGTGAGACCACAGGCGGATTCGCCACAATATAGTCAAAGCCGTCTTCCACCTCCAGGGCGTCCGCAACTTCCAGCAAAGGCAGCTCCTGCCGGTTCTGCACCGTCGGAGAGTTCTCCGTCACCTCAGCATTCCAGCCGCTCTCCCACTCCGCCGCTGCCGCCTGAATCCACAGACTGACACCCGCGATCTCCACCATACGTCCGCTTATGTCCGTCCCCCGCAGGGATACCTGATCCGCTTTTCTGTTCTCCTTCAGAAAACGCATCACCTGACCCAGCAGCGCACCGCTGCCGCAGGCAGGATCCCAGAACTTTTTCCGTCCCCAAGCGGCATCATCCAATCCCGGTCTTAAAAGCTTCACCATCAGTTCCGCCACTGCAGGGGGCGTAAAAAAATACTCCTTCCCGGCCGCCCGCTGAATCTCCGCCAGCAGATATTCCGTCATCAACCGCAGACCGGAGGGATCCTCTGTCCCAAACACCGTTCTGTCAAGCCGCTTGCGGCACTCGGCGCAGACAAGCTGCACAAGTCTCCACACCTCCCGCAGAATATCACTGTTCTCTGTGAGAACAATCTCCTTCAGCACCGGCTCCTCCGAAGTACTGCAGGCTTCATGCATTTCCCGGATTTTCCATTCTACCGAAATAAAGTCCTCCAAAGCAGCGTCTTTGGAAAATCCGTGAGAAAGATGCATGTGCACATTCAACATCGCCGCAAACTGCCCCGGCAGCATTAAAATGCTTTCCCCCTCCAGCTGTATCCGCTCTATACAGCGAGCGACGCTCTCTTTGATCTTCTCCGGTATCTTCTGCCCTTGCTCTCTCATTGGTTCTCCCTGTATCTTAGTCTTCAGACTTTTTCCTGCCGCAAACTATGTCTTGTTTTATTTTATCATATTCCCGTAGAATCTGTCAGTATAAATATAATGATCGCCGCAACATGTTCTGCATAATCACTCATCCCATCTATCATACACAATTCATCAAATCCGTCTAACAGCACAACTGCTTGCGTTGACAAAATTTCATATTCGGAATCCGTCTGAAATCCCAGATTTTCAATTATGTGACTAACAGGCACATCTATAAATCCTCTGTATCCTGTTATCTTCCGCGTTCAGACTCATCCCTTTCTTTCTGTTTCAGCAGCTTCCTGATCTCTTCCGCACTGCACTTCCGGCTCTGCCACCGCTCCCGGAAGATGCCCTTCCTCACCTGTTCCTTCCCGGCCATGCATCCGGCTTCCCTTACCCTGCGGGCGGCATCCTTTTCTATCACTCTGCCCCTTTCCATCGCATCCCCTACGATATGGTAAAGGTATTCCGGCTTGCGCCTGTCGCCAAGGTCTGAAAACTTTCCGCCTGCTGTAGTTTTTTGCTATTCCTGATATCCAGAAGGTTTTTTAAAACCGCCGAATCCGGGTAAAGGTACGGGTCACGCATCCTGCCTCACTCCTTCATCTTGTACCGCCTGTCAAGCGCCTCCTTGATCCCTTCCATGGTGATCTCCCCGCGCTTTTCCTTCTCGATCAGTTCCCTCATTTCGGGCGTGGGCTCAAGGCCGTCAACTTTTATCATACCAATGGCATAATCCCATTTTTTATCCCTGCTTACCAGCATATAAGACCGCTCCTTTCCTGATGTTTCTTATAGTATAACACAGGCACGGCTAAATAGCCACGGAAAACCCGTATTCATCTTTTTCTTTTCATTTCCTTATGTACGTTTTTCCGTCTTTTTTTCTTTGACTACCCAAACACACTTGAATAGTCCTTACTATACAATCAGCTAATTGTAAGTAAGGACCAAAAATTTTCATCTTTTTGGGGCCCGACAAATAGAAAAGGTCACAATATAGCACATATATCGTGACCTTCCTTCATAATAAAGCAATCTCTACCGCTCCATATCCTTTTCTGACATTTCTGTTGCTTCTGCTGCCTGTATCGTGTGAACCTCGCCCTCAACACTCAAAATATTCTTTCGGCAATGTAGCTTCCGATTTTCTCCACAATATACTTCGTACTTTCTAATAACCGCCGCGTCTCTTCTTTACTGGCAACATAAAAATCGTCGTAATCAGACGCATTTCGGATTTGTTCCGCACTTGCAATTTTCTGATAATCTTCAGGTGTAAAAGTACCATCTCCACTATAAATGAAACAGTAATTAAACTGTTTTAATCCTCCGTTATGCGTTGTCACCTCTATCTGCTCTGTTGCCAAAAGCGCCTTGATACTCTTTTCCATTGCATAAAATGCTCTGTTATTTGCAGACTTATAAGAATCTCTCTCCAATAAACCGACTGCTTCTTCCAACAATTCGTTCGCTCTTATAAGCCTTACTTTCGCAAGTTCATCATAGTATTCTCTATCCATATAACACCTCACCCTCTGAATCTATATTCCGAAAGTAGGAATACCATGATTTCTTCTGATTAAATTCAGCATATGGCAGACAAACAAAATTCACTATTGAAAAATATTTCATTGCCAGCTTCATTGAAATTTCAGCAATTCTGCTATTATACTTTTTTACTTCCAGTCTGTCGCAGTCTGTGATAAGGGCTATATCAATATCTGAATCCTGTGTATAATTTCCACGCGCACAGGAACCATATAAAACAACCTTTACCAGGTCCTTTCCCATTACTGCCTTAACCATTTCCGTAGTTTCTTTCTTTACCTTTTCGATAATCTCATCATTTAATACAATTTCATTCATCTACCCTCACCTCCTATGCAATCAGGACAGGCCGGATATAACCTATGTCATTTACTGCATTGTATCATACTCCCTGAACCTCCGTCAATCAATCAAACAGGATCTCCTCCACCGTCACAAAGGTATACCCTTCCTCCATCAGCTCATCAATGGCCTTCAGGGCTGCCGTCACACTGGTATCATAGTAGTCATGCATCAGAATGATATCGTTCTCCTCCACCTGATCAACGATCTTTTCCACGATACAGGCCACATTGCCGGAACACCAGTCCAGGGGATCCACGTTCCACAGCACCGGAAACATATTCAGCTCCTTCTCAAAGCTTTTGTCCCAGGAACCGTAGGGCGGACGCACATACTGCACCTCTTCCCCGGTGATCTCCTCCAGAATTTCATTGGTCTTAATCAGCTCCTCTCTGAATTTTTCCCGGTTGCTCCTGGTCAGCTGAATGTGGCTGTAGGTGTGGTTTCCGATCAAGTGTCCTTCACTCGCCATTCTTTCAATGATATCCGGATGTAATTCGGCATGTTCCCCCGTAACAAAAAAAGTGGCATGCACCCCCCTCTCTTTCAGCCCGTCCAGGAGCTGCTCCGTGTATGAGGGATGGGGACCATCGTCAAAGGTTATGGCAATCTTCCTGATATCTTCCGATTCCTCCTCCGACACCTGTATCCTGCCGCTTCCCGCTTCCCGGCTCCTGTAACTTTCCAACTCACCCAAACCCAAAAAAAGCAATCCCGCCAGAAGATCAAAAAGCAGGATTGCCGTGCACATTTTTTTCATCATGGTTTCCTGATTCCTGTGCTCTTACCTCAAGTATATGCACAACAGTCAGATAATATGGTTCTGCGGATCCTCATCCTCAAATTCAATCACACATTTCTCATACACATTAATGACATGCGTATCCAGATATTTGTCGTACCTTTTATACTGCCTCCCATATGTGATATGAACATGCCCGTGCAGAAAATACCTGGGACGGTACTTTTCCAGCAGCTCCCGAAAAACCTGAAATCCCCGGTGAGGAAGGTCCTCACCGTCATTCAGCTCACTGGCCGGCGAATGAGTCACCAGAATATCGAAGCCTCTGCTCCGATGAAGTCTGAACCGAAGCTTCCTGACCCTGCGCTTCATCTCCTTCTCCGTATACTGATACGGCCCGGGCTTATACCGCATGGATCCCCCCAGGCCCAGGATGCGGACTCCCTCGTGAACATAAACCTGATCGTCGATGCAGACACAGCCCTCCGGCGGAATCTGCGCGTATTTTGAATCATGATTCCCATGCACATAAAGCACCGGCACCGAGGACAGCGTCACCAGAAAAGACAGATAGCGCGGATCCAGATCCCCGCAGGAAATGATCAGATCAATTCCCTCCAGGAGGCTTTTATCAAAAAAATCCCACAACAGTTTGGACTCTTTATCCGCAATGGCCAGTATCTTCATGTATCTGTCAACCTTCCTTTTTTACTACTCCCTGCTGTTTCATCACAGGCGCAGCCTGTTCTTTCAGTTCTTCCTTCTTCGGTATACTGCCGATGACATTTTCCGCCAGCCAGTCCATCTCCATGATCTCCTCCGGCAGAAGACTTCTCTCCGGGTCATCCACCACCACGCCTGTCTGTGAATAGAGTATTCCGGAAAAGGGATTAAACTGCTCCGAGCTGATGGTAGCCTTCAGCAGCTCGATCAGACGTTTCGTTCCGATGGGCAGATGCTGGGAGCAAACCACATCGATCACTCCGGCAGAAATCCCCCACCAGTAGTTGATAGCCTTCTCGGAAGCCGTCTTCTCGTCATGCTTCCAGGTGCCGTCCATAATCGTCCGGATCAGCTGTTCATAAAATTTTCCCCAATGATACAGAGGCATGGCAAGATTTCTGGGATGTTCCCCGTCCATGTGATAGATGCCGAAAAACCGAGAACCCTCCTCCGGTATCACCATATCCCTGCCCGAGATGCAGGAAGGGCCTGTCTCCCGAAGCCTTTCACCGATATCCACTCCCTTCATGCTGGACCACTCCAGATAGACCTTGGCTCTCGGATTGATCATCTTGGCTCCCAGGGCGAAGGCATTGATATTCGCGATGGAACCATATATGGGATAATCGGCAATGTAGGAGACCTTATTGTTTTCCGCCATGGCTCCCGCAATTGCGCCCATCAAAAACTTCGCCTCATGCATCCGTGAATAGTAGGTGCGGATGTACCGATGGGAGGTGTTCAGGGAACAGTTCAGGATCCGGACATCCGGATTCGCGATAGCCGCCTTCAGGCTTGCCTGCACGAAGGCAGGCGTTGTGGTAAAGATCAGTCTGCATCCCTTCTCTATGGCGTCCTGAATCAGCGCGTCCCCGTTCTCCTGGGTTGCATTCTCGTAAAAAATGGTGCTCAGCTCGTCCGGGAAAGTCTGCTCCAGATACAGTCTGCCCAGTTCATGGGCATAGGTCCAGGCCGAGCTTTCCGGCGTCTTTTCATAGATGAACGCCGCCTTCAGCTTGGAGACTCCCACCGGCAGCAGCAGGCTCAAAAGCGGCTTTTTCTCCTGGCTGGGCTTCATCTTCAGGTCGATATCCTGCTCCTCCTGCAGCAGCGCGAACTCCTTCCAGCTCTTCGCAAGCAGCTCCTTCAGCTCCGCCGTAGACTTTTCTGCCACCGCCTGATATCCATATAAGGTGATAAACGAAAGAAATGCGTCTCCGGGCGTGATCTTATACTTGTTTCCTCCCCTGGCCTTGTATTCCCCTGAGAAAATGGTATAGATGGCACTGAAGGCCAGAATCTCCTCCTCCGTCCAGACCTGGCCCGGCTCCTTTCCCACCGCTTCCTGAAGCTTTGCAAAGCTGCCCTCCTGGGAAAACCAGATATAATTGATGGGCGCGCACTGATAAAAGTCCAGAAATTCATAATAAATCCTGTTCTCCTTCTCATCGGTCCGTCTGGGCACAATGCGGATCACATTTCCCGGAATGGAAACCGCGTCGAAAAACTTCATCACGCTGACGCGCTTATTTCCCTCCAGCACATAGAATTTGTTCATATATTCATATGCCTTGATGGGATCACGGATTCCCTCCTCCACATGACTGGTGCTCAGCGCCGCCCATTTATATGCAAACTCGGTATTATCCTGCAAAATAGGCATAAAGTTTCCCGCAAAGGAACTGCTCCTGCCGTCCGTCTTGGTTCCCACGATCTGATCCGTCGGAATCTGTACCAGCCCCAGGGGCACCTCATAGTACGAGCCCGGGTTCGGCAAAATATCATCCAGTACCTGAAGAGTAGGCCGCTCCCCCCTGAGCATTCTGGCCTGATAGTCCTTCTTTCCCAGTTTATATGCCTTTAAATAATCTGCCCTTGCCATAATATCATTCTCCTCTCATTACTCAAACTGTGCCTCGTACAGTCTCCTGTACATGCTGTCCCCTCCCATGAGCTGCCTGTGGGTTCCCTGCTCCACCACTTCTCCGTTATCCACCACCAGAATGTGATCCGCATTCTCAATCGTGGAAAGGCGGTGGGCGATGACAAAGCAGGTCTTCCCCTTCATCAGCTCCCGCATGGCGCGCTGGATCTGCTGCTCCGTGCGGGTATCCACATTGGAGGTGGCCTCGTCCAGAATCAGCATTTTCGCATCCAGCAGCATGGCTCTTGCGATGGTTAACAGCTGTTTCTGTCCCTTGGAAATATTGGTTCCCTCGTCGGTCAGTACCGTGTCATACCCCTCGGGAAGACGCATGATGAAGGAATGAATCCTGGCCGCTCTGGCCGCTGCCTCCACCTCCTCCCTGGTTGCTCCTGCCTTCCCGTAGGAAAGATTCTCATAAATGCTGCCGTAAAAAAGCCAGGTATCCTGCAGCACCATGGCATACGCCTTCCGCAGGCTTCTTCTGGTCAGCTGATCCGCTCTTCTTTCATCCACCAGGATCTCCCCGCTGTCCGGATCATAGAACCGCATCAGCAGATTGATCAAAGTTGTTTTTCCCGCTCCCGTGGGGCCCACAATGGCAATGAGCCTGCCCGGCTCCGCCCGAAAGCTCAGATCATGGATGATGGTTCGCTCCGGCTGATATCCAAAGCTCACATGAACCATCTGCACATCTCCCTCCACCCGGGAAAGCTCCTCTGCCCCTTCTGCGTCCGCAGGCTCCGGAGCTTCCTCCAGCAGTCTGAATACCCGTTCCGCAGCCGCCAGCGCAGACTGCAGTTCACTGAAAATATTTGCCGCCTCGTTGATGGGGCCGGAAAATTTCCTGGAATACAATACAAACGATGAAATATTACCCACCGTCATCTTTCCCGCCAGATACAGCAGCGCCCCGAAGACACTGATCAGGGAAAGGGAAAGATTATTGATAAAATTTACGCAGGGACCCACCGTGCTGCCATAGTATTCCGCCCGGTAGTAAGCCTCCACTGCAGCCTTGTTCTTTCTGTCAAACCGGCCCTGGGTGTACTCCTCCCTGCCGTAGGCCTTCAGCGTCTTCTGGCCTGTGATCATCTCCTCCACAAAACCATTCATCTCGCCCATCTTTGCCGAACGCAGCCGAAACAGCGGCCTGGTTCTCCCTGTGATATATCTGGTAATCAGAATGGAAACCGGCACCGTAAAGGCAAACACCAGCACAAGCCATGGCGAAATGGTAATCATCATCACCAGCGCTCCCACCACCGTGATCACCGTGGTCAGAAGCTGCACCAGATCGTTGGAGAGGGACGCGTTCACCGTGTCGATATCATAGGAAATACGGCTGATGATATCTCCCGTCTGATGCACGTCAAAGTACCCTACCGGCAGGGACAGCAGCTTCTCAAACACATCCTGCCGCATGCGGTACACCACCCTGCGGCTGATGGTCAGCATCAGCACCTGCAGCCCGTAGGACATGACGGCGGACACCAGATAAAAGCCTGCCATCCAGGCCGCATAGTAAAATACCGCTCCAAAATCCACGCCTCCCCTTCCCGGCTCAACGGCTCCGATGCACAGCCCGGTAAGCTTCGGCCCGATCAGGGAAAAGAGGTTGCTGCCCAAAGTACACACAAACGCCAGCGCCAGCATCCATTTATATTGTAACATATATCGCCCCAGCTGAATCACTGTCCTGCCGGAATATCTTCTTTTTTCTTCTGACAATTCCACGGATTTCATCCTTCTTCCCCCAGAGCCTTTGTACCAGGAAATTTTTAGAAATTTTTTTCGCCCTGATTGACACTCGTCTCCCGATAGACGGCGCAGCGCTCCATCAACTCCTCATGGCTTCCATAGCCGATGGGCACGCCGTCCTCCATCACCAGAATATGATCCGCATTGCGGATGGAGCTGACACGCTGTGCCACAATGACCAGGGTGGTATCCTGAAAATGTTCCCGGATCCCCCGCCGCAGCTGCGCGTCTGTCCGATAGTCCAGAGCGCTGGAGGAATCGTCCAGAATCAGGATTTCCGGCCCGGCGGCCAGAGCCCTTGCAATCAGCACTCTCTGCTTCTGTCCGCCGCTTAAGTTTGCCCCCTTGATATTCAGGGCTTCCGCCTCTCTGTCCTCCCTCTTTTTCACGAATTCTCCGGCCTGGGCATACTTAAGCGCCTCCCGTACCTGCTCTCCGGTAAGCTCCCGTCCCAGGGTCACATTCCCCGAGATGGTATCTTCAAAAATGGTGTCATTCTGAAAAACCACCCCGAATTTCCGCTTCAGCTCATCCGGCTGGTAACTGCGCACATCTCTGCCGCCTATCCGGACCTGCCCCTCGTCCGCGTCATACAGGCGCATCATCAGATTGATAATAGTTGACTTGCCCGAACCGATCTCTCCGATGATTCCCAGCGTCTCACCCTTCCGAATCCGGAAAGACAGGTTCTTAATGTTGGCTTCCCCCTTTTTCAGATAGGAAAAAGTCACCTGTTCAAAACAGATCTGCTCCTCAAACCCGCTGCATCCCCGTATCCCGTCTTCTGTCTCCTGGCCACACCTTTGATTCTCTCCCGGCAGACCACACTGCCGCGTCAGGTCTGCTTCGCCGCCGGCCGCGCCTTCAGCCTTCGTTGTCTCCCCGGAATCAGGCGCCAGTATCTCCAGATCCACCTTTTGTTCCAATACCTCCCAGATACGGTTTCCGGATGCAATGGCCTTGGAGAGAACCGTAAACATCTTGGAGATCGACAGCATGGCATTCAAAATAATCGTAAAGTAGGTGGTAAACGCCAGAATTTTACCCACTTCGGAGGTTCCCGCGTTCACCCGGTACGCTCCCACCAGAATCACTCCCACCAGTCCCAGATTCAGCAGAATATTCATGGAAGGATTGATGACCGCCATGACCATTCCGTTCTTTCTCTCGCGCTCCACCACTTCCCTGTTGATGCCCTCAAACTTCTCCCGCTCCCAGTCTGTTCTGGAAAGCGCCTTGATCACCCGGATTCCCGCGATATCCTCCCGCACCATCCGCACAAAGCGGTCGCTGGCCTCCTGCAGCCCGCTGTACATGGGAATGCTGCGCCTGGAAACATAAGCCGTGATAAACCCCAGCAGCGGAAGCACTGCAAGCAGAACACATGCCATGGGCGCATCCAGCGTAAAGGTCACACAGATACCGCCCAGCAGCAGAATAGGCGCCCGTACTCCGAGCCGCTGTACCCTGCCCAACATCTGATGCACATTGTAAGTATCGGAAGTCATTCTGGAAATCAGAGACGGTTTGGTAAATGAGTCCGTCTGTGCATTCGACAGATACAGAATTTTGGAAAACAAATCATGGCGTATTTCCTCCGTGGCATCGCTGGCCACCCTGGACGCCATCCGATTGGCAATAATATTGAACGACACCGCCAGCACCGAACACAACAGCATCAATCCTCCCCAGCCAAACACAAGGGTACTGTTTTTCAGAGGAATTACGTCATCTATAATATGCGCAAGAATATATGGGATACACAGATCCATGATGGTTCCTGTAAACTTGATTGCAAAACCGGCGCTCATCCTGCCATAGTAAGGACTCAGATACCGGGCTATCAGCTGTTTCATCCGTACATTCCTCTCTCATTTTCGTTCTTTCACAGAAAATACCGGGCGGTGAAATTCACTGCCCGGTATCTACTTTATCATTTTATTCCGTCAATTACAACAGATAAATCAGCGCACACACAAACACCCTGATCTTCAATTGAATTTTCTCCGAAGCCCTGCCTCCTCGACAAAGTCATCCACACTTTCTGCCCTGGCTGCCATCAGATGCCAACTGTTCAGAATTTCCAGATCCCTCTGTGCCCGAATGACCTGCTCCAGCTCCTTGGAAACCACTCCCCTGATGTTCAACAGCTGCAAAACAGAATCTGCCTTTCCTTCTGCTTTTCCCTCTTCCCTGACAAAGGCATCCCTGGCATTTCTGTCCCGTATCTCCCTGAGATGTGCCTCATACAATGCCCGCAGACCCTTTCTCAGACTCATCACCTTCACCTCTTTTACTGCCTCCAGCAGTCCCGGATTCTTCGCACTTATCATCTCCAGCTCCTCCTCCGTCCTCACGTTCATCAGCCGGATCCACTCGTCCACCGGCTCTGTTCCCTTCAGCTTTTTTCCCAGCTCGATCACATGCATCTCAAACAGATCCGAATACTCCTGTCCCTTTTCGTTCCGCAGGCGGTATATTCTGTGGTATTCCGGAT
>Ga0224737_10023_pt1 | contig 21890 bp, 11 predicted proteins | sample LIM_B_Water_Pos_FD_161632 | JGI IMG/M metagenome (GOLD analysis project Ga0224737, IMG submission 161632) | Enriched cells from gastrointestinal tract of the lab mouse from Pacific Northwest National Laboratory (PNNL), Richland, Washington... | ecosystem: Host-associated > Mammals > Digestive... | reverse complement strand
ATGATCCCGGCGCCTTTGTGGTGGTAAACGAAGATGTCAGTGTGGACGGGAATTATCTGAAAAAGTTATAATATGCCGAAAGGCCGACACTCCGTAAAGAAGTGTCGGCCTTTCGGCGTTTTCTAATACCGCTTCTTTGTCGTCTGGATTGGCTCGCTGGTGAGATCCACGCCCAGGCATTTGTAGATCTTGATATCCACCTCGGAGAGCATCACCGAGGTGTGAACCTGACAGCCCTTCAGGTTCGGAAGCTGTTCCATCGAGCTTCCCGACGGACAGATCATTACCTCCAAAACCTCGGATTTCCTGGGGGCTTCCGCTGCCCTTTTATTGAACGCCCTGAAGCATCTGGCAGGCGTCCAGCATGACACGCATCTGATCAAGCCCGCCGCCATCGAACCCATCCAGGATCTGAAGGTTCGCTACCTGGGCGGCAAAAATCCGAGGTTTTGGAGGTAATGATCTGTCCGTCGGGAAGCTCGATGGCGGCGGTGGGTACTCCCAGGGCCTCGGCTCTTTTTTTGCAGGCAACCGTCACCCTTCTGTCATCGGTGGAGATCTTTGCCTGCTTCATGAGCAATTCTATCTTGTAAATTTCGTTTTCGGAAGCTTCGTCGCGTATGACTCTGTTCAGGCTGGAGTAATAGCGCCGGATGATTTCCATGTTGGAGGCCTGGCAGCAGGCTTCGTCATCTATGATGCAGTTTCCCGCCATGTTGACACCCATATCCGTGGGGGATTTGTAGGGGTTGCGGCCGTAAATGCCCTCGAAAATGGCGTTCAGCACAGGAAAGATTTCAATGTCCCGGTTGTAGTTGACGGTAGTCTTTCCGTAGGCCTCCAGGTGGAAGGGGTCGATCATGTTGACATCGTTCAAGTCTGCCGTAGCCGCCTCGTATGCCAAATTGATCGGGTGCTTCAGAGGGATGTTCCAGATGGGGAAGGTCTCAAACTTCGCGTATCCAGCCTTGATGCCACGCAGGTTGTCGTGGTAGAGCTGGGACAGGCAGGTTGCCATTTTGCCGCTGCCTGGTCCGGGAGCGGTGATGACCACCAGGGGCCGTGAGGTCTCGATGTAATCGTTTTTACCGTAGCCGTCTGCGCTGACGATCAGAGGCACATTGGAGGGATAACCCTCGATGGTATAGTGAAGATAGACCCGGATATTTTTCTTTTCCAGCTTTGCCTTGAACTGGTTTGCGCTGTTCTGGCCGGAGTAGTGGGTGATGACCACGCTGCCCACATACAGCCCCTTTTGCTGGAATTCGTCCCGCAGCCGGAGCACGTCCACATCGTAGGTGATGCCCAGGTCTCCCCGCACTTTATTCTTTTCGATGTCTGAGGCGCTGATGACGATGACGATCTCCGCGTACTCTGACAGCTGCATCAACATGCGGAGCTTGGAATCCGGCGCAAATCCCGGCAGAACCCGGGATGCGTGATAGTCGTCAAAGAGCTTCCCGCCGAATTCCAGGTAAAGCTTGTCCCCGAACTGGGAGATGCGTTCCTTGATGTGTTCGGACTGCATTTTCAGATATTTTTCATTGTCAAAACCGATTTTCATGTATAATCCCCCCTGTCCGCCTTCTTCGGCGGGCCATAAATCAATTCTTAAAAGTGGCTTTTCATGCTTTGCATACAAAAACACTTCTCTATCTTATCACAAATTCTCTGCACAGGGAATATATTTTCGCTCAGGAAATTCGGGAATGGGCGGATATTGACAATAGAACGGATACATATTATAGTGATTGTGCAATAAAGGATAAAGAAGCCGTTTTGCCGGATCGGGAATCAAAGTCAGGAGGAAGCAGTCTTGAAGAGATTTGTATATAACGCTCTTTTTATTTTGGCTATCTGTCTTTTTGTGCTGACTGCATGCGGAAAGGACAGTCCGTTGGAATATTATGACTTCTCCGTGGAGGAACGGGAGGTTTTTGACTCTCAGCTGCCCGGACAGTACTATGGTTTTCAGTTTTATGAGGACGAGACGGCACAGATCATGCTGGGAAAAGGAAAAGAATGGGAGGGCGTGTGGCTGCTCAAGGCAGACGGAAGCTCTAAGCAGCTTCTGCCCGGGTATGAAGAGTTTCTTGGAAGCTGGTTTTTGACGAGTCAGGGGCAGAGTATTCTGTTTTATGACAGTGCTGTTTCCGGAAACAGGGTGCAGATTTTGGATCGGGAGGGCAGAGAACTGAGTTCCCGGGAAGGAGTATCCTGCCGGAGTGTCTGTGAGACAAAGGAAGGCAGGGTCTATTTGCTGGCTGAGGAAAATGACAACGTGTTCCTGGCCGAGATAAACCTTACAACTGGCGGATTGAGAAGGCTGGAGGGGCTGGAACTGAATCTGGAACGGCGTCTGGGGCTGAACTCAGCTGCGCTTCAATGTCTGGGCACAGGTTCCGGGGGATTGATGCTGATGGACTGCGACGGGGTGTGGGAGATAACAGAGAAGGAAAGCGGGGCCGAAAAAAGGCTGATGCTGTCTTTTGAAAGTACCTCCTATATGGATATGATTTCCGATCCGGTCTCCAATCCCAATTTTTATTTGAGAATTCCGGCGGGATTCCGCATGCTGGAGGACGGCAGCGTGGAACTGTTGTGGAAGTATATGGACAGCGGCAGGGGACTTCTTCAGACATTGCGGTATGAAAAGACGGAAAAGGCCATGCTGCGTCTGCGGTGTCTGCAGGTATCGGCCTGGCTGGCGCAGTGCATCACAGAATTTAACCGCGCCAGTTCCGATTATTTTGTGGTGTTGGAGCAGCCCGACGGGAGCGCAGCCTGGGAGGAATTTGCGGAACGCACGGATTTGGAGATCGGTGCGGGAAAGGGCGCGGATCTGATTCTTGGGCAGGCCAGCAGAAATTTCAGCGCTCTGGTGGAAAAGGGGGCATTTCTGGATCTGACTTCCTGCCTGGAGGGCTCCGGTATTGTCGTGGAGGACTATTTTCCCATTGCCTTTGCCAGAGAAGAGGGAACGGATGTCATATATGGGGTGAAGCCGTCCATAACCGTAACGACCTACTGGGTCAGCAGCCAGGTGTTGGAGGATCCGGAGGGGATGGATATCAATGCCGTTGTGGATGCCCTGAATGAGTATCCGGGGAAGGGTTCCTTTGAATGGTTTCCGCCCAGGGCAATCCTGATGTTTTTTCTCCAGGGTTCAGAGGATTTCTGGGGGATGGTTGACTACGAAAAAGGAACCTGTAATTTTGATACGGAGTTGTTTGCAAAGATTCTCAATACGGCAAAACGATACAGTGAAAAGGCATCCATGGACAGCCCGGCCGTGGTGGGTTTCCGGCAGGCTGCTCCCCTGGGAGCCTTTGTGAGCACACGCAGGCTTCAGGAGCAGGGTAAAACGGCTTTGGGAGGTATTTTTGACGACGGTATTTTTCCCATGTCGCTGTCGGGTGATCTGCTTGCGATAAACGCGGATTCGGCAAATCCGGAGGGCTGCGGGGAGTTTCTGTCTTTTTTATTACAGGAGGAGGCTCAGCGGAACATGCAGTCTGTCACCCGGGTTGCTCTGCCCGCTCACCGAGGAGTATTTGAGGAGCGTCAGCGGCATGAGCTGGAGTGGAGCGGAAGGTCGGAACCCGTTACGGATACGAATTTTGTTCCTCATGGGGAATGTACCCAGGAGGACGCGGCGGAACAGTTGGAGCTGATGGAAAGTCTGCGTGCCCTTCCCATGGATACACAGCACATGCAGAATATTATCTGGGACGAAGCGAAAGAGTATCTGGAGGGAATCAGACCCATGGAAGCCGTCATTGATCATATAAACAATCGTGTTCAGCTGTACCTGAATGAAAATAAATAAGCCTCTTCTGCATATTTCCGGCGCAAATAGCAGAAGAAACGGAATATTCTTGTTATAATTGGAGAATTTATGGTACAATAAGTCTGTTTGGATTGAATAAGTACAAAGGAAAAGCTGAAATGTTATAGCTAAGGGAGCGGCAAATGTTATTTAATTCAATTGACTTTTTGATTTTTTTTCCTGTGGTTACACTGATTTACTTTATTATACCGAGAAAGGTACGGTATATATGGCTGTTGGCGGTCAGTTATTATTTTTACATGTGCTGGAATGCAAAATATGCGCTGTTACTGCTGATATCCTCAATTGTTACATGGCTTTGCGGCCTGCTGGTGCATTCTGCCGAGAAACTACTTACTAAGAAGCTTGCCCTGGCGGCATGTCTGTGCGTAAATCTGGGTATCCTGTTTTTCTTTAAGTATTTTGATTTCTTTTTACAGAACTTTAACCGAGTGTTATCGGGGCTGCATATACAGCTTTTTGAAAAAAGATTTGATGTACTCCTGCCGGTGGGGATCTCCTTCTATACGTTTCAGGCTCTTGGCTATACCATTGATGTATATCGGGGAAAGGTGACGCCTGAGAAAAATATTTTGCGGTATGCGCTGTTTGTTTCTTTTTTTTGTCAGTTGGTGGCAGGCCCTATTGAGCGATCGGAGAGTTTGCTGGGACAGATGCGGAATTTGGAAAAGAAAAGGCTGTGGAATTACAGAAATATTGTAAGCGGGCTTATGCTGATGGTGTGGGGAATGTTTGTGAAGATGGTAATAGCAGACCGTGTGGCTATTTTAGTGGATGTCGTTTTTGGAAACTATTACCTGCATGGGACGGTAGCGCTCGCGGCGGGGGCAGTGGGATTTGCCATACAGATTTACTGCGATTTTATGGGGTACTCTACCATAGCCATCGGTGCTGCCAGAGTGATGGGCTTCCGGCTGGTGGAAAATTTTGAGACACCCTATTTTGCCGGGTCTGTCAGTGAATTCTGGAAACGTTGGCATATTTCCCTGAGTACCTGGTTTCGGGATTACGTCTACATTCCTTTGGGGGGAAACCGATGTTCCAAACCGAAGAAATATTTTAATCTGATGGCAACTATGGCGGTCAGCGGCCTGTGGCATGGAGCCAACTGGAATTATGTGGCGTGGGGGCTGCTGCACGGCGGGTATCAGGTGGTGGGAGATGTTACGGCCGGATGGCGTGCAAGGCTGATCGACATGCTTCATACTAAAAAGGAAAGCATCAGCTATCGTCTGGCACAGGTAGTGACTACCTTTGTACTGACGGATATAGCTTGGATATTTTTTCGATCGGTATCTTTGTCCCATGCTTTTCGATATTGTAGCAGATTGTTTACAAAATGGGATCCCTGGAACTTATTTAACGGAACGATTTATGCGCTGGGGCTGGATCGTCCGGAATTTAATATTTTGGTGGTTTCGCTGGTGGTTCTTTTTCTGGCTGATCTAATCCGCTACAAACGGCGGCAGGATATTGCGGTATTTTTGCAGGAGCAGTGCATCTGGTTCAGATGGGGTGTTATGATTGCTTTGATTACTGCCACTCTGGTTTTCGGGGTCTATGGTATTGACTTTGAATCGTCACAATTTATATACTTTCAATTTTAGAGAATATATATGGAAAACAAATTAGAGAAGAAAACGATTGTAAAAAGATGTGTAGGCATAATAACATTTTGGCTGATACTGTTGCTGGTTCTGGGGCGGGTATACGATGTGCTGTCTTGGAAGGACGGTTCGGGAGATTATTATACGTCGGTAGAGACTTTTTATGGACTGGATGAGGACGTGGTTGATGTGCTGTTTCTGGGAAGCAGCCATTGCTATTGTTCTATCATCAGCTCCAGACTGTGGGATGATTACGGCATTGCAGGTTACAGTCTTTCGATTTCAGGTCAGGATTTTGTTTCTTCCTACTATTGGCTGAAGGACGCGCTAAAGACCCAAAAGCCCAAGGTGGTTTTCCTGGAAATGTATTATGCGGGCTTTAACGGCTATGCGGCAGAGGGGAATTTGTACAGAAATGTACTGCCATACCATATATCACCGAATTATGTGCAGATGGTAAGGGATATAATAGATGACAAGTCAGGAAGCATACAAATAGAGAGCGGTATGGTAGAAGAGGAGGACAGAAGCAGCTTTTTGGCAAAATGGCCTATCATACACACTCGTTATCGGGAAATACAATATCAGGATTTTATGGGGCCTGATATCCTGTATATGGGATTCAGCGCATTGATTGATGGCATGCGCCACAGCCCGATTACTTGGACGACAGACGGAAACGAGCCTTATGAGGGTGATGAGACACTGGAGATAGAAGAAGAGAAGTGGCTTCGGAAGATCATCGAGTTGACGAAAGCAAATGAGATTGAACTGTGTTTGTTTTTGGCGCCCATGACTGTTTCAAGGGAAGATCAGATGCGCATGAATTATGTGGGAGAGCTTGCGGAAGAGGAAGGAATTCCTTTTCTGAACTTTGTGGATCTTCGGGATGAACTGAAAATTGATCCGGAGCAGGATTTTTTGGATGGAGGACATGTGAATTACAAAGGCGGTTCGAAGGTGACGGACGCGATTGGAAGGTTCCTTGTACAAAATTTTAATATGGAGGATCATCGTGGGGATAAAAAGTACGATTTATGGGTGCAGAATTCGGCAACCAGAGAGCATGAGTTTAATGCGTTTAAGCTGCAGGAGAGCACTGAGTTGCGGTACATTCTGGACTATGCTGCATATGCTGCGGATTATACGTTTATCCTGTCCACAGAGGGAGATTATTTCAGAGAGACGGACTATTTGGCGGATCAGTTGATGCTGTTTGGGATCAAAGAAGAATTTGAGGAGGGCGGAGGTATCTGGATTATCGAAAACGGAAAGGTTACCTGGAGAACCAATGCAGAAACAGGCGACTGGTATATGGAACCAGACGGGGTTGATATTGTGCTTCTCAGATCAGGTGGCACGGGCAGGACATTTGTGAATCAGCAGGAGTGCACCAAGGTATCAGACGGGATTAACATTGCAGTTTATGACAAGCTGCTGAAAAGGGTGGTTTGTACTGTAGGATTTGCCGCAGAGGACGGTTATACCTGTGTGAAATAGCATCGGGCGAAGGACTTGCAAAGTTTAAGCCTCTTCTGCATATTTCCGGCGTTTTGTGGAATTAATTTCAGTTTAGAAATCTTTAAGAGATAATGCGTTTTTTTCATAATTATGCTATTGATTTATCAATATCTTATCTCTATAATAAAATAGATTCATTGTCTATCGAAGATATGCGAATTTCCAAAACAAAGGGCAGAATGGAGCTATTATGGATAATAAAATAAACAGGTTTGACAACGGCGGAGGATACAACGGCGGAAACCGCGGAAACACGCAGGGAGACCGGAAGGTTGTCCACGCAGTAAAAGCCCGCGTCCTCCAGCATCTTCAGCGCGGTACTTTTCCCACCGCCGCTCATCCCCGTCACGATTACAAATCTCATCTTTCTTTTATCCCCCAACCCAGAAACAGCACTTCCGTTTCCAGATTAACGCCGAATCTGTCCTTTACCCGCTCCTGTACCTCCAGGATCACATCCCGGACGTCCTGGGCGGTGGCGCCTCCCACATTAATGATAAAACCGCAGTGCTTGTCGGATACTCTTGCACCGCCTGTCTGATAGCCTCTCAGCCCTGCGTCCATAATAAGCTTTCCGGCAAAGTTCCCCCTTGGACGCTTAAAGGTACTGCCGGCACTGGGATATTCCAGCGGCTGTTTTTCCCGTCTTCTGGCCGCCAGTTCCTCCATCTTCGCCCTGATCTGCTCCCGGTCTCCCTCCTCCAGCTCAAAAATCACATCCGTCACGGTAAAGGGATTCGTTCTGATCGTGCTGGTTCGGTAGCCGAACTCCATGGTGGAATTATCCAGTTCCATAATCTCGCCCTGCCGACTCACCACATTTACCTGCTTCACCACCTGGCTCAGCTCTCCGTCGTAGGCCCCGGCGTTCATCACCACGCCGCCGCCCACGGTTCCCGGAATGCCGGAGGCAAATTCCAGGCCGGTCAGCCCGTGCTCCAGCGCCGTCCTGGCCACCTGGGCCAATGTCGCCCCTGCCTGCGCCGTGATCCTGCGGCCGTCCACCTCTATCCTGCTCATGCGCTGTCCGATCTGAAGTATGATGCCGGGATATCCGTTGTCGCTGACCAGCAGGTTACTGCCGTTTCCCAACACGAAAAAGGGCACCTCCACCTGATACAGATACTTCTGCACACCGATCAGCTGTTCTCTGCTTTCCAGCTGCACAAAACAATCTGCCGGTCCGCCTATGCGGAAGGTGGTATGAGCCGCCATGGGCTCCTGTAAGCTGATGTTTTCCTCCGGCACAAAATTTTTAAGCGCCTGAATCACTGCCTGACTTATCATAATATTTAATTTATCTCTCCTCTGACTCACTACCCGGCAAAACTTATCTCAAAATCAGTCCTGCCGCCCCGAAAATACCCGCGTCGTTCCCCAGCTTTGCCAGGACAAATTTTGCGCCCCTGCACTGCGAAAACGCATACTTCTGAAAAGGAGGCTCCACAAAGGACAACAGGATCTCCCCCGCCTTGGATACGCCGCCCCCGATCACAAAGATTTCCGGGTTGACAACGCCTGCAACCGCTGCCAGCCCCTTCCCCAGATAATCTCCGAACTGTGCGGCAATCTCAATGGCCACCTGATCTCCTGCCTTCACGGCGTCGAAAACGCTCTTTGCAGAAATTTCCCCGCCCCGGAGTACGCTGGGCTGTTCATCTTTGGCAAGACGTCTCTTGGCCAGCCTCACGATTCCGGTTGCGGAAGCGTACTGCTCCAGACAACCTTTGTTTTTGCAGCCGCATTCCTCCGTCTCATTATCCTCCAGGTGAATATGTCCGATCTCTCCGCCGGCTCCGGTTGAACCGGAAAGAATCCTGCCGTTTACAACGATGCCGCCGCCCACGCCGGTTCCCAGGGTCACGGCCACCATGCTCTGACAGCCCTTGCCGCCGCCCTGCCACAGCTCGCCGAAGGCTGCCGCGTTTGCGTCGTTTGAAGCCTTCACAGGTACATTAATATATGCGTTCAGGGCCTCGGGTATGTTAAAAGGCTTCCAGCCGATATTGACCGCTCCGCCCACCAGGGTTCCGGCATCATCCACGGCTCCCGGCGCGCCCACGCCGATTCCCGCCAGTTCTTCCTCCCGGATTCCCTTTTCCTTCATCTTTGCCAGAAGACTTGCTGCGATATCCGGAAAAATTGCTTCCCCATCGTTTTCCTTATCCGTGGGAATCTCCCATTTATCCAAAACGGTGCCCTCCGCATTGAATAATCCGATTTTTATGGTGGTTCCGCCGATATCCACTCCAAAAGCATATCTACCCATTATTTCTCCTCCCTGTCCTCTTATAAGTGTACTGTATGCATCACGGCCGCTTTCCGCAAAGCCGCTGTTTTTCTGTTACTCGTCATCCTCGTCTCTTCTCTTCGCCAACGAATTCTGCACCCGGGAATAGAGCTCCTGCGCCGCGTTGTAGCCCATCTTCTTCTGGCGGTGGTTTACAGCCGCTGACTCGCAGATGATTGCCAGGTTCCGCCCGGGCCGGATGGGGATATTGTGACATACAATCTTATTTCCCAGGTACTCCGTATAGGTCTCCTCCAGGCCCAGCCTGTCGTATTCCTTATCCTTATCCCAATCCTCCAACTTGATGACCAGATCCACTGACTGGGTATCCTTTACGGAGGACGCTCCGAACAGCGCCTTGATATCCACGATTCCGATTCCCCGCAGCTCAATCAGATGCTTGGTCACATCGGGAGCGGAACCGATCAGCGTGTCGTCGCTCACCTTGCGAAGCTCCACCACGTCGTCCGTCACCAGACGGTGCCCTCTCTTTACCAGCTCCAGCGCCGCCTCGGACTTGCCGATGCCGCTCTCGCCGGTGATCAGCACCCCTTCCCCGTAGACATCCACCAGCACCCCGTGGACGGAAATACAGGGGGCAAGCTTCACGTTCAGCCACCTGATGGCTTCCGCCATAAAGGACGAAGTAGTCTTCTTGGTGGAAAGTATGGGGATCCTGTGGGCGATGGCCTTTTCCAGGAAAACAGGATCCGGGTAAAGCTCACGACAGAACACAAAGGCAGGCACGTCATAGCTCATCAGCTCGTCACACACCTCCCCCTTTCTGGCCTCATCCAGATCACTGAAGTAACTGTACTCCACAAACCCGATGACCTGCACCCGGGTCGCTTCAAAATGCTTCAGATAACCCGCCATCTGCAGCGCCGGACGATTGATGTCCGGCTGCCGGATCCTGATTCCCTTGACATCGATCTCCGGGGTCAGATTCTCCAGCTTCATTTTTTCAATCAAACGAGTCAATGTAACATAATCCATATCCCGCCTCCACGCCGCGGCCTTATTACAGGGTTCATTCATGGTCAGCCGCCTGCTGCATTCATTCTACCATACCCGGAACGCTATGTGAAGTTTTCCCTTCCGCTTTTTTCCGAAAAAAGCGGAAGATCTCCTCCGCAGCCCGCCGATTCAGCTCCGGAATCTCCGCAAGCTCCTCCACCGACGCCTCTTTGATCTCCTCGATGGACTTAAAACGCCGCATCAGCGCCTTCCTTCTGGCAGGCCCTACCCCGGGGATATCGTCCAGCACGGACTTCACCTGAGCCTTGCCCCTCAGGGAACGGTGGTATTCGATGGCGAAGCGGTGGGCCTCATCCTGAACCCGGGTAATCAGCTTAAAGCCCTCTGAGCGGGTGTCTATGGGCAGTTCTGTATTATTGTAATACAGCCCTCTCGTGCGGTGATTGTCATCCTTCACCATGCCGCAGACCGGAATGGTGATGTGAAGCTCCTCCAGCACCGCCAGGGCAATGTTTACCTGCCCCCTGCCTCCGTCCATCATAAGCAGATCGGGAAATCTGGTAAAGCTGCCATACTCTCTGTCCATATTCTTCTCCTCCAGCTCTTCCCGCTCCTCTATGCCGTGGGTAAATCTTCTGGTCAGAACCTCCCGCATACAGGCGTAGTCATCAGGGCCTGACACCGTCCTGATCCTAAACTTCCGGTAATCGCTGGGCTTGGGCTTTCCCTTTTCAAATACGATCATGGAACCCACATTTTCAAAACCGTTGATGTTAGAGATGTCGAAGGCCTCCATCCTCTCCACATGTCCCAGCCCCAAAAGTGCGGCAATCTCTTTCACGGCGCCGATGGTGCGCCCCTCCTCCCGCTTCAGCCGCTCTCTGTCCTGTTCCAGAATGTGCCTGGCATTCTGCGCCGCCAGCTCCACCAGCTTTTCCTTGGAGCCGATCTTGGGCACCCGCACATGCACTCTTCCCCCTTTTCTCTGGGAAAGCCACTTCTCAATAAGCTCCCTGTCCTCAATCTCATACTGAAGCATCAGTTCTCTCGGAATAAACGGCGTCCCCGCATAAAACTGTTTTACAAAGTTCTCCAAAACCTGAGCCTTTCCGTTTTCCGACACATGCGTCATATAGTAATGTTCCCTGCCGATGAGCTTTCCGTCCCGAACAAAAAACACCTGCACCACGGCCTCCGAATCGTCCTGATACAGCGCGATAATGTCCTTATCCTCGCCCACGCTGTCCGTGATCTTCTGCTTCTGGGATACCTGCTTTACGCTGTTGTACAGATCCCGGTAGCCGGCAGCCGCCTCAAAGTCAAGCTGCTCCGCCGCAGCCTTCATCTTTCCCTCCAGCTCCTTCAGAATCACATTATAATTCCCGTTCAGAAAGTCAAGGGCCTGGGCCACCTTCTCCCGATACTCCTCCTTTGTCACATACCCCTGGCAGGGGGCCGCACACTGCTTGATATGATAGTTCAGGCAGGGCCGCTCCAGGCCGATGTCTCTGGGCAAAGAACGGGTGCAGGTGCGCAGGCAGTACAGCTTGTTCAGCAGCTCTATGGTGTCCTTCACCGCCGCCGCGCTGGTGTAAGGACCAAAGTATCTGGATTTATCCTTTTTCATAGTCCGGGAGAAGAGGATCCTGGGAAAGTCCTCCCCCACCGTCACCTTGATATAGGGATAGGTCTTGTCGTCCTTCAGCAGGGTATTGTATTTGGGAGAATATTCCTTGATGAGATTATTCTCCAGCACCAGTGCCTCCAGCTCCGAATCCGTGACAATATACTCAAACCGGGCGATCAGCGTCACCATTTTGTCGATGGCAGGCCCCCTTCCGATATTCTCCCGAAAGTAGGAACGAACCCGGTTATGTAGATTTACCGCCTTGCCCACATATAAAATGACATCTCTGTCATCCCGCATAATGTATACTCCCGGCTCCTTCGGGAGCTTTTTCAGTTCTTCCTCAAAATTGAACATTGACGCCTCCTTCGGATTTTCAACATCCCGTGTCCCTCTGCTCCTGTGCATCAGAAGAGGCTGCGTGCCCACGCCGGCGCCACAGCCTCCTGCCTTCACATCTATCCCTATACTCTGCCGTTGGAAAAACGTCCCCTGGGCCGCTTGTCATCGGAATCGCCGCAGTCCTCCGACGCTTTCTTCAACTGCTCCGAAAAAGAAGCTTCCACGCCGGACTCCTGTTCCCCGGCCTCGGATGCGCTCCTTTCCTCCGGCTGTTGTTCCTCTTGGGCCGGAGCGGAGAAACCTTCTTCCGCTTCCGCGCCTCCCGAGACGTCATCCGGCAGCTTCACCGGCTCCGGCGTCTCCACAGGCCCGGGCATCTCTATCACCTGCGGAATCTCCTGGGGTTTTGCGGTTCCGTCCGTTTCCCCGGCCTCGGATGCGTTCTCTGTCTCCTGTGCTGCCGCAGGCCTTCCGGATTCCGCATTCTTCTCCTCCTGCTTTTCTTCCGGCTCCGGAATTCCTTTTTCCCGGCGGTAGATTTCCATAAACTCCTTGCCGGTTATGGTCTCCTTCTCGATCAGGAACTCGGCCAGCTTATCCATAACGTCTCTGTTATCCCGAAGCAGGGCCAGCGCCTTCTCGTAGCTCTCCTTCAGGATCTCCACCACTTCCGCGTCGATCTTTGCCGCCGTCTCGTCGCTGCAGTTCAACGCCGTCCTGCCCTCCAGATACTGGCTCTCCACCGTAGCCAGCCCCACAAGGCCGAACTTTTTGCTCATGCCGTAACGAGTCACCATGTTCCGTGCAATGTCCGTAGCCTTCTCGATATCGTTTGCCGCGCCGGTGGTGACGGTGTCAAATACCACTTCCTCCGCCGCACGTCCGCCCACAAGGCTGACCAGCATATCCCGCAGCTCCGCCTCGGTGTTCAGGAACTTTTCCTCCTCGGGCACATGCATCACATATCCCAGCGCCCCCATGGTTCTGGGAACGATGGTAATCTTCTGTACCGGCTCGGAATTTTTCTGAAGTGCGCTGATCAGCGCATGTCCCACCTCATGATAGGAGACGATTCTGCGCTCCTCCTTACTCATGATGCGATCCTTCTTTTCCTTGCCCACAAGGACTACCTCCACCGCGTCGAAGAGATCCTTCTGGCAGACATACTCCCTTCCTTCTTTTACCGCATTGATGGCGGCCTCGTTTATCATGTTCGCCAGATCCGAGCCCACCGCGCCGCTGGTAGCCAGCGCAATGGCATCCAGATCCACGGTTTCATCCATTTTCACATCCTTGGCGTGTACCTTCAAAATCTCCACACGCCCCCTTAAGTCCGGCTTATCCACGATAATCCGCCGGTCGAAACGTCCCGGCCGAAGCAATGCCTTATCCAGGATCTCCGGTCTGTTGGTAGCCCCCAGGATCAGGATTCCCTTGGAGCTGTCAAAGCCGTCCATCTCGGACAGAAGCTGGTTCAGCGTCTGCTCCCGCTCCTCGTTGCCGCCTCCGTACTTGGAATCACGGCTGCGCCCGATGGCGTCTATCTCGTCGATGAAAATAATACAGGGAGCATTCTTTGTGGCTTCCCGGAAAAGGTCGCGGACACGGCTTGCACCCACGCCCACATAAAGCTCTATAAAATCGGAACCGGTCAAAGAGAAGAAGGGAACGTGAGCTTCTCCCGCCACCGCCTTTGCCAGCAGGGTTTTTCCCGTTCCGGGAGGTCCCACAAGCAGCGCGCCCTTGGGAAGCTTTGCGCCGATCTTGGAATATTTTCCCGGATTGTGCAGAAAATCCACCACCTCCACCAGGGATTCCTTGGCCTCATCCTCTCCCGCCACATCCTTGAAGGTAACTCCTGTCTCCTTCTGTACATAGACCTTGGCATTGTTCCTTCCCACTCCCATGGGCCCGCCGCTTCCGCCCATCTTGCGGAACATGATGCTGAAGAATACCACCATAATCAGCACCGGCAGCACAATGGAAAGGATAAACTCAAACATCCCCGAGCTGCTCTCAATGGAACGCTCCGCCTCTATGCCGTGGGCCTCCAGCCTTGCGGTCAGCGTGTTCAGGTCTTCCATAATTATGGTATAGTACTTCTTCTGCACGGCCTGCTGCATATCGTACATGCCGATACCGGGAAACATCACCGGCCGCTGGTCGTTGGCTTCCTCTTCCGCCGCATCCTTCTTCAGGGTAAAATATACCGCAATGTCTTTAATGTCCCTGTTGGACTGCACCACGACCTGCTCGATCCGTCCCTCCTCCATATACTGGAGAAACTGGGTGTAGGAAACCTTCTCTCCCTCCACCTTGTTCAGGAAGAACATGGAAAAAATCATCAGCCCGAGAAAAATCAGCGAGAGGATGGATAAAACCATCATCAGGACATTGGGACGGCGCGGAGGTTCATTTCCTCCTCCGCCATTGTCTCCCGGCGTGTTTCCGCGGTTTCCGCCGTTGTATCCTCCGCCGTTGTCAAACCTGTTTATTTTATTATCCATAATAGCTCCATTCTGCCCTTTGTTTTGGAAATTCGCATATCTTCGATAGACAATGAATCTATTTTATTATAGAGATAAGATATTGATAAATCAATAGCATAATTATGAAAAAAACGCATTATCTCTTAAAGATTTCTAAACTGAAATTAATTCCACAAAACGCCGGAAATATGCAGAAGAGGCTTAAACTTTGCAAGTCCTTCGCCCGATGCTATTTCACACAGGTATAACCGTCCTCTGCGGCAAATCCTACAGTACAAACCACCCTTTTCAGCAGCTTGTCATAAACTGCAATGTTAATCCCGTCTGATACCTTGGTGCACTCCTGCTGATTCACAAATGTCCTGCCCGTGCCACCTGATCTGAGAAGCACAATATCAACCCCGTCTGGTTCCATATACCAGTCGCCTGTTTCTGCATTGGTTCTCCAGGTAACCTTTCCGTTTTCGATAATCCAGATACCTCCGCCCTCCTCAAATTCTTCTTTGATCCCAAACAGCATCAACTGATCCGCCAAATAGTCCGTCTCTCTGAAATAATCTCCCTCTGTGGACAGGATAAACGTATAATCCGCAGCATATGCAGCATAGTCCAGAATGTACCGCAACTCAGTGCTCTCCTGCAGCTTAAACGCATTAAACTCATGCTCTCTGGTTGCCGAATTCTGCACCCATAAATCGTACTTTTTATCCCCACGATGATCCTCCATATTAAAATTTTGTACAAGGAACCTTCCAATCGCGTCCGTCACCTTCGAACCGCCTTTGTAATTCACATGTCCTCCATCCAAAAAATCCTGCTCCGGATCAATTTTCAGTTCATCCCGAAGATCCACAAAGTTCAGAAAAGGAATTCCTTCCTCTTCCGCAAGCTCTCCCACATAATTCATGCGCATCTGATCTTCCCTTGAAACAGTCATGGGCGCCAAAAACAAACACAGTTCAATCTCATTTGCTTTCGTCAACTCGATGATCTTCCGAAGCCACTTCTCTTCTTCTATCTCCAGTGTCTCATCACCCTCATAAGGCTCGTTTCCGTCTGTCGTCCAAGTAATCGGGCTGTGGCGCATGCCATCAATCAATGCGCTGAATCCCATATACAGGATATCAGGCCCCATAAAATCCTGATATTGTATTTCCCGATAACGAGTGTGTATGATAGGCCATTTTGCCAAAAAGCTGCTTCTGTCCTCCTCTTCTACCATACCGCTCTCTATTTGTATGCTTCCTGACTTGTCATCTATTATATCCCTTACCATCTGCACATAATTCGGTGATATATGGTATGGCAGTACATTTCTGTACAAATTCCCCTCTGCCGCATAGCCGTTAAAGCCCGCATAATACATTTCCAGGAAAACCACCTTGGGCTTTTGGGTCTTTAGCGCGTCCTTCAGCCAATAGTAGGAAGAAACAAAATCCTGACCTGAAATCGAAAGACTGTAACCTGCAATGCCGTAATCATCCCACAGTCTGGAGCTGATGATAGAACAATAGCAATGGCTGCTTCCCAGAAACAGCACATCAACCACGTCCTCATCCAGTCCATAAAAAGTCTCTACCGACGTATAATAATCTCCCGAACCGTCCTTCCAAGACAGCACATCGTATACCCGCCCCAGAACCAGCAACAGTATCAGCCAAAATGTTATTATGCCTACACATCTTTTTACAATCGTTTTCTTCTCTAATTTGTTTTCCATATATATTCTCTAAAATTGAAAGTATATAAATTGTGACGATTCAAAGTCAATACCATAGACCCCGAAAACCAGAGTGGCAGTAATCAAAGCAATCATAACACCCCATCTGAACCAGATGCACTGCTCCTGCAAAAATACCGCAATATCCTGCCGCCGTTTGTAGCGGATTAGATCAGCCAGAAAAAGAACCACCAGCGAAACCACCAAAATATTAAATTCCGGACGATCCAGCCCCAGCGCATAAATCGTTCCGTTAAATAAGTTCCAGGGATCCCATTTTGTAAACAATCTGCTACAATATCGAAAAGCATGGGACAAAGATACCGATCGAAAAAATATCCAAGCTATATCCGTCAGTACAAAGGTAGTCACTACCTGTGCCAGACGATAGCTGATGCTTTCCTTTTTAGTATGAAGCATGTCGATCAGCCTTGCACGCCATCCGGCCGTAACATCTCCCACCACCTGATACCCGCCGTGCAGCAGCCCCCACGCCACATAATTCCAGTTGGCTCCATGCCACAGGCCGCTGACCGCCATAGTTGCCATCAGATTAAAATATTTCTTCGGTTTGGAACATCGGTTTCCCCCCAAAGGAATGTAGACGTAATCCCGAAACCAGGTACTCAGGGAAATATGCCAACGTTTCCAGAATTCACTGACAGACCCGGCAAAATAGGGTGTCTCAAAATTTTCCACCAGCCGGAAGCCCATCACTCTGGCAGCACCGATGGCTATGGTAGAGTACCCCATAAAATCGCAGTAAATCTGTATGGCAAATCCCACTGCCCCCGCCGCGAGCGCTACCGTCCCATGCAGGTAATAGTTTCCAAAAACGACATCCACTAAAATAGCCACACGGTCTGCTATTACCATCTTCACAAACATTCCCCACACCATCAGCATAAGCCCGCTTACAATATTTCTGTAATTCCACAGCCTTTTCTTTTCCAAATTCCGCATCTGTCCCAGCAAACTCTCCGATCGCTCAATAGGGCCTGCCACCAACTGACAAAAAAAAGAAACAAACAGCGCATACCGCAAAATATTTTTCTCAGGCGTCACCTTTCCCCGATATACATCAATGGTATAGCCAAGAGCCTGAAACGTATAGAAGGAGATCCCCACCGGCAGGAGTACATCAAATCTTTTTTCAAAAAGCTGTATATGCAGCCCCGATAACACTCGGTTAAAGTTCTGTAAAAAGAAATCAAAATACTTAAAGAAAAACAGGATACCCAGATTTACGCACAGACATGCCGCCAGGGCAAGCTTCTTAGTAAGTAGTTTCTCGGCAGAATGCACCAGCAGGCCGCAAAGCCATGTAACAATTGAGGATATCAGCAGTAACAGCGCATATTTTGCATTCCAGCACATGTAAAAATAATAACTGACCGCCAACAGCCATATATACCGTACCTTTCTCGGTATAATAAAGTAAATCAGTGTAACCACAGGAAAAAAAATCAAAAAGTCAATTGAATTAAATAACATTTGCCGCTCCCTTAGCTATAACATTTCAGCTTTTCCTTTGTACTTATTCAATCCAAACAGACTTATTGTACCATAAATTCTCCAATTATAACAAGAATATTCCGTTTCTTCTGCTATTTGCGCCGGAAATATGCAGAAGAGGCTTATTTATTTTCATTCAGGTACAGCTGAACACGATTGTTTATATGATCAATGACGGCTTCCATGGGTCTGATTCCCTCCAGATACTCTTTCGCTTCGTCCCAGATAATATTCTGCATGTGCTGTGTATCCATGGGAAGGGCACGCAGACTTTCCATCAGCTCCAACTGTTCCGCCGCGTCCTCCTGGGTACATTCCCCATGAGGAACAAAATTCGTATCCGTAACGGGTTCCGACCTTCCGCTCCACTCCAGCTCATGCCGCTGACGCTCCTCAAATACTCCTCGGTGAGCGGGCAGAGCAACCCGGGTGACAGACTGCATGTTCCGCTGAGCCTCCTCCTGTAATAAAAAAGACAGAAACTCCCCGCAGCCCTCCGGATTTGCCGAATCCGCGTTTATCGCAAGCAGATCACCCGACAGCGACATGGGAAAAATACCGTCGTCAAAAATACCTCCCAAAGCCGTTTTACCCTGCTCCTGAAGCCTGCGTGTGCTCACAAAGGCTCCCAGGGGAGCAGCCTGCCGGAAACCCACCACGGCCGGGCTGTCCATGGATGCCTTTTCACTGTATCGTTTTGCCGTATTGAGAATCTTTGCAAACAACTCCGTATCAAAATTACAGGTTCCTTTTTCGTAGTCAACCATCCCCCAGAAATCCTCTGAACCCTGGAGAAAAAACATCAGGATTGCCCTGGGCGGAAACCATTCAAAGGAACCCTTCCCCGGATACTCATTCAGGGCATCCACAACGGCATTGATATCCATCCCCTCCGGATCCTCCAACACCTGGCTGCTGACCCAGTAGGTCGTTACGGTTATGGACGGCTTCACCCCATATATGACATCCGTTCCCTCTTCTCTGGCAAAGGCAATGGGAAAATAGTCCTCCACGACAATACCGGAGCCCTCCAGGCAGGAAGTCAGATCCAGAAATGCCCCCTTTTCCACCAGAGCGCTGAAATTTCTGCTGGCCTGCCCAAGAATCAGATCCGCGCCCTTTCCCGCACCGATCTCCAAATCCGTGCGTTCCGCAAATTCCTCCCAGGCTGCGCTCCCGTCGGGCTGCTCCAACACCACAAAATAATCGGAACTGGCGCGGTTAAATTCTGTGATGCACTGCGCCAGCCAGGCCGATACCTGCAGACACCGCAGACGCAGCATGGCCTTTTCCGTCTTTTCATACCGCAATGTCTGAAGAAGTCCCCTGCCGCTGTCCATATACTTCCACAACAGTTCCACGCTGCCGTCCTCCAGCATGCGGAATCCCGCCGGAATTCTCAAATAAAAATTGGGATTGGAGACCGGATCGGAAATCATATCCATATAGGAGGTACTTTCAAAAGACAGCATCAGCCTTTTTTCGGCCCCGCTTTCCTTCTCTGTTATCTCCCACACCCCGTCGCAGTCCATCAGCATCAATCCCCCGGAACCTGTGCCCAGACATTGAAGCGCAGCTGAGTTCAGCCCCAGACGCCGTTCCAGATTCAGTTCCAGCCCCTCCAGCCTTCTCAATCCGCCAGTTGTAAGGTTTATCTCGGCCAGGAACACGTTGTCATTTTCCTCAGCCAGCAAATAGACCCTGCCTTCCTTTGTCTCACAGACACTCCGGCAGGATACTCCTTCCCGGGAACTCAGTTCTCTGCCCTCCCGATCCAAAATCTGCACCCTGTTTCCGGAAACAGCACTGTCATAAAACAGAATACTCTGCCCCTGACTCGTCAAAAACCAGCTTCCAAGAAACTCTTCATACCCGGGCAGAAGCTGCTTAGAGCTTCCGTCTGCCTTGAGCAGCCACACGCCCTCCCATTCTTTTCCTTTTCCCAGCATGATCTGTGCCGTCTCGTCCTCATAAAACTGAAAACCATAGTACTGTCCGGGCAGCTGAGAGTCAAAAACCTCCCGTTCCTCCACGGAGAAGTCATAATATTCCAACGGACTGTCCTTTCCGCATGCAGTCAGCACAAAAAGACAGATAGCCAAAATAAAAAGAGCGTTATATACAAATCTCTTCAAGACTGCTTCCTCCTGACTTTGATTCCCGATCCGGCAAAACGGCTTCTTTATCCTTTATTGCACAATCACTATAATATGTATCCGTTCTATTGTCAATATCCGCCCATTCCCGAATTTCCTGAGCGAAAATATATTCCCTGTGCAGAGAATTTGTGATAAGATAGAGAAGTGTTTTTGTATGCAAAGCATGAAAAGCCACTTTTAAGAATTGATTTATGGCCCGCCGAAGAAGGCGGACAGGGGGGATTATACATGAAAATCGGTTTTGACAATGAAAAATATCTGAAAATGCAGTCCGAACACATCAAGGAACGCATCTCCCAGTTCGGGGACAAGCTTTACCTGGAATTCGGCGGGAAGCTCTTTGACGACTATCACGCATCCCGGGTTCTGCCGGGATTTGCGCCGGATTCCAAGCTCCGCATGTTGATGCAGCTGTCAGAGTACGCGGAGATCGTCATCGTCATCAGCGCCTCAGACATCGAAAAGAATAAAGTGCGGGGAGACCTGGGCATCACCTACGATGTGGACGTGCTCCGGCTGCGGGACGAATTCCAGCAAAAGGGGCTGTATGTGGGCAGCGTGGTCATCACCCACTACTCCGGCCAGAACAGCGCAAACCAGTTCAAGGCAAAGCTGGAAAAGAAAAATATCCGGGTCTATCTTCACTATACCATCGAGGGTTATCCCTCCAATGTGCCTCTGATCGTCAGCGCAGACGGCTACGGTAAAAACGATTACATCGAGACCTCACGGCCCCTGGTGGTCATCACCGCTCCCGGACCAGGCAGCGGCAAAATGGCAACCTGCCTGTCCCAGCTCTACCACGACAACCTGCGTGGCATCAAGGCTGGATACGCGAAGTTTGAGACCTTCCCCATCTGGAACATCCCTCTGAAGCACCCGATCAATTTGGCATACGAGGCGGCTACGGCAGACTTGAACGATGTCAACATGATCGACCCCTTCCACCTGGAGGCCTACGGAAAGACTACCGTCAACTACAACCGGGACATTGAAATCTTTCCTGTGCTGAACGCCATTTTCGAGGGCATTTACGGCCGCAACCCCTACAAATCCCCCACGGATATGGGTGTCAACATGGCGGGAAACTGCATCATAGATGACGAAGCCTGCTGCCAGGCCTCCAACATGGAAATCATCCGGCGCTATTACTCCAGCCTGAACAGAGTCATACGCGACGAAGCTTCCGAAAACGAAATTTACAAGATAGAATTGCTCATGAAGCAGGCAAAGATCTCCACCGATGACAGAAGGGTGACGGTTGCCTGCAAAAAAAGAGCCGAGGCCCTGGGAGTACCCACCGCCGCCATCGAGCTTCCCGACGGACAGATCATTACCTCCAAAACCTCGGATTTTTGCCGCCCAGGTAGCGAACCTTCAGATCCTGGATGGGTTCGATGGCGGCGGGCTTGATCAGATGCGTGTCATGCTGGACGCCTGCCAGATGCTTCAGGGCGTTCAATAAAAGGGCAGCGGAAGCCCCCAGGAAATCCGAGGTTTTGGAGGTAATGATCTGTCCGTCGGGAAGCTCGATGGAACAGCTTCCGAACCTGAAGGGCTGTCAGGTTCACACCTCGGTGATGCTCTCCGAGGTGGATATCAAGATCTACAAATGCCTGGGCGTGGATCTCACCAGCGAGCCAATCCAGACGACAAAGAAGCGGTATTAGAAAACGCCGAAAGGCCGACACTTCTTTACGGAGTGTCGGCCTTTCGGCATATTATAACTTTTTCAGATAATTCCCGTCCACACTGACATCTTCGTTTACCACCACAAAGGCGCCGGGATCAT
>Ga0224737_10022_pt1 | contig 21991 bp, 27 predicted proteins | sample LIM_B_Water_Pos_FD_161632 | JGI IMG/M metagenome (GOLD analysis project Ga0224737, IMG submission 161632) | Enriched cells from gastrointestinal tract of the lab mouse from Pacific Northwest National Laboratory (PNNL), Richland, Washington... | ecosystem: Host-associated > Mammals > Digestive... | reverse complement strand
TCTTCCCGCCAAGGCGTACCGGCTATGTAAGTAGCTTGCCAGATGCAAACAAGAGAAAGCGTGGCAATAATTTGGCCAATTTGCGGATTTGATGTGCTGAAATATTTCGTTACTATTCTGTGATACTAAAGTAGAACAGCCTCACAGCTCCACCTACTCGCCCTCATAGTAAAATCTGCCGGAACGTCAGATTTGTGCGAATTGTCACGTGGCAAAAACTTCATCACAACATAGATTTATAATGTGGGCTGCGCACCGCTGCCGGTTGCGGGCCTTTCAGGAATAAGGGAATTCAACAGATGATTGCTCCGGAAGAGCTACAGCGCCGAATAGAAAAAAGACTTGCCGAGAGCAGTTTTTCACAACCGGAACTTCTGATCCGGCGGGCGCATCGTTTGGCGCAGGAAGGCAAGAACGGATCAGCCTCGGTGGCCGACGCACTGCTGAAGGAAGCCGGTTCGCAAATAGGTCTGCAGGAGCTTTCCGAAATAATCGACCACAAGCCCTGGCTGCTCGAAACGATTATCAATGGCGCTGGGAAAAAGGTCGGCAACTCCGACCATCATTAGATGTGCGTTAGAACAAACATTTAGAGCGCATTTCCAGTATTTTTCTTTCGATACATGACTGCAAGGGGAGACACAGATGAGGATAACCGGACCTCAATGCCGTGCAGCCAGAGCGCTTGTGGAATTCTCACGCGACCGTCTGGCCCAACTATCGGGGATCGAAGCAGCGACCATCGAGCAGTTTGAGCGCAAGCTCGGTACGCCAACGGGCGAACAGATACAGGCATTGGCCAATGCGCTGGAAAAAGCCGGTGCGCAATTCATTCCCGAAAATGGTGGCGGTGTCGGGGTACGCCTGAAATTCAATCGTTCGGAGACCAAACGCATTGCCAATCTGGAGAACGAGGGCGGCCCGACTGCCTCCGACGAGGTGCCGTAGCAAGCGCAGGCTTTTCGATAGCGCGTCCTGAAAACGACCGCGTAAATAGTTGGAGCGCCGACCCGGTTCAATCAGCTCGGCGCTCCAGACTCTCAATTCCTGAAAAGGCTTACTTGTCAGTCAGGGCTGGCGGATTCAGACGCTCCTGCATCTTGATCGTCACCAGATCCTTGGCTTCAAGATTATAATCTTTGAAAGCAGCACCGCGAAGAACCTGATCGTCATAGGTCTTGACGTAGTAAGTCATGTTCTTCATGTCGGCGATGGTCGTCCACTGCGTGTATTCGAGCGGCGTTGCCGGGTCCACGATCCAGCCCTTGGGAATATCAAAGTTGTTGGCGATATGCTCGGCCAGACGAACGCTTTGCGGCCCGCTCGGCACCTTTGCGGCCGACAGAACGAAAGCCGTTGCGCGCACAAACCTTGATGGAGGCGTCGTGTCTCCAGGCACGCCCAGCATACCCGATCCTTCACCCAATGGCGTGAAAGTAGCGCCATTGACCTTGAGCGGCTTGGTATTGTCCGGCGACAGGTGAACATAATTGCGCAGATTGGTCATGTGCCAGTCGAAGGACGGCGAATTCGTCATCACTCCGAGCGGATTGTCATAAACCTTCAGCTTGCCATCGATGGGTTCAATGACAATCGATGCACCCGTCGCATCGTGCAGTGTATAATGCACAGGTGGTGCGAAACCCATATTGGGTTGCTTGACATCAATGACGGCAATGCTGCCAAGAGCTGCCTTCACTTCCGCCACGGTGGAGAAATTGGTCAGGGCCCAGCTCAAAACATCCCAAGGAGCAAGGCTGTCTTCCGCCTTGGCCGTGGAAGGATCCTGGAACTTGGCGTAATCCGGGAAATAGAGGATGCCGCCCGCAAGTCCCTTCTCATTCATGCCATCCGTGAGAGCCGGAATGCCGAATGCATTCATGCCGATCACGGCATATTTGCTCTTCCATTGCTTGCCGGGTTTCGCATCGGCGGCGGTCGCCGTGAAAGCATAGTTTCGCGGAACGACGATCATATCGGACTTGAGTTCGAACCCGAACTCCATCGTGCGCGCATAGACCATACCACCGTCGCTCGTCGGGAGAACGAAGCTGGTGCAGGCGAAAGCTGCCTGAGGAACGACCAGAGCTGCAGCGATGAGAGCAGTTGCAGCGCCCCGCGCAAACATCCGGCGAGACGACTTCCAGATAGATTGTTTCGTTTTCATGATGACCTCGTTACTCCACGATTTGTCATATTAAGAATTGCCAAAATAACTTCCTCGCCTCGCCTCAATGAGAAAAGAGGCGCCGCTCCCATTCCGAATAAATGGTTGCACCTGATGAAAGTCAACAGAACAAACCTTAATATAAGTATCAATTTTCAGTTTATTTCCCGGAATGATTAACATATATATGGAGAAAGATTTGAATCTGATGTATTATCGAAATTGCTAATACATAATCCAGGGGGTTTTTTCGGTGAAAGACGGAAGATCGCGTAACCAGAACGGGAATTTACTGTTAAAATTTTCCAGAAATATTATATTAGCATCAACTGTTTTAATAGGTATGTCAGCGACATCGTTCGCGGCAGATGCCGTGACAACACAACCAGAAATTCAGGACCAGCAGCGCTGGCGCGTGATTTTCAGCCCATATGTCTGGGGTGCATCGCTGAACGGCACCGCTGGTCTGCTAGGCCGCAGCACCGATGTCAACGTCCCCTTTCGCGAGATTTTCGATAATCTCGATATGACTTTCATGGGCAATGTCGATATCAGCAACGGCACGGTTGGTTTTTTCATCGACGGTCAGTACGTCAAGACCAGTCAGGATGAAAACCTCCGCGACAACGAACTCGCCCTCGATATCAAGACAACCACCTTGGCAGCTGGTGCTTATTATCGCGTCTATGAACAGCAGCTCGAGGGAACGACGCTCTTCGGAAACCAGCGGATTTTCGCGATTGAACCAACCGTGGGTGTTCGCTGGACAAGACTGGAGGCCGGACTTGAAGTTGGCCCTTACAGCGAGTCGCGCAAGGTGGAATGGACCGATCCCTTTGTAGGCGCGCGTGTCTTCTACGACATCAATGACCGGTGGAACATTTTTGCAGAAGCCGACATTGGTGGTTTCGGAGCTGGAACCAAACTCAGCGCCAATGGCCAGATCTATCTTGGATATCGAACAATGGTTTTCGATATTCCCACGACATTCCGTGTCGGCTACCGGGCGCTTTATCAGGACTACAAGGACAACGATACGGTTGAGAATTTCAAGTATGACGTGACCCAGCATGGGCCAGTCGTCGGTTTTTCCGTCTCGTTCTAGTGCACAACAAATTAGTTTCTGTTGTTTGACCCGCCGGCAAAACCGGCGGGTTTTTTGCTATTCTCTCCCCTTGATCAGCTCTAAGTAAAATTCAACGACTTCCGGTAATAATAAGCGGGGAATAATCTGGGGGAATGAATGACCTATATCTTCGAGCTGCCGATCTATCTTTCTTTTACGGCCTTCGCCGTACTTGGAATTGTGTTCTATGCGGTTGGACGTTTCGCGCTCGACATGCTGTCCAAACATGCCGCCAGCGACGCTCTGTCCATTCCGATCGGTGCTTTCATCAGCACCATTGCGACGGCCTGGGCCTTGTCGCTCGGTTTTGTTGCCGCTGATATCTGGAGCGTCAATTCCCGGGCAGATCAGGCGATCAGTGAAGAACGCTCGGCCATTTCCCGTCTGATCGGAACGTCCAGGGCCGAGATATTGAATGCGCCTGAACTTACTGCCGCCCTCACCGGCTATCGCCTTGCCGTGATCGATGACGAATGGCGCGAAAAGATCAATGTCGAGCCAGCAGGTTCCGTTGAAACGGCGTTGCAGAGTATCCGGCGCGAGATCATCAATCTGGCACGCGCCGACGTGCCGTCACCCGTTATCTCCCAGCTCATCAACGACTTCGATGAACTGCAGGACGCGCGCAATACCCGTCTGGCTGTCGGATCGACCTCAATCGACTATTACAAATGGTATCTCGTGCTTTCTCTTACATTCCTCACGGCGATAACCATTGCAGCGACCCACGCGGACCGTGTGCGAGCTGGTGTAAAGGCGCTCGTCATTTATTCGCTGACAGCCTCATTCTGCCTCTGGATTCTCGCAATCCACGCCAATCCCTATCAGGGGCTGGAACGCCTTGAACCGTCCCTGCTTTTCACCAGCCACAAGCACGGTTAAGATACCTGGAGATTCGATTTATTTTATCCTGCTGAAATTGCAGGGAAATCTTCTCAATCGAACGCGGAGCAGCGATTTGATGAAACTGCTGGGCGCTGGCGCCCTCATAGGCTTGGCCTTCCCGGTCGGAATGGCTTCTGCACAAACCTTCAGCGTCTGCCACGGTTATGAATGCCATTACCGGACCAAAGTTACGCTGACCGCGAAGGACCAACAGCGTATCCGGAACCTTCTGCAAAATGGCAGTCGCAGCGCAGATGGCGAACGGAAAGCACTGCGAACGGCAGTTGCAATCTTCGAACAGCGCGGTACCGCAGCGATTGGCGTCCGGGACAAGCCGAGAATGCAATTCGGCAAGGCCCGAATCAAGGGCCAGATGGATTGCATCGATGAATCGACCAATACCGATAACTTCCTGCGCTACCTGCAATCACGCGGCTGGCTGAAGCACCACACTGTCGCGCGACGCACGTCCCGCGGCGCTTTCTTCGATGGACGATATCCACACTGGACGGCAGTTGTCGAAGACAAGCAGGGCCAGAAATGGGCCGTCGATTCCTGGTATGAGGCAGGCGGCGGACCGCCAGACATCATGCCGCTGCAGCAATGGAAGCAGCGCGGTTATATGGGCGAGCGTTAAAACTCGTTCGCCCGTCTTTCCACTTACAATCACTGCCTTATATCGCCCTGCGAAGGGCATTCACTCAATAGCAAACGGGCATCCTGCCCTAGAGATTACCGGGCATCACAGAGGGGACGATCCATGCCGATTTTGAAGCGGTCTTTTTCCAGCATCTGCACTACAGCGCTCGTTGCAGGCAGCATGCTTGCCGCACCGATTGCCGAAGCTTGCACACGTTTCGTGTATCACGGGGCCAACGATCAGGTGATGACCGCCCGATCCATGGATTGGAAAGTGGATGTTGCGACCAATCTCTGGGTCTTTCCACGCGGCATGAAACGTTCCGGCGAGGCCGGCAAGAACTCGCTTCAGTGGACATCCAAATATGGCAGTGTGATCGCCTCCGGTTACGACATTTCCACGACAGATGGACTGAACGAAGCAGGACTTTCCGTTGGCGCATTGTGGCTCGTTGAATCGGAATATCCGAAATATGACGGCACCACACCGGGCCTCAGCATCGCGGCTTGGGCGCAATATGTGCTTGATAACTTTGCCACAGTCGACGAGGCGGTCAAAACTCTGCGCGCAGAGCCTTTCACCATCGTGACGGACAAGGTCCCCGGTGAAGACAGACTGGCCACGTTGCATCTGGCCATATCCGATTCCAGCGGCGACAGCGCGGTCATCGAATATATCAACGGCAAGCAGGTGATCCATCACGGCAAGCAATATCAGGTGATGACCAATTCGCCGACATTCGACGAGCAGCTTGCGCTCAACTCCTATTGGACCCAGATCGGCGGCACTGTCATGCTGCCGGGCACCAATCGCGCCGCCGACCGTTTCGCGCGCGCATCGTTCTATGTAAACGCCGTCCCGAAAACCGACGACCCTGTTGAGTCGATTGCCAGTGTTTTCAGCGTCATCCGGAACACTTCGGTGCCTTTCGGCCTGACAACACCTGACCAGCCGAACATTTCCTCGACGCGCTGGCGGACGGTGGCCGACCAGAAGCGCATGCTTTATTTCTTCGAATCGGCTTTGACACCCAATGTCTTCTGGGTTGATCTCAAGGAAATCGACTTTTCGCCAGAGACCGGCAAGGTCAAGAAACTCGACCTCGGCGTCAATCAGACCAACACGTTCAATGGCGTCGTCAACGACAGTTTCAAGGAAAGCGAGCCCTTCAAGTTCCTCGGTCTTTGAGCTGGTTCTACAGTTTTTTGCTGAACCAATCACGCTCCGCTGCGTTAGTTATCCATAACCAACCCAGAACGGAGGACCAACCAATGGACTGGAATCGCGTTGAAGGAAACTGGAAACAGGCCAAGGGCAAGATCAAGGAACAGTGGGGTAAACTTACCGATGACGATCTCGACCAGATCAATGGCCGGCGCGAGCAGTTGGAAGGCAAAATCCAGGAACGCTACGGCATAGAAAAAGACCGCGTGCGTTCTGAACTGGATGATTGGTACAATCGCCAGACCTGGCTTTCATAAAGCCGCATCCTTCAAGAGAAAGCCCTGCCCATTGGCAGGGCTTTTTCAATTATTACCGGCAGCCATCCACGCGCTGCAGAGAGGCGGAAAGCCCCATCAGGGAGAAGGTATAGCGAGTCTGTGTACCGCGTGCCGACGTTGCCTGCACATTGAGCGTTTTGCCCGCGCGCATTGCCCGCATCAGCTTCGCTTCGTCGGCAACATTTTCCGCCCAGGCGCGATTGCCCTCGCTGAAGAACGGAAAGCGCGCGCCATCCACCATCACATTGACCGAACTGTTGGCTTTCAGCTGATATCCCATCACCAATTGAGGGCTATACTGGCCATCCGCCTTGGAAATAATCACGAAATTATCGCCGTGCTGCACGCCGGTCGGCTGAAAATTGATCGGCACAGTCAAAGCATAGCATTTGTTACCCGCAAGCTCGGTGTTCTGGTAAACGCCCCAATCGCGGAATTCACCCAAATAACTCGTCTTCGCTGAAGCCGCGAGAGAGCTCGCCACCAACCCTGCCAATGCCAGCGCAACGGTGGTTGCATTTTTTCTCATCGCCCAAAACCTCCATTTTGTCGCCAGTTCACGTCACTTAAAAAATTGTTTCATTGCGTTACTATTTTCTTAACGAACTGCTAAAATTTGTTGAAAGTTTGCGATGGAAAGCAAAAACACCGGTCTGTTGAACAGACCGGATACCGCACAAGGTAACAGCTCCAATGGAAATATCGCGCAACGCGACAAAATTGATTGAAGGAGACATCGCAATCCCCAAGAAGCCCCCCCTTAGACCTCCCGAAATATTTGGTCTGGTACCACATTGCCGTTTTTGCCTGCATTGCACAGGATAACGCGGCACCCGACAATCGCGAGTACAGTTAAGTTCAAAAAAGTCCATGAAGACATGCCGACCACGTATATATGTAGATCGGCATATCTCAATGTTACGCGTTGATTACATCTTTGGCAGCAAGACCTTATCAATTACATGAATAACGCCATTTGACTGCTTCACATCAGCAATGGTTACGTTCGCAACATTGCCATTCTCGTCGGTTAACGTAATCTTATCGCCGCTTTCCTTTGCCTTGAGAATACAGCCACCGACTGTCTTCACATCATGCGAGCCCTTGTCATCGGCAATCATCTTCTTGATGTTCTTTGACATCGCGTCCGCTGCAACGACGTGGCACGTCAAAACCTTGGTTAGCTTTGCCTTGTTTTCAGGCTTAAGCAGTTCATCAACAGTGCCTTTTGGAAGTGCGGCAAACGCTTCGTTTGTTGGTGCAAACACTGTAAATGGCCCCTTACCTTTCAGCGTTTCCACAAGGTCTGCGGCCTTTACTGCTGCAACCAGTGTAGTGTGGTCTTTGGAGTTCATCGCATTTTCAACTATGTTTTTGTTCGCATACATTGGCGAGCCGCCGACATTGGGGTTTTCGGCATAAGCAGATGTGGCAGCAACCAGCATTACAGTTGCTGCTGAAAGTGCACGGAACGTAAAGGGGTTCATAGTCTGTCTCCTCCTAAAGCAAACAATTCTGGGAGATAACACCTGCCCAGAAGCTCCTGAAAAGGTAGCCAATGAGGAAGACGAGATTAGAAAGAGAAAAGTTTCAGGAGCCAAGCCAAACTTGTGGCACCTTACAATGGGCGCACAATACCACTAGCCACGATTGGGCCAGATGGTACCCCGGTTGGAGACCCGCCAAATGGTTCAAGACTGACGGCGAGTGTCGTACCCGCTGTAATATCGTCGCGTAGTTCAAGCGGAATGGTAAGTTCCCCTTGTTTGCCTGGCTTAAAGATGCCCAGCGAAACCGGGTTGCCTTTTTGCAGTACCAACCAAAGTTCAAGCGATTTCTCGCCGGAGGCTCCAGCTGCAACAGGGATGACTTGAAGATATCCGCTGGCCGGATCATAGGAAGCGAGCAAATTCACACGTACGTCTGTTGCTGACAGTTCGGCAACCAGAGGACCGCTGTTCTTAGACGTTAGATTACCGCCGAAAGCGAAGATAATCGCTACACCGGCAGCGATTGTTGTTGCCAAAGAAACCCATCGCCAGAAGATAACAGAACTCCATAACGACACAGTATGCCCTGCATCCTGTGTCGATCCAAACAATCGCTTCTCTATTTCTCCGAATATATTTTCATTCACTGGCAATTCTTGATAGTCGTCATTGAAATGCGAGAAACTGATCTGCCATCGCTCAACTAGTAACGCGAACTCCTTGTCATGAAGCATCCTTTGCTCCACTTGGCGACGCTTCTCATTTGACAAAACGCCGAGCACGTATTCACCAGCCAGCACGTCATCCTGACCGCGTTTGCCATGATTTTGCTCGCTTGATGTCATCGCTGCATGCACTCTCTCAGTTTCAATAGACTGCGTCGCAACCAAGTGCGTACAGTATTCAAAGGCACTTGTAATTCCTGGGCGAGCTCAAGATAGCTGAGACCTTCCACATAAGCTTGCCGAACCGCTTTCGCATGAACTTGATCAAGCTCTCGCATGCAATCATCTATCCGGCGTCCTTCGTCTCTTGCCAGCACCTCCTTCTCGGGGCTTGGATTGACGTCGTCAGCCAGATCATGAACTTCGTCAAGATCCTCCGTAACAGGTTTTCTTGCTCGAATGACATCTATTGAATGATTGCGGGCGATAGTTGCCAACCAAGCTGAAGCCACGCTTTCACCAATCCCAAACGTACTCGAACGTTTCCAAATCTTGATATAGACGTCTTGAAGGGCTTCCTCTGCCTCCGATCTGTCTTTCAATATACGAAGGCAAATCGCGAATAGTTTCGGGCTAGTATCCTTATAAAGTGAGGCGAAAGCGTCTTTGTCACCCAAAGCCACTTTGCTAATCAGAACGGATGTTTCATCTGTCTGTTTCAACGAAATTAGTGCTTCTCATACGAATCTGCGGGATCAGCGAAAACGATTATTCGGCATCCGTATCAGTCCAGCATAATACTCTTTAAAAGAGCTTGAATATGCTCAATCATATGCAAAAACTAATTGCTGTAAATATCAACTTGAATAGCCGCTTTACTTGCACCAACTGGACATGGTTTGGCTGAGTCTCGTTTAGAGTTGCAAACGAGCGCACAGAACGGCGAACTCGCCAAAGATAAGCCAAATAAATTACTGAGGGAGAAAATGGTGGGCCCGGAGGTTCTACGGATTTCCGGCCTTTTCAATGGCTTACAAAAAAGTGGGACAGAAAAGCATGCGTTATAAATATTATGTTTTTTCATGCGCCTGCCCCACATTTCAGCAGCCAAGCGACCAAGCTTATGCACCGATTTTCCACAACCGGAAAATGCCGATTGACTAACTTTCAAAATGAGAACATTTTAGGAACATATCCACACTGAGCGGAATATGTTCCTGAGCGCATAGGTGCACGGGGCAGGTTTCGCTCGCCCTGATTTTGGAGCGTGCCTTGCGCCTTCCTGAGACTATAGAGCGTCTTTATTTGGACTTTGACGGCTTTTTTGCGAGCGTCGAACAGCAATGCGACCGGCGTTTACGTGGTCGCCCCATCGGAGTCGTGCCCTTCGAAGGCACCGACCGCACTGCCGTCATCGCCTGCTCGAAAGAGGCGAAAAACTTCGGCGTTAAAAACGTCATGCCGATCAAGGAAGCGAAGCGGCTCTGCCCCGATCTTATCCTAGTCCCGCAAAAGCCGGACCTTTACCGGCGCGCTCACAATGCCCTGCTCTGCGAGATCGAGACTGTCATCGCCATCGACACAGCAAAAAGCATAGACGAGCTGACATGCGTGCTGGACGCCAGCGGCAAACGAGATCCGGAGCTACTGGCAGCGCGCATTAAATCGGCGATCTCTGACAACATCGGCCCGTTTATCACATGCTCAATCGGATTCGCCGCAAACCGCCAGCTTGCAAAGATCGCCTGCAAGGCCGGGAAAGAAGAAACAAAGCGTCGAGGATCCTACGGCAATGGACTGGCCATTTGGTGGCCTGCGATCATGCCGGACCCGCTTTTGCGCGTCGAGCTGGAGGATATACCCGGAGTCGGATCGAATATGGCAAAGCGGCTTTATCGCAATGGCGTGTTTACAACCACCCAGCTCTACGCCTTACAACCGAAACACATGCGGAAGATCTGGAACAGCGTCAACGGTGAGCGACTTTGGTATGCCCTTCACGGCTATGATATCCAGGCGCCAGCACAGCAGCGAGGAATGTTTGGCCATGGTCGCGTTTTGCCACCAGAGGCGCGCTCGATCACAGGTGCTTATGAGATATCCCGGCTACTGCTGACCAAAGCCGCCCGCCGTCTTCGTCGTGAAAATTTCTATGCAGCAGGGTTGTGGCTATGGCTTTCAGTGCGTGACGGATCATGGTTCGGCAAACATTACTTGCCCGTAGTGAATGACGATCAAGCTATTCTGTCGGCGCTGCGCCTGCTCTGGCAACGCGTGCGAGACGACCATCCGCGAGGCATAACCATCTTTCGGGTCGGCGTGACGTTGTATGATCTGTCACCAGCAGGCGAGCGTCAGATGGACATGCTGAATAATGACGATGCCGTGCGCCAGAAATGGGAAAAGGCAAATAACGCCGTCGATACACTCAACACGAAATACTCTGGCACTATCGTCAGTATGGGCGAATGGAAGCCACCTGCAGGCGGGCATGTCGGTGGCAAGATCAGTTACACCCGCATCCCGTCCGCAGAGGATTTCTGGTAATGGGCAACTGGAAATCCACAATCAAGGTCCGAGATCTGGATGATGAACAGCAACTTGAATTGACCTGCAAAAAATGTGGTCGCGTGACCTACGCGACAAAGCAGCTGCTTTGCGAGGGGACCGATCGTTCACAGAAATATCTGGATGAGATCGAGGCGAAAGCCCGATGCAAGGCGCGCGGTTGCCATGGGCACATGCGCATGGCCATGGTCAGGCTTCAGGAAATGAGCGGCTTTGTCGGAGGACTGGCATAAGCACCTCCAAAGCAAAAGCCCGCCACGTCGTCGACGGGCGGGCTTTTTGCTCGGATTTATCGCGGTATCAGGGGCGGCGCTGTCCAGCTTCCAGGCGCTGCAGGATCTCCATCACAACACGGACATCCCCACGCACTGTCGTTAATGTTTCCTGAATTTCCTTCGAATTATCAGCTGCGCTTTTGATCGCCTGGGAGTTTGAGGCAATCTGATAGCTCATACTTTCCTGATTACTGGAAAGCTTGCGGATATCGGCCTCTATAGTTTGGAACCGCTGATCGTTTTTTCCCTTATCCTCGCGCACTTCGGCTAAGCGCTCTTTATGATAAGCCTCGTGCGAGAGCTTCCACTTAGTGAGATCCTCAATATCGCGAGATCTGTTGACCCAAATCGTCACGCCGCCGAGGATGAGGACGGCGATCTGCCCGAGCTGCAGCAGCGTGTTGAAGTTCCACTCAAATTTTCCTTTGCTTGGTAACCGCATCGCACCTTCCCTCACCGTAGCCCCCTTGCCCAGCTGTCATAGAATTCCGCACATCGATCCGTTCGCGCATTCTGCCTGTCCAGCGCCGCTCGCTCCCTTTTAAGGATGGAGCGGACTTCCGCCCCCTCGATCAACAGCGCATGCGACTCTTTCTTGCGACAGTCATCGGGATATTCAGCTGGGACAATGCGCGCCTGCGCTTTGCCCTGCTGTTCAGCAGCCTCTTGCAGCAGTCGATCATTGGCGCAGGAACTGCAAATCATCGCGATCAAGCAGACAGGCACGACCCGCCGCTGCCAGCTTTTTCTCATAATCCGCTATCTCCTGTTCAGATTTTTCGATCTGTGCGGCCTCAGCTGCGCGAGCGTTCCGCAACTGCACCTGGTAGGCTTCAATCACAATCGCGTTGGCTCTGCCCTGCCGTAGCAGCTCGTCGCGTTCCGCCCGCAGCGCCGCCGCCTGAAATTCAGGCACGAGGCCTTTCTTTGCCTGCCCTTCGAACACGGCGCCAATATAGGGAAGATCTTTGAGAACCGGCACGCCGTTAAAATAGATCGCAGACAGCACGATCCCGACGGCGCAGCCAGCGCTGATTTTGAGATAGTCCAGCAGGCCGAACATCACAGACCCGCCAGACAGAGTTCCAGTTCACCGATACGTTGAGCGTCGCCCAGCTCGCGGCGCTTTTTCAGCCCATCCACAACCCTGCCCCCGGCACGATTGAATGCAGTCATCGCATTACAGGCGGCGCGCCACTGTCGCTCACCCATGCGGCGGGCGGCAGTTGATTTGCAGGCCGCACCAGTCCCGATGTTGTAGGAGAGATCCAGCATAGATGCCTGCACGCTGATGGGTGCCTGATCGAAAGTGCGGATGCACTTGCGAAGCGGTTGCCGGAAATCATTCTCTAGACGAGTGATGAGCTTTTCGCGGCACTGCTTGTCGGTGTAATAGTCGCCTTTCTGCACGCCTTTGGTTTCACCCAGGCAAACAGTCCAGACCCTGCCGAGCTTGTCATAATAGGCATGGTTTTCCATACCTTCCCACGGTGCGGTCAGATAAGTCGCCGTCAAAGCGACGAGCCCCAACCCAGACGCCAGAGCAGCCTTTGCGCGTTTACTCGCCATTTCGAAATACCTTCTGAGAAACAAGGCGCATCACAAAGGCTGCGACCACCACAACAAAGGTCAGCAACGCGAACACGCCGGAGGGGATGGGAAAAGTGTCACCAAGGAGCGGCAACACGGCTTCAATGCCGGTTAGAACACCGGCAAGCAGGATCAGGCGGACAGACCACGCCTTTCGCAAGACGTGCCGCCAATCGGGCACAAGCTGCATGACAGCCTCTATTTGACGATGGATATGAGGGAGATCTTCAGCTGCAGGCTGATATTGTCGTAGGCGACATAGCTCCAGCCGATCCAGCAACCACAGATCCTGCCGAAGATATTGAAGCGGGCGCGATACGAGAAAAACAATCGGCCATTCGCGTCTCGATACACACCCTCATAGAATGTGCCGGGTTTCGACCAGTCAAAGCCGCCGCTATCGATCTGATAAACAGTGGTAACGCCTTCGAACCTGAAACCGAAAACATTGGCCGCAAATCCGTAAGCCGGGTTTCGCATGATCCATCGTGTTCGCTGCCACCACAATTTGAAGCCCTTGGCTTGCGGCCAACCTAGCTGATGTTGCCCGCCGTCCAGGTCGTCATCATGCGTGTGAAAAAGCGAGAACGGATATGGCAGAACCGAAAACCCTGCCAACACCGACCAGAGCGCCAAAATAGGTGCGATCAGGATCGCTACCAACTTGGCAATAAGCAGCAAGATCCCGTAGATCGCCCACTTGATGAAGACGACCGGATAATTCCGGATGATGTATTTCATGATTGCCCCGTTGGAAATTCGAGCGGCGCTAGGCGCGACCTATACCCATGCCCATAGGTGACCCGCCCGTCGTTGAGGTTGCGGGCGCTTGCGGTTTAGGATCCGGCACCGCAGGCGTTTTCGGGCTGTTCTCGTTTGTTTTCGACGTGCTGGCCGCAGTCGATTTTTTCTTGTCCTTGGATGACTTGCTGGCGACCGGTTTCAGCTTCGCCTCGATATCGGTCATATATCCCGACTTGCTGATGCGATGGGTTGCCGTCTCGATAATGAATTCTATGCCGTCAATTTCCGGCCGCACATTCTGGTAGGAAAACGGCGCGCCTGCCCGAATGGTCGGATCGCCAAATACCGTGACAAAGGTTTTGACCGTCTCGGCTTTCAGGCTTTCGGCCTTTGATTTCGCAGCTTTTTTCGCTTCGGCTTCCGTGCTGAAATTTTCCTTCACCGTAAAATCGGCAGTGCCTTCCTCGTCGCTATCTTCCTCGACCTCGACCGTCTCAGCCTTGGCGCGGTCACGAACCTTCGCGCGCACCGTTTTGACTTTTTTACGATAAGCGAAATTGATCCGGCATGTGCCTTGCACGATCTCGAACGGCCCGACGACAATAGGTGTCAGTTCTTTTCCGCTTGCGGACCTCCCACTGCCGCGCTTGGCAAAAATCAGCTTGCCATCTTTCACCGAGAACAACGCACCATGAATACGAGCTAAACGCTCGCAGACGTGCATGTCGCTCTCGTCCTGCTGACCGAACCAATCATACTTGTGCGAAGCGACCTCGTCGTCCATGACAGGCTGCAAACCGTTTTCGGAAGCGATTTGCTGGAGGATCTCGGCAACAGTCTTTTCATCCCAGTGGCGGGAGCGGCTTTGCTTGAATTTGTCGCGGATATTCGCCCCTCGCCCGCGAATGTTCATGCCGTAAGGAAGGCAGCGGATCTCTGGGTCATCCACCGTGAACGCCCCGAAAGGGAGTATGCCGGTTTCTGCATAGCCAAGCGACACTTCGATCTTGTCGCCTTTCTTCGGGATGGCGGCGAACGGGTTGCCATCATTCAGGTCGACATCAATCGAGTCCGAGCCGACACCCTCTTTGTCAGTGACAGTCAGCGAGATAAGCCGTTCATTCACAATGGACGCGACGGCTTTGCCGTTGACTTTTATTTCAAAGGCTGGAGTCTTCATTTCACCCTACCCTAGATTACGTGGGTATATCGCGCTGGGGGCGCAATCTGTTTTGGGGAGCGATAACGATGATTATGAGATGGGGATTTGCGTTCGCAATTATGCTGATTGCGACCGCTGCACACGCGCAGGAATACCGGTTGAAGACCTTCGCCGGAGCAAACAATATTATTGTGTGGCAGTCGAAAGACGCACAATCGGAAGGGATGAAACTCATTGAGGCGGGCGTACACAAAACAAAACCAGAACTCATTATGAGGCTTGTTTCATGTATTGCCGCGCCCGGTACCAAGGTTATCGTTACGGATATGGGTATTGTCACCCATGACATTATGATTGTTGAAGGCAAGCAAGCCGGCTGCAAGGGCAACATTCCTGCCGAAGAGCTAGCGCATTAGTCGGCACGTCGTACGGAACCATTTGGCACCACAACAGTGGAATTGTTTAAGGAGGTAATAATAAGGGGAATGGGACACTTTAGTCTTTGGCACTGGCTGATAGCTGCACTGTTTTGGTGGCTCGCTTTCGGATGGCCGGGAAGCAAAATCTTACAGCGGGTTGGTTATTCCCGATGGTGGATTTTGCTCTCAGTCATTCCTATCGCAAATATCGTTGGAATATGGCTTCTGGCGTCTAATCACTGGCCAAAAGAGCCCAAGCAGGACACTTAATCCCAAAGTGCGACAATCGATGGGGATTTATCCGACCTAAGAAGATCGGGAAGAATGATCTTCGTCCCCATCGGTAACCGGTGCGGCAGTGCCGCCAAGCTGGGGTTTGCTTCCAACACCTGCTCAACATATCCGCTTTCGTCGCCGTAGATCTTGCGGCAGATAGCGTCGAGCATTTCGCCCTGTATGGTTGTGTAGATACGCCCCATGACATCACCCGAATAGTGATTGAATGACGGAAATCGGCGAGAAGCTGCCTCCAGTATATCGCTTGAGCTGAATGCGAAAAACATCCATACGCGGCTGGCCAAGAGCGGTGTGATAAGATTGATCTTCGCTAATACTCTCGATCACATGCATGCCGTACACATTTCCAGCCAAGGTGATGAGCGGTAATACCGTTCCGGCAGTAGCCGCCCCGCGAAGCCCTTCCAAAACAACCAAACCGCCGAACTCATGCGGGAACAACACTCCTTCAATTGTGGTGCGATCATCATCGCCGCCAGTCCATTGCAGGCGGTTCAATCCGCCTACAGTATTGATATCGGCCCAACGCGTGGAAAGATCTCGTTTCAAGCCCTTGTAGCCAAAGCGTAAAGAGTGAAACATAAACGGCCCCAGGCACATTGGAATTGCCATCACATTCCTCCATCCGAAAACGCACCGTTCGAAGCTGAGGTGATCTTTCCCATCAGCAAACGTTCCATTTCGCTACGGAGCTCCGCCGGGGTAGCCCCCGTTTGCGCATGGAGAGTGATGTAATTATTGATTTGTGGAGGCTGCGGATTGACCACCCGCACATCTTGCGTTCCGCTCGGCATGGTTTGCACGGGATTAGTTATTGACACCGAAGGCGTCCCCACAAGCGATACATCCGATGGACTAGTACCCACTCTCGCTCCAAGTAGATCATTGATCCATGGAGGGGTTTCTCTGAGAGCCGCAACAAATCGATTGGCCTCGACTTCCGAAGGTGTGCTTTGCGGAATTGACGCCTCTGACCTTTGCTTTGTACCCGTCCGAATAGCGAAATGATCCTTCATACTGAAATTTGGATCAGCTGCTTTACCAAGTAGCAATTCTCGCCAAGTTGTATTCGAAGGATCAAACCCGAAGTTTTCCTTTATCCAGGCATCAACGCCGCTTGTAAGTCCCCACAGATTTCCCTCAGGGTCGGCAGCATCCAGCGACTCCTTGACAGCGTAACCAGCTAGAAGAGGCATCGCGCCGCGTGCTGCCTTGCTGACAACACCTTTACCCCCTGACGCAGCGCCCGCGCCTGCCGCAGCAGCGCCAGCCCCTGCCCCGGCTGCTGTTGTAGTAGCAGCTGCAGCGGCTCCACCAGCAATCAGGTTACGCAAACTGAGCAAAGGACCTGAAACAGCCAGCAGACCCGCGCCAATCGTCACCCAATCCACAAGCGACAGTTTGGTTAGATTGTCTGCAAACTCGCCGATGCTGTTTGCACCCTTCACCGCATCGATCAGCGTTATCGCAGTGGCGGCGACCAAACCAATTCGACCAAATGGAGAAAACGCAAGCCGGGTAATACCCCGGCCCAGCGTGAGCATGGCCGCACCTGCCGCACCAATTCCCACAGCGCTCAAAACAGTTGCAGTGCCAGACATTTTACTGATCGCATCTGACACGTGCCCGGCAGCACCCAGAATATCACCCGCCCCGATATCCTCGGAGAAGGCTTTCAGGTCGAGGCCGATCTTGCGGAAGTTCGTCGAGAGTTTGGCCAGGTCAATCATACGCTGATCAACCTGTGTGCTGTCACCTTCAAAAGCCTTGCCGAACAGTAGATCACCGAGATCATTGATCAGCTCACGCGTTCCGCCCTCGCCCCCATAACCGAAACCGCTCATCAGGCCCTTTACGGCCATTTCGATCTTGTCGATGACGCCGACGCGCTTGTCCAGTGTGTCCAGCACATCGCCAATGCCAAGGCTCATATCCTTGATCGTCGGCAACCAGCTGTCACCAACGCCAATGCCATAAGCTTTGATCTTGTTTCCGAGCAGCTGCAAAGCGTTCGCAGTCGTTTCGGCGCGAACCATATATTCCTGAAACGCGGATCCGCTGTAGTTCGCTTCGGTTCCAATCATCGCAAGTTCGCGACGCAGCTCTTTTGTATCGGCGATGATCGGCATGAGCGCCCGCGCCTCATCACCGAACAAGGCAGAAGCGATGCTGATATGCTGATCTTTCGGAAGCTGCTGGATCCGCTCAATCACGTTCAACGTGGTCTTGAGCGCATCTTTCTGCATGTTCTTCGATACCTTAACGGAATCGAGGCCGAGCTTTGCGAATGCCAAACGCTGCGACTTTGTCGCCTGCTCACCTTTTGTCAGTGCGCGCCCCATATTGCGGAACGAGGTCGCCGCAACTTCTGCCTCAGCACCTGCCGAGATCATGGACGCGCCGAAAGCGAGCGTCTGGGTATCGGAAAAGCCAAACATCTTGCCGGTTGCGGCAACGCGCTTGTCAAACTCGACGAGGTCGCGAGCAGCCGAAGCCGTATTGTTCGCAAGATGATTGATGGCGTCAGCGTGCAAACCAATCTGGTCGACGTTGAAACCAAGCTGGGTCTTGATCTTTGCCAATGCGTCGCCAGTTTCTCCCTGCGACGTATCCCACGCCACGCTGACCTTTGCCGCCATTTCCGAGAACTTTGTCAGTTCCTGCAAGGCAACGCCGGACTGACCGGCAGCAGCATAGATCGAGGCAAGCCCATCGGCAGTTACCGGAAGTTCCTTCGATAGTCCGAGGATCTCGGATCGAACGACGGACAATTGCGCAGGCGTGCCGTCGACGACCTTGCGGACATCGGCGAACGCTTCCTCGAATTTCATGGCAGCGCCGACGGTGCCGCCGATGCCCTCACGAACGCCGACATAACCCGCACCAATGGCGACAAGGTTGCGAGCCAAAGCCCCGACGGAAAAGCCGCCGCCCGCCCCCATGATCGCGGACGTGGTTCTGCTGGCACGACGGTTAAGACCGTCGAGCGCAGCAGCCACACCGCGAGCGGGACCGGTGATCTGATCGACAAGCGAAACAACAAGCTTGGAACTCAGGACAGCCATTATTTTCTCTTTGCTTTCATCAGATCGACAGCCTCATCACGCCACAGCAAGATCTCCTGCGGCGTCATTTCCAGAAACGTCGATATCGGGGTGTAAAGGTTCTGGCTAAGCCAGATGGTCAGGCGTCGCCATCCGAGGTGCCCTGCCGCAAAAAAGGCGACACCACCTTTGTGCAACGCTCGTAATCGGTCACGCTGAATTCGGCTATCTCCGGATAGGTTGATCCGGATAACTGGGCAATCATCAGTGCCATAACCTGATTGTTGCCTCCGCCCTTAGCCACGTTTTCGACAGCGATAAGATCCGCCAGTTTCGGCTCGCGAAACTCAATCTGGTTAGTATTCGTGCCACCAAGCTTATAAGACTTGGAAAGCAAGACTGTGTTTTTGTCAGTCATGTTGTCTATCCTTGAAACTACGCGATTATGCCAGAAGCGCACTGCGGATGGATTGCGTGCGAGACGTGCCGCCGATGGACACGTCAAACGGCGTCATTTCGATCAGGGTGGCCCCTTCGACTTCCAGCTTGTAATAGCGAAGCGTGATCGAGAAATCGTTCTCGGCCATATCGCCCGGCTTCCAGGCACCATGATCGTTCTTGATGAGACGACCGCGAATATAGGCGGTTGCATTGACGACGGTGCCGTCCTCATGCACGAGCGCACCCGTCACCATGAACTCGCGTTCGGAACCGACCTCCAGGCCGAACAAAGTGATAACCTGCGGGTCAAAGCCGGAGAGCTTGAAACTTGCCTCCATCTTTTCGTAACCCATCGGGACATCAATCGGCAGCACCATACCGGCATTGCGAAGCTCCTCGACCTTTTCCGTCGGCACCGGCAGCGTGATCTCGCTTGCCTGCCCGATCTTCGAAACGCGGTCTGCAAAAATGGTGCAGTTCCGCAGAATATAACGCGGCATGTCAGACATGAGCCTAACCCCTTAATGACGTTGAAGTGGGAGAATTGGAGCGGAATGGGCTGGCAGTTAGCCAGCCGATCCAGAAGTGATTTCCTGCGCAACCTGGTTGAGCAGCAGCGTATAGCTCGCGATGTTGCGATATGCCGTGATACGGATATCAACCATCGGTGCAGGCGGTTCGAACTTCACGCCTAGCTTGATAATGCCCTGCGCCATATCGTTGTCGGTGTTCGTATCCAGCAGCCAGCAGTCATGACCAGGGAGGATTGCGCCTTCGGCTTCCATCTGCCGGAGGAATGCGCGCCCGCCCTCGACCATGAATTTCAGATTGGCGCGGGAGAACGGTTTGTCGACAAATTCGAGATATGCCTTTTCCAGCGCTTCATTGATCGCATCAGCAGTGCGCCGCACAGAAATGAATTGCCAGAGAAGTTCTGCCGCGCATGTCCAGACACCCCAGAGCCGGAAGCCGGTATTATCGATATTGACGATAGTGTTGACCCGGTTTTCGTTGAGGTAGTTCGACTGGTCGCCATATTCGATAGGACGATTGACGCCGACAATACCGGAGATACCGACATTCGAACCGGACCACCAGAAACCCTGCTCCAGATCCATTCTCGCTTGCTTGGCGGCGAAGATCGGCGAGGATGGGGCCGGTACATTGGCATCAAGTTCCGTGTCGTACTTCAAGACTTTCGGATCGCAAATCGCGATACGCCCAGAATTAATCAGCCCGCGATACTGCACTGCCGCCTGATCCGTCGTGTCCGGCCCGTCGACATAAGCAACGGCTTTCAGCTTTTCCGCCACACCCATCAGCTCGGCAACCACCGGGTTCATAACAGAACCGATATTGGCGGTTGCGGTCGCATCCTTGGAGCCAGCCTTGCCGGTGATTGTAACCCCCGGCGTTCCGGTATAGCCGTAGCCAGCCTTGCGAACGATGATCGCGGTGATCGCGCCTTCGGCAACAACAGCCTCTGCGACTGCACCGGATCCTGTCCCTGTGACCGCGACCGTCGTCGTGGCAGCATCATAGCCGGTTCCGCCTGCAGTCACATTGATCGAGGCAATACCATCGGCTGGCGAGGTCTGAGTGAAGCCAGGAGCAATAAGCAACTTAGGCTTATAAAGCCCGTCGGACGATGCGCGCCGGAATGCATGGACACCGGTAAAGGCGGTCTGGTCGCCGATCAGGTTCGACCAGGTTTCCGCCGTCGTCTCGCCTTCCTCAACACGAACCACAATGATCGGACAGCCGACCTGATCGAAAATGCTGTCGATTGCGTTTTTCAGAGTACCGGCATTTCCGAGAGTCGCTGCATCCTGCGGGCGCAGGATTTGCACCGGCTTATTCAACGGGAACAGCAGGAGGTCAGCATCGGGCGCGGTGCCGATCAAACCTATGACAGCAGTGCGCGCAATGCGTACCAGAAGCGGGGTTTCAGCACTTTCGAATACACGCGTGCCATGGTGAAAGGATACAGATGCCATTGCGGCACTCCTTCGATTAAGACCTCACAGGGTCGGGTTTTCTGGAATTAAAGTTTCAGGCGATCTCAGATCGCGGGTTGCGGCCAGACGATGGCGTCAACGACTGCACGGGCAGCGGTTTCGTCCTCTGCCGCATCGATATCGCGCTTGGCACCGAGGCGAATAGACTCAATAGCTGCGCCGATCTGCTTCCACCGGGAGAAGGCGGCGAGAACGATGTCGGCAACTTCTGCCAGCGTTTCAGCGGTGATACCGACTTCCGATGACAGGATCGGGTAATCAGCAGCTTTTGGATTGGTCTCTGCCTTGAATGCCTGCGCCTCTGTGACCTTCTGCTGATAGGTCATGGACTGCCCATTGCCGGGCGTGATGTACTTCAGGCGTTCGGTTTCAGCCTCAGCGTCAATAGCCACCTTCAAAGCTGATTTAACGGTTGCGATAGGTTGCACGTCGAGTGTGGGAGCGATGAAGTTCTGCCCATCAAAGATAGAGCCTACTACAACGCTGGCATCACACTTTATGATCTCGGCAACCAGATCAGGATGAAAAGCATCTTCAAGCGGCACATTGCTCGGCAGGTCAATGATCTCGGCAACCAAGCCACCAGATAGCCGTGCGTACTTTTGGTTTGTCATCTCCACACCTCAATATTCGATTACGACTAGGCCGCTCGCGCCGAAACCAGACTGGTAGCCATATATACTTCCAGCTCCCCCACCGCCCGGCGCGCCCCCCGCCGCCCATTGAGAGGATAGGCCCGCCCGCGCCACCATTGGCGCAAGCGCCGCCGAACCCCGCAAATACAGCTGAACCTATCAACATTGATGGACCACCTGTTTGCCCATTCAGAACCAAACTGCCACCCACGCCAACACCAGCAGTGCCAACTGTACCTTGCCCGCCGCCGCTATTGCCGGACCAAGACCCGCCACCGCCGCCGGTTGCAGACATATAGGAACCTACAGATGACGACCCGCCG
>Ga0224737_10021_pt1 | contig 22053 bp, 29 predicted proteins | sample LIM_B_Water_Pos_FD_161632 | JGI IMG/M metagenome (GOLD analysis project Ga0224737, IMG submission 161632) | Enriched cells from gastrointestinal tract of the lab mouse from Pacific Northwest National Laboratory (PNNL), Richland, Washington... | ecosystem: Host-associated > Mammals > Digestive... | reverse complement strand
GTTGATACAATCAATATATTTATAAAGATATTCGGTGAATCATCTTTAAAAGTTGCTGTAAATTTCAGCGTCAATGACTTCTTTGAAATGCTAAAAGAGTGTGAGGATCATAAAGAATTTAAAGAATTATTTTTTAATGTGGAATCACTGGTTAATAACGCAATACCTCAAAAAAGAGTAATAGGCGTTTATTCTCCTAAGAGCATGAATATTATGAAAAAAGAGTTTGAAGAATGGGGTGATAAGGAAGATTGGGAATATATTGCTAATCTTGAAAGAGAATTACAACCTTTATATAAAGATTTGAAATTCAAATATATGAACTAATAATCAATATATAGGATAAAAAAAACTAAATTTAAATAAAAAGGATGGATTAATATTATGAAAAAAATAAAAAAGGCAACAAGTGAAATAAAGAAATTAATATCAGGGTTTGATTTTATAGTTTGTGATAATGAAATTATCTTTAATGACGGATATTACAACTTTAAAATCATAGCTGATGATGATTCTGAAGAGTATGTACTAAATATTGAAGATATTAGGAACAAATATAATTGCGACGGTGTTCATTATGAACATATCAAAAGCCTTCAAGATGTAATTTATAAATGGGCTGGAATGATACACATATATTTTAAAAAATCAGAACAATATTTCTTATCATTATGCAGTGTTTAATTGATTGATATGGGGATTTATTCCCCAATCGAGCAACTAAAATCTTAGTTGTTGGATTGGTTAATAAACCTAAAAAAAACAAAATAAATAATAAATTTTTAAAAAAAAGGATGGTAATAAAAATGAGATTATTAGAATTAAACTTAGGATTTGGAACAAATAAAGTGGTGGTTGCTGAAATAACTGAAGCACACAGCGAGAATGGAACTAAGAGAGTCATAGCAAAAAGGGCGTTAGAGTTAATTAAAGAAACTGATAAGAGCATGATAGACTATATAGATAAGAACTATGATGCACTATTGAAGAGTTTCATAAAAAAAATATACGAGTGTTACTCAAAAGTTTCTGGATATGAATATATAGAAGTTAAACCCGTATTAAAAAGAAAGAAAAAAGCTGGTGTAATGATTAATGCTAGAGATGCAGAAATGAAAATCATTGGAAGTTATGAAATGCAACCCTACAAAACTAACGTTGAAGCTTTTAAATGTGTGGATTTATATGTAAAAAAATTAGAAAATGGTTACTGGAATTTAACTGAACTATCAACAGGGTGGGGTTTAATTAACCCTTGCTCAACAAAAAAAGCACTTGAAACCGAGCTTGAAAAAATCTCATCTAAAGTTGATTCAATTAAAGAAAAAATTCAGGAGGTAGTCGCAAATTATGGGCATGCTAATCCACATCTGCAAGATCAAGATAAAAGCTCAAGCAATAAAACAGAAATAGAAAATAAAAATAGGAGTGACGAAGAAATGAAGATAGAAACAAAATTTGAATACTATGAAATAGAACAAGAAGATTTTGATTATAACAAAGGTTATTTTAAAACAAATAATAAGAGTTGTTCCCTTACAGTTTCAGCAACTAATGAAGAAACTTGTAATAAGGTATTAGATAATTTTAGGGAATACATAGAAGACAATACGGGATATTGTTCATGGGATGGTTCAGAAGATGCTGAATATGATGAATTAAAAAATGTGTGGACTGGTTTAGTAGAGATATATATTGATAATAAAAAAGAGTTCAAGAAACTTGAAAAATTATATAAGAAATGGAAAAATAATTTTAATAAATCTGATTCAGAAAAAAAGACTAATGGATGCTACTGGCATGGAAATGGAAAGTACCAAAAAGAAGCTGATAAATTTAGTGAGCTTTTACCCATGCAAGGATATACAAACAATAAATACATGAATTTATTTATAATAGGGTCAAATATTTATCATGATTTTTATAATAATGGTGGTGGGAATATAAAATATGCTTATGATGAGCCTATCACTAAATATTTAATACCTTTCAATGAGTATTTTAGAATAGACCTTACTGGTGGTGCTGAGAAAATTGCAAAAAAATTATACAATAAGAAAACATTAGAAAACTTCTTTAATAGAGTTATAGAGATAGTTAAAGATAAAGATTTGAGCTATTATATAGATGAAAATAAATAATTAAATTTAGCTTGAAAGGGGGTGGTTATTAAAGTAATATTATATATAAATTACCTAAAATGTCAATTAAAAATAAACGTAAAATGGAGGAATTAGAATGAATAATTTTGTAGGAAAAAAATGGAGAATGTTAACTGAAAAAGAAAAGGAATTACTATTAAAAAATTGTTGGTGCATAGACGGTGTGACTGGTAATGTTGTGAAGGGGGGCGACTGTATAGTAGACTTAACTGATACATTATCTATCGTTGGCAAAGTCGTAGATGATGAAATTATAATAGAAGACGAAGCAACTATATATTCATCTTGCTCATAAAAGAAAAATTTTAAATATAATAAAATGTTAATTAAAAAGGAGAGTATAATTAATGAATAAACTAAATAGAAACTATGTTAAGCTAGAAGATGAATACTATTTTAATCCTTTTGCAGAATTAAATGATAATGATTTTAGAAAAATAAACACTTATTTTGAGCATTATAAAAATGATAATGTTAAGAAAGTAAGTTTTATTATTAGAGAAAATTTCAATAAAAAATGCTATATAATTGATATTTGTTTTTGTTTTGATGAAAAATATTTAGAGGAGTTGGGGGTTGAAAATATCAATGATGAAAATGAAATATGTGATTGCACAGTGGACTTAAGAGGTGAAATTTTCTATACAATAGAAAAAGACTTGTATGATATTTTAAATTTGTATGATAGGGAATTAGAAAATAATCAAATTTTTTAGTATAAAAAATAATCTATAAAAGATCAAAGGAAAAAATACTTATGGAAAGATTAAATAGAAAAAATTTCTTTTCTCCTAATGAAGATTATGAAGAGTTTGAGAAATATATAAATAAAATTGGACTAGATATTGATTGTTTTTATATTACTGGTGATTCCCTTATTAATCAAGCATGGTATATCGAAGGATATAATACTATTCCAATACACATTTTATCTATAGAATATTTAGAGTTTTCAAAAATAAAAGAAATGGTACAAAAAAGAAAAGAGTTAATTGAAGCCATGAAAAATAAAAAAAATTATACTCGCTTATTTGCTCTTTTAGATAAGCCTTTTAGAATTATGTATTTTTTAGAACTTTATGAGCACCTAGAAGACCATGAGTTTTTAAAGCTGTTTGAATTTGTATGGTCAACTTGCGAATATAATTTTAATTTACTTATAAGAAAAGATATGATTCAACGTTTAGAGAGTTTAAAAGATATAGAAAAAATTAAAAATAATCTTATAAACAATACCAACAATGGAGTTGTAACAATTTACAGGGGTGAGGCTGATGAGTCAACATCTTTTAATGATGGAGCAATTAGTTGGACAATAGATTATAATATTGCTTCTTTTTTTGCTCATAGATTTAGGGCAAAAAATCCCAAAATATATAAAGCTAACGTTCTTATAGATGATGTTATAATGTTTATAGAAAGAGAATCAGAAGTGTTAGTAAAAAAAGAGAGTTTGTTTAACATAACTATTATGTAAAACTCTTAAATATAAAGAAAGTTGGTGTCTATTTGGAAAAGGAGAAAGTAAAACTAGATGAAGTATTGAAATTTTTATTTTCAACATCTAATAAAGTGCTAGTAAAATTATTAAATGGAATATTTGATGAGAACTTTGATTCTGAAGAAGTTGAATTAACTGTAAGTAATAATGAGTTTGTTGAAGATGATTTGGGAATATTAAGGGGAGATATGTTTTTTGATATTCTAAATAAAAATCATAACAAGGCAAGTTATCATATAGAATTTCAAACAAAGAATGATAACACAATGATTGTTAGGATGTTTGAATATGGCTTTAAAAAAGGAAAAGAACAATTAAAAAACTCAAAGAAGTTTAAAGAAGAAATAAAAACAATATATTTTCCCAAGCAAAAAGTAATATTCTTTGAAGAAAATAAAAACATTGAAAATCAATTAAAATTAAAAATAGTCTTTCCAGATGAGCAAAAAATAATCTATACTATAGATGTGATTAAATACTGGGAATACACAAATGAGGAACTTAAAGAGAAAAAAATGTTTCCTTTGATGCCACTTCAATTATTTAATTTAAGAAAAGAATTAGAAAAAGCTCATAATAAAAATGACTTAAAGAAGATAAAAGAATTATCAAAAAAAGCTAAAAATCTTGCAGAAAAGTTAGCAAAAGAATCAGCAAAGCTATTTGAAGAAGATGAAATATTAGGTGAAGATTTTCATAAAATGCTATTAGCAATACAAAACCTAATAGAATACTTAAATAGAAATTATATGAAAGATGAGAATATAGAAAATGAGGTGAATAAAATGACAAAAACATTATATGATCCTGAAGTTGAAAAAAGAGGAATAGAAAAGGGAATTGAGAAGGGCATAAAAAGTGCTATAGAAAAACTATTATTAAGCGGTATGGATGCTGAAAAGATTGCCAGTATTTTAGATGTGGATATATGCTTAGTTAAAGAAATTTCAGAAAAACTAAATTAAGATATTGAAATTGTGATAATGTTATTAGTTAATGGAGAGTGTAAAAAAATGTTATTTGATTCAAAGAGAAGATATAAAAGAAGAATAGAAAAAAGAGCTATAAAGGAACTTGGAGTTATTAAAACTAGGGAAGACCATTATTATATTCCAGCTAATAAAGCTGAAGCAAATGGAATTAATATTAGTTTCAAGAAAAATGAAATGTATAAAGATTCTGAGTTAATAGATTCTATAAAAAAGATGCAAATAAGAAATAATGAGAATATATACCTATTTTTTAAAGATATGTTAGACGATGGAACAAAAGTGATTCAAGCAAGTGTTTTAGAGCAAGATAGTTATGAAAACACAGTTAATGACTGTGAAATTTGCAAATTTTACATCAATAGCGAATTACTAGAACCTGATAGAAATGACTTGGTTAATATGATTGCTTATTTTCACAGAGATAAAAACGTAACAATTACATTCATAGTTTTGTATGACTTTAAAATGCTAGATGAATACTTCGCACAGAAGTGCTAATAATTAAGTTTTAAAAAAGAAAAAGATTAGTTTTTCTAGTCTTTTTTCTTTTTTTTTGAAATTTTCATAGATAGATGATATTATAAAAATCAGAGGTGAACATAATGAAGGATATAATTACAAAAAAAGAACTAGAAGAGATAATAAATAAACTTGAAAATGGAATTGACAAATTTATTATAGCAGGTTTTTACTATGGCTTGAATGGTAGCTCCAACTACAAGGAGCAATTATTAAATCTTAAAGCTGATTGTGTAGATTTTGAAAAAGAAACTATAAATCTTCCAGACGGAAGAGTAATAAAAATGGATGAGTTATTAAAAAGAGTAACAAAAGAAGCTATTGAACAAAAAATTTATATTAAAATGGGCAATCAAGGAAGGACAAACGAAGATTATATTTTAAACTCTAGCAGCCCCTATATAATAAAATCAAAACCTACTAAATTAAACAACAACGGTCTTATACCATTAAAAGAAATAGGATTAAGACAAAGAATATTAGCTATTTCTAACTATACTGGGAAAAAAATGACACAAAGTTCTTTAAAGGTTTCAGGTGTTTATGAACTGTTAAAAAATGAAAATAAACATTGGTCAATTCCTAAAGCAACAGAATTTTTAAAAGAACATGGTATGAGTATAAGAAAAGATAATTTGCTATTAATTCTAAGAGAATTAAATGCTAATTTAGAGAAGTAATTAAACTTTTTGTTTAAAAAATATAAAAGGTGCACATTATATTTAATGTGGTGCATAAAAATAAAAAGTATAAAAAATAAAAAATATGTTGATAATTATACATTTTGGTATTAAAATAAAGACAAAGAAAAAAATTACATATAGCAAAAGAACTTCAAAGGTTCGTTTTGAATCACCACACTCAGACAACCATTTGAAGTTCACCCAAAAAAATAAATTAAAAAGGATTTTAAAAAATTCTTAATCAATTTAATTTGACCAAAGAACTTTTTTTAAAATAAAATTATAAGTTAATTATACATATATTTAATTTATAAGTCAATAATTTTTTTATAAATTTTCTCCTTTTAATTTACATTTTTTTGTTTTGCTTATGTAGATTAGGAGGAGATTTTATTATGCAAAAAAACATAGAAACAAATGTAATAAGAAAAGTAAGAAAAGAAAAAGAGTTTGCTCAAATTTCAAATGACTTAATAAACAACAGAGAACTTTCATATAAAGCATTAGGGATGTTAACTTATATTCTTTCAAAACCTGATGATTGGCAAGTTTATATGAGTGACCTTATTAGAGATGGCATAGAGGGAGAGAAGAGTGTTAGAAATGGTCTTAATGAATTAATAGAAAAAAAATACATTCAAAGATATAGAGTTTATAATAAAGATACTGGTAAGGTTCATCATTGGGAAACATTAGTTTCAGAAACTCCTTTCCCTGAAGCAGAATTAATTTCTTCAGTGAAAGAAACTTATGCCTTAGATAAAGAAGGGAATATTATTTATCAAAAAGTTGTGTTAGGAACATTTGAAAGATTCATTCCAGTAGTGATAAATAGAGAAGTTTCACTACTTTCCCAAAAAGGCAATGTAGAAAAAAATAAAGAAGTCGTTACTACTTTGCCAAAAGGTACAAGTAGAAAACCTACAAGTAGGAAACGCAGTACAACTAATACTAATATTACTAAAACTGATTCTTTAACTAATACTAATTCTAGTAGTAGTAGTAAGGGCAAAGCCACTGAATTAAATCATTTTTTAATTGAGTTATTTAATGATTCTATTTGTGAATTAAAAAATACAACTAGAGATAAATTTATGAAGTATGTAGATAAATATGACAATGAATTTATTAAAGCAGTTATAAACTATTGTGAGGAAAGAAATGCTAAGTCTTATTCTTATTTTGAAAAAGTTATAAACGGATATATTAAAAGAGGAATTGTTACTGTTGAGGATATGAATAAAGACATTGAACAATTTAAAGATGAAAATAGAATTAAGAAAAATAATGCAATCAAGGAAAAAGAAGAAAAGAAGAGAGAAGAAGATTTTGAAAATAAAATAAATGAAATGATGCTTGATGACTTGGCTGGTGAAAATATCGAGGAAAACAATAAACCTATAAGCCTACAAGGTGATGATATTGGTGAACAAGTTGTAGATTTATTAAAAGATGCCATAGGGGAAAGTGCGTTGAATATTTGGATAAAACCAGCTAAAATTGTTATAGATGGCAATGATTTGTATATTGGCTGTCCGAATGGTTTTAGTGCTGAAATAGTAAATACTCGTTATAAAAAATCTATAAAAGAGGCTTTAAACAATAAGGGAATTGAGGTTGATGTAAAAGTTGTAAAAGCTGAATAATAATACTGATTTGTTGATAAGGAATGAAGGGAGAATAAAAAAAATGATAAATAGGTTAGCTTATACAAAGAGAGAAGATGGGTATGTAATCTCTACTGTTAAACCTGCAAAAATTATAGCATGGTACGGAAAATATGAAACAGCCATAGGATGCGTAGGGTTATTTGATTGGAGAATAGCTGAAGGATATGCAACCGAAGCTGAAGCAAGGGCTGGACATGAAAAGTATGCAAATATGAGTGTGGAAGAAATTAAAAAAATAGAATGGATTGACTAAGAAAAAATAAGCTCCTTTTACATTCTTAAAACTGCTTGCGGATAATAAGGTGTAAGTATTTTTAAGATTAAAAGGAGAATGAAAAAATTATGAATATACAAACAATAGAAAGAAAAAATAAGGCAATAGTAATTGGAATTTTAAAAGAAAAAAAGATAGAGTTTAAAGTGAGTGAAACTGGAAGACAAATGGCAATAGGTAAATTAGTGATAGTCTGTGATACTCCACTAGGAAAAGGCGAGGTTGAAGTTAAAGTTATGCAAATGGCTGATAAAAAAGACGGTACTCCAAACTCTCTATATAAAGGTCTTCAAACTGTTAATAATGAGTATCAAGAAGGTACTACAATTAAGGTTGAAGGTAGCTTAGAGGATGCAACTTACTATTCTGCTAATAAGGGCGACTTTGTTGAAAAAAGAGATATTAAGGCAACTTTTATAAATAGAGTTGACAAAGAAACTCCGCATTGCTGCAAGGTTGAGATAGAAGGGCTTATAACGAGCATCAAACCAGTTGACAATGAATTAGAAGTTGAAATAACAACTTTAGGTTATCAAGGTGTGGCTATGCCAGTGGTTGGGGTTGTTCCTGAACATCTAACTCAAGCATTTCAAAGTAAATGTCAAGTTGGTTGCACAATATCGCTTTATATTGCAATCTTAAAAGTGGTTAAAACTGAAGAAGTCAAAGCTGAAATAGGATTTGGTGAAGGATTTGGAGAAATAATCACTAAAACAATAACTAAAAATATTATATTTGGTGGTGGCGATATTAAATATACTGGAACGACTGGTGCTATAGATCAAGAATCTATCAAGCAAGGTTTAGCTTTAAGATGTGCGAATTTAGAAGATAAAAAAGAAAAAGCTATTAAAAAGAGCTCAGCGTCTTCTGTGTCAATGGCAACTAACTTTGAAACTGGCTTTGGTTCAGTTGGTGGATTTAATAAATCACAAGGAGGATTCACTGTTCCGACTGGGTTTGGTGGGTTTCCAGTATAAATAATCAATAGGGTGGGTTTACTTCCCACCTTGCTAATCTGTAAGGAGAGCTAATGCAGTTGTGTTTGGATATATTAAAAAATCAAAAGTATTAAGAGTAATACAAAATGGTCAAGAACAACTTAGAGAAAAGGAAAATAAATTAATACTTAATGGAGCTCCCAAAGATGAATTAGAAAAACTTGAAGTCTTTGAATCAATTTGTAAATTGGATGGAGGTATTTATTTTTTAGAATGTCTAAAAAAACATTTTAGTTAATGAATAAACAAAATGTTTAATGGAAATAATGAGTAAAAGGAATAACTCAATAGACTAAATACAAATTGAAAATAAAGGAGTGTTTTTAAAAGTGGAGCTAAAAGGAAAACAAAAGGAAGAAATGTTAAAAGTACCAATCGTATTAGGAATAACATTTTTTAAAGATGATAATGGTAGAATTGGACAGATAACGAAGATTGAACAATTGTATTCGGATATTGTAGGAGAGAAAGCCTTAAATAGAATACGTAAATTAGCTTTTGACCTAGGAGATGTAATGATAAGAGAACTGGTAGAAAATGAAGCTTGCAAAAAATCATGGGAGATAATTTATGAGTAAATTAAACGCATTAGAAGAATGTTTTAAAAATGCAATTGATTGTGGTATGAGATATGTTGCAATAAAAATAGAAACAGTAGGATGCAAGCAACCTGAAATAATTATTAACTTTAGAGATAATTTTGAAAAAAAACTAAGTTATTATAAAAAGGCTTATGACGAAGATTTAATTCTTAGAAGTTTTAAAGGAATAAGAATAATTGATTTCTGTTGTGCCAATAGTTTAGATGACATAGAAGGTGAACTTATACTCTATTGTTAAACAAAAAGTTTAAAAATTTGCTTTTTAGCCTTCTAAGGCATTGATTTGATTGAATTAACTTGTTATAATTTAATTAAAAAAAACGTGGAATATTTTTTAAGTAAAGGAAAAGAGTTATGAATATAGTAAGAAAAGTTAAGGTTATAATAGACAACGACAACGAAGAGCTGAGAAAAGAGCAATATAAATTTATTAGAGAAAGTCAATATGCTCAATATAAAGGACTGAACTTAGCTATGGGTTATTTATTGAGTGGATATTATTCAAGTAACATGGATGTAAAATCTGAACAGTTTAAAGAGCATTTAAAAACTATAACTAATAGTCTTAAAATTTTCGAAGATATAAGCTTTGGAAAAGGTATAGACACAAAAAGCTCGATTACTCAAAAGGTAAAAAAAGATTTTTCGACTGCCCTTAAAAATGGGTTAGCCAGAGGGGAAAGGTCAGCGACAAACTATAAAAGAACCACTCCACTAATGACTAGGGGTAGGGATTTAAAGTTCAGTTATAATGACAAAGATGAAATAATAATAAAGTGGGTTAGTAAAATAAAATTCAAAGCTATAGTTGGAGATACTAAAAATATTGAATTAAAACACACATTGCATAAAATAATCAATGGAGATTATAAAGTTGGTCAAAGTAGTTTATATTTTAACAATAAAAATGAACTGATTTTAATTTTAACTATTTCATTGCCTGATGTTGAACATAAAAATACTTTTAAAGCTGGAAGAACATTGGGTGTAGACCTTGGAATAAACGTGCCTGCTTTTATGAGCATAAATGATGCACCTTACATCAGAAGAAGATTAGGAAGTTACTCGGAATTTGCTAAGCAAAAAGCTCAATATAAAAATAGAAGAGAAAGACTTAGTAAGCAATTAAACGCTGTTAAAGGTGGTAAAGGTAGAAAAGATAAATTAAAGGCATTAGATAGTTTTAAGGAAAAAGAGAGTAATTTTTCTAAAACTTATAATCATTTTTTATCAAAAAAAATAGTTGAATTTGCCTTAAAATACGAGTGTGAATTTATTAATTTAGAAAAGTTAGATAATCTAGGACTTGATAGTAAGGTTCTAGGGATGTGGTGCTATTACGATTTACAAGAAAAGATTAAGTATAAAGCTGAAATGGTAGGGATAAAAGTTCGATATGTGAACGCTGCTTATACTTCTCAGACTTGTAGTGAATGTGGATATGTTGATAAAAACAATGTAATCGTGGATAAACAACTTTTTATCTGCAAAGATTGTGGATTTAGAGCACATACTGATTATAATGCCAGCTTAAATATCGCCAAGTCTACAGACTTCATTGATAAATAAAGAATTTTACATTTTATGATAATATTCAAATATAAATCACGGGTTCTTTAGACCCCGAGGGGTGAGGGGATAGGTAAAAACATGTAAGGTTTCGACCAACTGCATGCTATCACCACTCGCTAAAGGTTAGCTGTGCTGTTGTGTTTACTGGCACACACTTCGATGTTGTCAAATAAATAAGATTTATAGTGTAATGCGTAAAACCACTGTGACTTGTGCCTGTGGATGTAAGCATTTTAAAAATATATTCCCAACTTAGTAAATATTATGAGGGATAAGGGTAATTGGACTCACCCATAACGTATAAGGATTGCTTATTAGGTGAGAGCTTAAATATCAAACTACGTTAAAAGAATCTTCGCACCCTTGTGGTCGAGGTAGTTCAAAATTAAAAATTAAATATAGAACAAATAATAGGCAGATAGGTTGTGCCTCGTATGCTATTAAATTCAATTAAATCTTATTTAAACGTAACGATGTTGTAATGTAAATATAAATAAAAAAATATTTTAAATACATTATGGACAAAATGCAAAGTTAAATGATTATAGGAACATTAAAAAGTATAAAAGTTAAATAGAGGTTTGTAAAGCAAACTTCTATTTTTTTGTTCTTTTTGAAATCGTTTAAATTGATATTATTCTTAGGAGATGACGCTATGGTAAAAATAGAAACTACACCATTATCTAAACAACCTAAAGCAAGGCGTTTCAATGAGATAAAAACAATTTCTCAATCATTGGAAAATAAATATGAATTTGATAGTGAAGTTAATCGATACCTGCATTTAGGATGGCAAATAAAAAGCTTAGAAATCATAAAAAGTAGAGATGAAATAATATTGTTAGGAATAATGATAAGGGAAATATGTTAAATGAAATCTGAGTTTTATTTTATATTTTTATAAAAGATAGTCTTAATGACTGTCTTTTTTTACGTTCTTAAAACAACTTACGGATAATAAAGTGTAAGTATTTTTAAGAGTAAAAGGAGAATTAATTAATGGAGTTAGTAAATTTATTAGATTTAGATGTTGTAAAAGTATCAAGAGAAATTAGTGATTATTCATTAATGATAACAGCTAGTAGCGGCTATGGAAAAGCTCAACCGCTAGATGCACTCGTATTGTCTGAGAATGGCTATGTGAAAATGGGAAATATAAAAGTTGGAGATAAAGTTTTTGGAGAAGATGGTGAACTACATAATGTAATAGGAGTATATCCTCAAGGAAATAAAGAAATATATGAAGTGGTTTTTAGTGATGGAACTTCTACTGAGTGTTGTAAGGAGCATATGTGGACGATTCAAACTCCTAGTGATAGATGCAATGGAAAATTTAGGAATATGTCATTAGAAGAAATTATGGAAAAACAATTATATAAAATTAGTTCAGGTTATAAAAGATGGCAATATTATATACCTATGGTTAACCCGATAAGATTTAAAAAACAAAATTTCAAGATAGAACCATATATTCTTGGGCTGCTAATAGGTGATGGATATTTGGCTAGTGGAAGTATTGAATTTACCAATACTGAACCAGATATATTGAAGGAATTTCAAGATTATTTTAGAACTACTAGGAAAAATGAAATTACATTAAGAGTATCTGATGGTTGTGGAGCAGTAAGAGGGGAATTAGATAGGCTTGGATTAAGATGTGTTTCAGATGAAAAATTTATACCTGAAATATATAAGTATAACTCAGTCGATGTTAGGCTAGACATTTTAAGAGGATTAATAGATACGGATGGACATGTGTGTGGTTCTTCTGTGGAATTTTCTACATCATCATTACAATTAGCAGAAGACGTGAAATTTGTAGCTGAAAGTTTGGGGTGCACTGCTAGAATTGTAACCAAAGAACAACCTTATTACCTAGATTGTAAAGGAAACAAAGTTTACTGCAAGGATAATTATAGGGTTTTAATAAAACAGCCTTTAGGATTAAAGGTTTTTTCTTCGGAGAAACATAACTCAAAATTTAAGGAAGGTCAAACCAAAGCTAGAAGATATATAAAAGAAATTAAAAAGCTTGGAGTGAAACCAGCTCAATGTATAAAAGTTGACAATCCTTCAAATTTATATGTAACAAACAATTTTATCGTTACACACAATACTCCTTTCTTAGCAGAGCTCTATGGAGAAAGGGCTTTAATATTAAGTTTTGAAAATTCTCAAAAGGGTATTGCTGGAGCTCATGCAGTTCAGATAGATAGTTATGAAACTTTAATTTTTTATCTAGGACAACTTCAAAATCCAAAGGTTAGAGAAAAATTTGATGTAATAATAATTGACACTTTATTCTTATTAGATTATTGCTGTGAGAAATCTGTTACTGATGCCTATGGAAAAGATTTAATCGGAGATTGCTTAAAGTGGAACAAGGCTTATAAAATAGTTGATAAAAGATTTTTGACTGTTATTAAGACTTTACAAAAGATGAATTATTCAATGGTTTATGTATGTCATCCAGTTGAAAAGAAGGTTAAAGCACCTAACGGACAGGAGTATATAAAGTTAGAACCTAAAGTAAGTGATAGAATAAAAGACTTATTACTTCCTGAAATAGATATAAGACTATTTGCAACATATGATAATGAGGGAAACAAAGTTATATATACAAAAGGAACACCACATTTTGATGCTAGATGTAGAGTTGGTGATATAGACTCTATAATTCCATTTAATGCAGAAGCATTAAAGAAAGCCTTTGCGGAAGGTGTTGATAGAAAAGTAGTAAATAAAAATTTAATAGTTGATAATATTGAAAGAAAGAATATGGCAATAGATAATGAGAGAAGTTTTGAAGAAGTAATGAATGAACTTGTTTCAATAGGTCAAGAGCTAGAAGCTGTTGGCTTAGGAATGAAAGCACAACAAATATTATCAAGTGAGCTTGGTTGTGATGATGAAGGAAATCAAAGAACTTTAGCAAATGTTAACGAGAAAATGAAGCCAGCATTAGAAGTAATAATAATAAAACTAAAAGAATTAAAATCACAAAAATAACATGGACAAGGGGGGAGATATTACCCCTTTTTAAAATGTTTTAAAATTAAGGAGGATAATATGATAAATAAAAAAGTCAAGCTTGAAGTTGGGGATATAATAGTCTGTAAGTTTGGATATAGATTGATTGTGAAAAATGGGAAAAATGTGTTTTTAGCAATTGACTTAGAAAATTTTGAAACAGCATATGACAGTGAAACATTAGAGGATATTGTGGATTTTTATTATGATTGTGATGAGTATTTTAGAATAATAAAAAATGCAAATATAAAGATAGTAGAAGAGAACTTAATTAATAGAACACTTAAAGGGAGAGAGTAACAAGGAGAAAAAAGAAAAATGAATACTGATTTAATGTTTAGCAGTAAAACAGATTTATGGAGTACACCTCAAGACTTTTTCGATAAATTAAATGATGAATTTAATTTTGACCTTGATCCATGTTGTACACGTGAAAATGCTAAATGTAAAAAATATTTCACTATTAACGAAGATGGTCTTAAACAAAGTTGGGAAGGACGTATAGTATTTTGCAACCCTCCTTACGGCAAAGAAATTAGAAAGTGGGTTGAAAAAGCCCATTTTGAAAGTATGAAGGAGAATACTAAAGTCGTTATGTTAATACCAGCTAGAACAGACACAAGCTATTTTCATGATTATATATATAATAAGGTTAAAGAGATTAGATTTATACGAGGAAGATTAAAATTTGGAAAAAGTAAAAATTCAGCACCTTTCCCAAGTATGGTAGTGGTGTTTTAATTAATAATCAAAAACGATTGAGAAGAAAAGGGGAGTAATTATGAATTATAGAAGAATTAATGGTAATATAGATTTACCTACAGCAGACGAAGCAAAAGAAGAGTACAAAAATGTGTGCAGAAAATTAATAATAAAAGAAATAGAAAAAGCTAATGGTGAGGGAAAAAACTTTATATTCGTTAAAGATATGGATGAGTGGTTAAAATTAGAATTGAAGGAACGAGGGTATAAAGTATGTAGAATAGTATGTAAAAGCATACCGTCTTTACCATATCTACCTGATTATAGCGAGTATGAAATTAGCTGGGGAGAATAATTTGAAATTATTGCGAATTAAAAATAAAGAAAGAGTGAGGTAATAATTATGGAATTAAAAGATACTGTTGAAATGATGGGAAGTTCAGATTATAAGGAAAGATTTAGAGCTGAATATTTTCAGTTAAAAATAAGATTGGAAGGGTTAAGTAGAATGCTTTTTAAATATAAAGCTGGTACTTTGAATTTTAAAGTAAATTGCAGTTATGACTTGCTATTAGAACAATTCTATAATATGAGAAAATACTTGTGGATTCTTGAAGAAAGAGCGAAGATTGAAGAAGTAGACTTAACTTTTTAACGAACGATTTAAAATTATTGTGAATTAGATAAAGAATAAATCGAAGCTCTTGTGAGCTATAAATGTTTGTAAAAAAAAGACAGTCTTTTTATGACGGTCTTTTTTTTTACATCTAAAAAAGTTGTACGGATAATAAAGTGTAAGTATTTTTTTTTTGAGGGAGAAGATAAATGCCATGAGTAAAAAGGTTTTATGTCACAACTGTCGGGAAAAGTTTCCAAAAGAAGAACTGATACAAGTTACGAAGAGTAGAAGACTCTGTGTTAAATGTGACAAAAAGGTTACTAAAGAAGCTGAAGAATATAAAAATTTAATTGATTGTATATGCTCTGGATTTAACATAAAAGCTCCAACAGGACAACAATTAAAAAGTATTAAACAATTTAAAGAATTAGGTTACTCTTACTATGAAATTCAATATACTCTTTACTATATTTATGGAATATTAAGAAAGAAACCAGAGGGGACTAGCTTAGGTTTAGTTCCTTTCTACTACGAGAAGGCAAAGGAGCATTATAGGCTGGTTGAAAATGCTAAAAATAGTGCTAAATCAATGGTCATAGAAGAAAGAAATGTTGAGCGAATTGTGAAGGAGTACAAAATTAATATACATAAAACGAGATTAATTAATATAGAAGAAATCATATAGGAGGGTGAAAAGATGTTATACAACAGAGAAGAAGCCTTAAATGTATTAGGAAGTCTATGTAATAATTTAGATTTATTAAGAGATAGAAGATATGATTTGAGAGTTAATGACTTTGATGATTTGCTTCACAAAACACTATTTGGGGTATTGACTAATTTATCATTAGAGAAAGATACTAAAGAAGTTGACGGCTTTATGATTGATAATTATTTAAGGAACTTTCCAGTTCAACATAAAACTTTTGAATTGGGCAATGGAGTTGAACTTGTTTCAATGATGAAAGAGAAGGTCGGTGCTTCTTTTGATTATTCTTACAAAATGGTCAAAAAGATGAGTTTACTTAGAAAACTTAAATTAATTGGAATGGATGTATCTGAAATAATAGATGAAGATACGTTTGACATTGTTAAATTACAGGAACAGAAAGTAAAATTTGATAAAATGACTATTGATGAGATTAAGTGCTACTTTAAAACTAAGTTAATAGAAATAGACCAAGAATTTCAAACAAAAACTGACTCTTATAGTTTTAAAGCAGGTGAAGGTATTGAGGAATTAATTTTAAAATGTAAAGAAGCAGAACACTGGGGGCTACCATTTCAGAGTAAGTTGTTTAATGCAGTGTTTAGGGGGATGCTTGGAGCTAAAGTTATGATTCGCTCAGGTGGTAGTGGAACAGGAAAATCAAGACAATCTATAGGTGATATGTGCAATATTTCTTGTGCAGAAAGATATGTTCCTAGCCTTAAAAAATGGGTAACAAATAATAAAACTGAAAATAGTTGTTTTATATCAACAGAGTTAACCGAAGATGAGGTACATCTAATTATGTTAGCAACTGTTGCGGGTGTTCCAGAAGAAACAATAAAGGATGGAAGATATAGTCCAGAAATAGAACAAAGGTTAATAAAAGCAGCACAAATTATAAAAAACTCTAAAATTCATTGTGAGTACAACTCAAATTTTAGTATCGCAGATATAGAAAATATGATTGAAAAAAACATAATAAGAAATCAAGTAAAGATAATATTTTTTGACTACATCCAAATAACGTCTAAGTTATCTCAGGAGCTGAATAAGATGTTTGGTTACACACTAAGAGAAGACCAGATGTTAAATCAATTATCAACAGCATTAAAAAACTTAGCAAATAAATATAATGTATTTATTTTAACTGCTACTCAACTTAATAGAAGTTATAAAGTTGATAATTATTTAGATGCCACGCACCTGAGAGGGGGTCAATCAACGAGTGATAAGGTTGACTATGGAATAATAACAATGAAGGTTACGAAAGCTGATTTAGACAAGTTACAGCCAATACTTGAGGACGGTTTCAGAATAAAGCCTACACATGGACATCATGTATTTAAAAATCGTGGTGGTAAGTGGACGGGTGTAATATTGTGGGTATCAATGGATTTAGATACAATGAACGTAAAAGATTGCTTTGCGACAACCCAAGATTTTGAATTGCTGAATGAGATAATACCGATTAATATAGGTTAAATTATGAATATACAGACATTAAAACAGATTTTGACTGTTGAGCAAATAGTAAAAATAGTTCAAGACTTAGGTGCAGAAAGTAAAAAAACATCTAATTTAAATGAAATACAGTTTGAAACAATATGCCATTGTGGCAATAGTTTTAAGCTGTACTTTTTTAAGGATTCAAAGGAGTTTCATTGTTATAGCAACTGTGGACAAATGGATATTATAAACTTAGTTCAAAAAGTAAAAGGATTTGATAAAGTAAACAAGGCTATTAGTTGGATTTGTAATTACCTAGGAATAGGGGAGGGGACAATGATTGAGGGCTTTTGTGAGGAAGCTCCAACTTCATTAGATTTAGAAATACTCTCAAGATGTAATTCTTCAAGTGAAGATTTTAAAATAGATATGAGTAGGGAATTTAAGTATATAGATGAATCTATACTTGATAGATTTTATAAGTATTACCATCCAGCATTTTATAATGATGGAATAGACTTAAAAACTATGTTTAAATTTGGAATAAGATACGATGTTTTAAATGAGAGAATAATAATTCCGCATAGAGATGAGTTAGGTGGATTAATAGCGATAAGATGTAGAAATCTAAATGAAGAATTAATAGAGAGTGGGCTTAAATATATGCCAATAACCATTGATAAAAAGTTATTATCCGCAAAAACAAACAAGTATCTTTTTGGTCAATTTTACAATCAAGAAAATATTAAAAAATTTAAAAAAGTGATTTTGGTAGAATCTGAAAAAGCAGTTATGCAATTAGAAACAATATTACAGGGTAGCAATATAGGCTTAGCCTTGATGAGTTCAAGTTTAAGCTTGGTGCAAGTGGAACTACTAAAAGAACTAGGGGTTGAAGAAGTTATCGTGGCACTTGATAAGGAGTTTGAAGAATATGGCTCTATGGAGGAAAAGGCTTATGCTATAAAAATAAGAAAGGGAATTATAAATAAATTGATTCCATATTTTACAGTGAGCGTTATGTGGGACACAAAAGGTTATTTGAGATATAAAGATAGTCCAACGGATAAAGGGCGTGAAGTGTTCTTTAAACTCTATGAGGAGAGATTGAGAGTTCAATAAACAACAAGGAGGTTAATATGAAGTATAAATTGAAAAATGCAATAAATAGCACAGATATAGTTGAGCAAGTTTGCAACAACAGAGGTGTTGATTTTAAAAGAATAGAAGAGTTTTTATATCCTAAGAAATGGGTTAGGAGTAATCCTAAAATTTATACAAATTTAGAGTTAATTGCGGACACTATAATATTTGTTGCTAAAGCTAAGAAAAAAATAGGTATATTAATTGATAGTGACTGTGATGGATTTTTGAGTGCAGCAATGATTGTCAATTATCTAAGAGAAGTTTTGGGGGTTGAGGAAATAAGGTTTTACATGCACGAAAACAAAGAGCATGGACTTACGAGTTTTATAATGAATCAAATTAAAGAAGAGCCCCCTGAGTTATTAATAATACCAGACGCTTCAAGCAATGATTGGTGTCAGCAAGCCGAACTTTCACATATGGGAATTGCGACAGTGATATTAGACCATCACGAAGCAAAAGGCTATTCTCCTTTTGCTTTGATAGCAAATAACCAGCTCCAAGAAGGAGTAAATAAAAATTTGAGTGCTGGTGGAATGGTGATGAAATTATTAGAAATGATAGATGAGAAGCTAAATTTGAATAGAGCATTAGACTATTGCGACTTAGCAGCAGTTTCATTGGTTGGCGATTGTATGCTTATGAATAATGTTGAAACTAGATTCTATGTACAGTATGGAATAATGAATATAAACAATCCTTTACTACTTGAGTTGATTAGAGTTGAGGGTGAGAGAAGCTATGAATCAATCTCATTTGATATTGCACCAGCAATCAATGCGTTTATTAGAATAGGAGAAGTAACAGAGAAGCAAGAGTTGTTTCTTGCACTAATTGGTGATAATAGAAAAAAGGAAATAAGTATAAGGGGACAAGGGAAGTTTATCCTTCCATTACCTGAGTACATATCTAAAATGGCAACAAGAATAAAAGCTAGACAGACGACAGCCGTAAAAAAGGCTATAGAAAGTAAAAATGCTAAGTTGATAAGCAATCTACCGTTCACGGTTTTTATACTAGATGATGAAACAAAAAAAACTCTTACTGGATTAATTGGAAACAAATTAGTTGATATGTATAAAAAGCCAGCGATTGTCATTAGGTTGCTAGAAAACGGTGAAACTTACGGTGGGAGCGGAAGAACGACTGATACATTTCCTAATTTTAAAGATTATTTAAGAGATATTAAATTTTTCAATTTTTGCGAGGGGCATCAAGGAGCTTTTGGAGTTAATATTGACAAAGAATCTCTTGAAGATATGCTGGTAAAATTAAATGATGAATCTTTAGATGGTTATGAGGATTGTTATTTAGTTGATAAGGTATATGAGAATTTTGTTTCAGCTTATGATATTATGCAAATTAGTGAGTTAAACAGATACTGGAGCAGGGGGTTTGATAAACCTTTATTTTATATAAAACTTACAGATTTAGAAAGTGCTAAAGTTGAAGTGATAGGTCAAAAAAGAAATACAATTAGAATTAAACATAATAATATAACTTATCTTAAATTTAAATGTGAGCCATCTGAAATAGAAAAAATTGAACAAACAAATATTACAGAAATAGAGATGGTAGGTTTCTTTAATGTTAATGAGTATTATGATAATTTATACCCACAAGTTTTTATAGAAGATATTGAATACAAGGGCACTAAGAAGTTGAACAATTCATTTTTTAGTTTTAATTTTAATAATTTTAATGATGTAAAATGGTAGTTATTATAAACTACCATTTTATTTAAGTATTGACTTAGATATGCTTGAATGATAAGATAATGACTAAGGATTGCGTGAAATTGGTTTTTTGTAGGAGAATAATTATGGAAAAATGTTTAACTTATAATATACTTGACGTTGATTATTTGAAAGAGAAAGGGAATGGACTAAGTCGCATAGTTAAGGAATGGCTATCAGAGAATAGGGTTGATGCTTTAGTTTATGAATTTATTTTAGATGATAACGCAAGTTTTATTGTAGATTATACATTTGATGAAAAAAACAACAAAGATAAAGTAGAAAAATTGACTGAAAATATCTTAAATAGATTTAATATACCTTTTGAGCTAAAGGTGTAAAATATTTCTTTTACATCTAATACCTTTTATACGGATAATGATTTGTAGATTATTAACGTATAGGAGGTATTTTTTTTATGGATATTATAGAAACTTTTATTTCAGAAAAAGAAAAAAAAGAGATAATCACAAATGAAATTTTGAGAAATGAAGCAATTTTAGATGAGGTTGTTTCTTTAGAAATTGATATAGAAAATTTTAAGGGGATTCTGTGTGAAAATCTTATGTATGACTATTTTAGCTTAGATGATGAAGTAGAAAATTTAAAAAATATGTGCAAGAAGTTTAATATTAATTTTAAAGATGTTTGTCTTACATTTTTAGAAAATGAAAATTCGGTTTTAAATAATGAAGAAAGAAATTGGTGTAATGGGTTGATATTTAAAGAGTCGTTTTCAATTAGAATGAATAAAAGATTGATTTTATCTAAGATGGAAGCTAGTTATCCAAGTTTATTTAATGCGATAAAGGATAGAGCTAATAAAACAATTAATTCAATATTAAAGGGGTTAATAGCACGAGTATGATGCCAGCAATAATAAGTAAGAATAAACCAATTTGTCCTTATTGCAAGGGGCAAGGTAAGGAACTAAAAGTTGTAGATGTGGAGGTAGCCTTAATTGACAATAAAAAGCACTTTGAGCTTGAAGCAAAATGTTTAAAATGCAATAGAAAAACATATTACTTTTTAGATTTAGAAATGTTTAAAAGGAAATCTATAAATAAGAATAGTAAAAGATTTGAAAAAGCAGAGCAATAAACCTAATTGACATTGTAATCTTTTTATTACATTACTATAAAGTGAATAAACAAAAAGTTTAATGGTGATAATAATTATTATGATGTATAGGGGAGATGAAGACACCAGTTCATTTTAGGTGAGGAGGTTTTATGTGTGTTTATTAGACTATGTTATAGAATAGAAAAGGAAGCTGGTTTTGCTCAGGATGAAAATGGAAATAATGCGGAAGCGTATTATTGTATAAAAATGGAATGTAAAAGTTATTCCATACCAAGAAAGAAATATAAGAAAATGATTGAATATGGATTAACAGAAATCGCTTCATTGCTTAAAATAGATAAAAAATTAGTTACCTCAATAACACTAAATGAATACCTAGACAATATGGAGGTTGACGAGGAGTGGTGAAAAATGAGATTAATTAACCCTCAAGCTTTATATAGAAAAATGCTTATCACACCAAGGTTGAATTTGAAGTGTGATAATGTAAAAATTAAATTAGCCTATATATCAAAGGATGGAAATAGGGGATGGCTGATTGAAAATTTCAATGATGATGGAGAAACTAAGTGGTATAAAGGAAAAATGACTAAAGAAATTGTT
>Ga0224737_10019_pt1 | contig 23464 bp, 26 predicted proteins | sample LIM_B_Water_Pos_FD_161632 | JGI IMG/M metagenome (GOLD analysis project Ga0224737, IMG submission 161632) | Enriched cells from gastrointestinal tract of the lab mouse from Pacific Northwest National Laboratory (PNNL), Richland, Washington... | ecosystem: Host-associated > Mammals > Digestive... | reverse complement strand
GATTGCCAATCCATTGTCCAGACGGAGTGCCAGAGCAGCCGGCAGGCTGCGAGTACGTGGCACAGGGTGAAAAAATCAGCCATGGGGCCAATGAGCCGCGGTACAGATGCAGTTTCATGGCTGCGCGATATTCAGCGTGCAGACGGGCATTTGCTCATGTCGGGTCCGTGTCGGCGATACCGCATTGTTGCAATCGGCTCCGTGCGAAGGAGGTAGCAGAGGTCTTGTGCGGGTGCTGCCAAATCTGTCCGGGATTTAACCTGGGCAGCGCCGTCGAGGTGTGGGACTCGACTGAAGGCTTCAAACCAAGCATGGAAGCGGGAACGGAGCGCAAAAGTAGGACGAACTGAAAATACGAAAAGAACGGAATATTAAGGCTTTGATTTTTCGGCAAAATTTAAAATTTTTTATCTTTCAATACTGCTGGAGAAAAGTAAAAGCTAAGTGGTAGCGCTGTAATGACTCTGCCATGAACTAAAGATCAAAAATGGTAGATGATGACATCGACCAATATATATAGCGATGCGCCATACACATGGCCAGCATGGAATAAATAGAGGGTTTTTTATTGGGAAATAGTCTAGGGGTCTTGTTATCATCTGATATCTTGCCAGTGGGCCATCTCCACCTGTGCGACACAGTACTTATAAGAGAGATCACCATGGACCCATCTATTCCTTGTGCTAGGGAGGATGGGTTGTGGTTAGGCGCAATTCTAAGATTTCAAACTTTACCAATCGTGGCCAGCACTTTGGGAACTCATGGGTAGTCTATAGCCATAAAGCTCGAAGAAGCCTTACGATTGTTAACGACATTGAGCTATGCTACTGGCTTACATTTTTGGAGTTTCAGCCAGACGTACTTAAGTTTAACCTTCATCCCGCATTCCGTATATTACCCACCAAAACGCCACGAAAAATCCTACTGACATCCGAAGCTACTCTCGTAGACGGAGCGTTAGAATGGCATTTACTTTATTCTCCAGAAAAAATCAATTTTGACTATCTGGCCGAGCTGAGAGAGCACGCCAACAGTTGTGGTGCAACGCTGCGAGAATTTACACCAGCGACTATCATTCCGCACAAATATAAAATAATGCCTCTGCTGAAGGTATGTGCATGCTTGGCAGCTGGAAAAGAATATTCTCTTCCGCCAGAAATAGTAAGCAAGGCTCAGTTTTACATCAGGCAGCGCGTCAGAGGTCGCATGAGTGATCTCTACGAGCAACTACGAGATTTTGACACGGCAACGGTGCACTATCTTGTTGCAAGAATGTTTGTCGAGGGTCGTCTTAAAGTTGAGTTGTCACCGTATTTTTTCAGTCCCAGCACCGAATGGGTGAGCGCATGAATGTTCGTGGGCGCTTAAAGGGTATCAATCTAGAGGAACTGATGCATGTTAATCCGGAGGCACTTCAAGAAAATATTAGAGAGGTGTTTGCCAATAGATTGACTGTTATTCGGTTAATTAACCAGGGTAGAACAGGAAACTTCATCTATCGTCGATGTGGTATCTCGAACTCCGAGCAAACTCGACTAGCTAATAGATTTCTCCAGCGTGACCCTGAAGGTAGATATTTTGGCGATCGTGCCCTGATTCCCCAGATGCGTACAACAGAGTATCGGAGGAATGCGCCTGTACAGCCAATGAGAAGCCAGCAGCAGGGTGGTTTGAGCGGAGTTCTTAAGCTGACATTAGAAAGGCATCCTACAGTTGCGACTGAAATTTCTAATTTCATTCTCCGATTTCACAGTGACTTTTCTGGTCAGAAATTTGATCGAAAATTCATTGCAGCAAAATTCAGATCGATACTGAAGGAGTCCGGTGTTACGGAAGATGAGTGGCCATTTAACCATAAAGGGTTAGGTCAAAGGACGATTGAGAAATATATTAATGAAATCCTGCGCAGCGATTTCATGTGTGCTGCTTCGACGCTTGGAGAGTTTGGCGTAACACATGCACAAATAGGTAGTGGGGAGCAAGGGTTGATCAGCCCCAGTCTACCATTTGACGTAGTGCAACTGGATGCCTACAAGGTCGACCAAATGTGCATAGTTAAAGCGGAGCCACTGCCCGGAATTCACACATCAAGAGTTATAGATCGTTTTTGGCTGTTGGCCGCTGTGGATACCGTGTCAACGGGAGTGCTTGCTGCGAGATTCGTGTTTAGCAGCGAGGTAAGGGCTCAAGACGTAGAGGATGTTTTGATCAGCGCTTTTCTGGGAAATTGGAAACCACGCGACGAAGCTGAGTTGCAGAACTTATCCTATGTTCCAGGTAGTGGAATGATTGGCTATGTGCTTCCGGAAACGAAGGGAGCGCTGTGGGGGGCGCTTTTTTTAGACAATGCGATGGCGCATCACGCGGACAGGATCAAGATTAAGCTAAAGGAATTGATTGGCTTCTCCGTAAGCTATGGTCAACTTAAACGACCTGAACGGCGATCCATAATTGAAAACACTTTTAAGCAGATTGCAGAACAAGTTATGCATCGGAGCCCGTCAACAACTGGGAGTGGACCCGGATTTGGCCGAGCAACTGACGCCGAAAGTAATGCAGAAAAATATGAGATATTTGTGGACGAGGCTGAATGTCTGCTCGACGTTTGGTTGGCTAACTTAAATGTAACCCCCAGGTCCGGCTCTACCTTCTCAATGAGTCCTGTTGAATTGATTCGAGCGCATTTGAATAATTATAAAGTGCCAATTTACCTTCCGACGGCGCGGGAAGAGAGCCTTAACAAAACTAAGCTAAGCCTGGATGTTGAATACTGTATTGTCAGAGGAAGTGCCGAGTCAGGAGTGGCCCCGCACATCACTATCGATAAGGCTCGGTATACCAACAAGGTTCTATCAAGGTCGCTGGAGTTAGTAGGGCAGCGACTGCTCGTCAAAATTGACCCCAAAGACCTTCGGCAAGTGGAAGCGATTCTTCCCAATGGGCAATCGCTGGGTTGCCTGAGCGTATTGGGCTACTGGTCTAAGACTGCCCACAGTCGAATCACACGGAAGCTGATCAATCGTGCACTCAGGGACAGAACGCTGGAAATAACGCGAAAAGACGACATTGTAATGTCCTTTGTAGATAACCTCTTGAGGAAGCGGAATAAGCGAAGCTTACTGGAATGGCAGCGAATGGAAAGGGAGCTTTCATCATTAGGGCAAAGCTCGTCAGGTGACGATTCAGAGAGCATTGAACGAACTGCATTTCAGCTCACTGACGGTGGAGTGACTAAGTTGGAGTTTCTGGATGATTTCTTTGATCAGTCCGCAGGGGGCGTTGCTGATGAATAGAGATCAGATGGATGCTCATGCCGTGTTCAGAAAGGATTTCACGGTAATAACCAATGCAATAGCAAAAGCAAGCAGCACGGCATTGGAAGCCATATTCATGCGGCAAACTGGCCTGATTTTTCACGGCCTTTCAAGAGTGGGAAAAACTTCGTGCATCAAGACCATCAACTCCAAGCTTCGCGGGTTTATGCCGCGCGCTTATGTAATCCAAATTGAGGTGGTCAAGAAAGAGGGTTCCTTCACAAACAATATACTCGATCAGCTAGCCACGGAGGAAGGTGTGAAGTTTCGAAGTCGAGAAACTCCGGTAGGTAAGTTAGATAGGATATCAGAGCACGTCATTAATCGTTGCGCCGAAAAATTTTGCAATCATTGGGTGCTGCTTCTTGACGAGTTTCAAAGACTTCGACCTCATGATCTGCATGTGCTTTTTGATTTGTTTAACAGGCTGGATCGTAAAGGTATTACTATGACCATACTATCGTTTGCGATGCCAGCTGTTTTCAAACAACGTGAAGATCTCATGTATGCTGGAAACAGCGAGCAACTAATCGCGCGATTCATGAGTGAGCTCATCGAGTTTAAAGGCTGCACCAGCGCTCAGGATCTCGCGGTAATATTGCAGACTTTTGACGAAAAATCGGAATATCCTCCTAAATCAGGTATCACCTATACCAATGGTTTCGCACCTCAAGCATTCGCAACGGGGTTCAGGCTGGAGCCACTTCACGGCTCATTCTGGAAAGCTCTTAACTCCGCCTCTGCCGGAGGCTATAAGAACAACGTACCTCTTGAACATCTATTTTTATCAATTCGCTACCTGCTAAGGTATCTGTCGCAAAATGACTATTCCAGGATTGTCATTCCAGATAAGTTGCTCGATGAGGTGGTGCAGAAATCGAATCTTCCGCAATTTTGTATGCTCAATGGAGGAGGGCAGGGGTGAAGCAACTGCCATTTTTTATTCGACGCGCCTATCCATTCGAGTCTACTGTCGGAATCATTGCCAGCCTGGCGCGATTCAATGGGGTCAATCCTGTCGATGTAATGCGGTGGCTGGAAATAAGAAGCGCTGGGAGTGTTCATAAGCTTTTCTATCTACCCGAGAGGGTTGCCAGCGCTCTGCCCTCAAGTCGGGCGCATGACTACAGGATGCATTTCCCCTCAGCGTTCCGACTGGCACCGTTCTCAGCGACAATGGTTGTACGGTACTGTCCGGAGTGCTTAGTCTGGGGATATCACTCTACCTTTTTTTGCCTGCCTCAGGTTGAAACATGCCTGATTCACAATGCCCCCCTCAAGCCGCTGTGTAAATGGTGTCACAGCATGTTGAGTCGTGATCTGCTTGATGCACCATGCTCACAGTGTGGTTTCTATGTTTGCCAAGCATTAAACCAAGTTAAATACCGCTGTTCCCCAACGATCGCGTTAAAAACATATAGAGCGGGAAAAGCACTAGCGGCGTGGTTTAAATTTGTCCGGAGCGGTGCACAATCAGGATCACCTTTCTTTATAAAACTGGACAAACTAGGTAGCTACACTGAAGACCCCATTGATAAAGTACTCATCACTTCCCTCGGTTGCCCGATTGCTAAGAATGAGGGCGTCGTACGGCGTCAAACCAAGATCGTGAACTGGGAAGTGCCGTCCAATCGCCGTCATTGGAAAGATTGGCAAGGCGCATGCCGAAATATAGAGACAGTCCATTTGCAGAGACATGAGTATTGTCTTGCGCATTGCGAAGGGTTGCTAGGGTATTGGGATGGAGTAAAGACACCTAGACCAACATGCCTCAAAACTGCTATTTACCTGCTCATTCGGTTGCGGCTAGCCATAACCTCCAGTGTGCCGTGGCTGCCTAGCAAGTTGGATTGCTTAGGTTTTGGATACATTGATGCGCTTCAACAATCGACATTCATTGATCAAGAGATTCCAGTGGTTTTGGTGAAAGTATATTATTTGAAGTTGTTATACGATGCTAGCATTTATCTCGAGCTTGGTTATGTCATAAGATTTAGAGTTAGAATGTGGCAAGGGCTGCTCCATGAGTTGGCGGCGCCCGCCGGCATCTCGATGAGGCGGGAAACAGTATTGGGGGTCGTTTCTGAAAAAATGTTGCGGTGCCCACATGTGCGTCGCGTCGTTAATACTCCTCATCTCTACATCTGTCGCGACAGCGACTCTAGTTGGACTTTGTCCTTGGCTTGCAGTGGAACTCAGCAAGTCATTATGGATTTATAGTGCTGTAAACGAAACAGCTATTTAGGAGTTCAATATGGTACCTAAAGGACCTTCCATTACACGCTTGGATGTAGCGCGCGCGGTTAATTTTTTGATTGGAGCAGGTGAGCAGGTGACGATTAGGGCAGTGAGAAATACTATCGGAGCCGGCAGCTTTACTACAATCAGCAAATATCTTCATGAGTCTGCGGTGCACTTGGACGGTGTTGGTACGCATGAGACGGATGAAGTCGCTGAGCGTAAATTGCCCAAAAAAGAGCTGGCTCCGCTACTGAAAAGCTCTGCAAGGGTGGACTGCCGTACAACCTCAGTGCTTGATGGCCTTGCAGGAGAGTTACGAGAGATTTTTTTTCAATGCGATGAGGTCATCCGCAAGGCTGAAATTGAAATAATTACTGCGCGAGAAAAGCTTCAGAGATCCATCTCAAACGCGGATAGACTAACGCACGAAAAGCACGCGCTTATTCATGAGGTTCGTAAATTGCGGGCTGAACTCGCGGCGCTCAAGGTGCATATTCAATTCAAGAATCAGTAGTAGCTTGTATCAAGCCCCGACTTCACTGGTTTCGGCTCGAGCGCTGTCGAGCTATTCACCTTGAGGCGGCGAGACCAGCCTTCAGCATATTGCTTTGGGCTGCAGGTTAACCGTGGCTTTCTGTTCTGCATGGTTCAGGATCACGAAGGCTATTAATCGCGGAGCGCCGACTGATCCGACAAAGCCCTTCATCGAAAATGCCCTCAGTAACCATGCTCCGACTTGTGGGGCAGCGATTTCGTAAAAGCGAATGTTTGGCGTTTTCTCAGGGACTTCTGTCGCTGTCAGATCTTTCTTCCGAAGCAGTGGCACCCACGGCCGGGCCTAGCAACTGGCTCGCCTGACTGGATAGCAGCGACCCCGCCTGGAAGTAGTTCATCACCGTGGTGACGCTGCGGTGCTCAGTCATAGCCATCACTTCGCCGAGCGGTACGCTCTGACGCCCTGCCTCGGTGACGAAACCTGAGCGCAGGCTGTGCGCGGCCCAATCGCCGTCCAGGCCCGCCAACTGCGCACGGCGCTGGACAATTCGCGCCACCTGGTCGGCTGACAGGCCTTGGGTGCCGACCTTGCCACCCCTATAAATTCGACGGAACAGCGGTCCGGATTCGGCAGGCGCGACTTCCAGCCAGGCGGCGAGGGCTAGTGCTGCCGGCCCACGTAGCGGTTTCTCGCGGCGCAGCCCGCCGGTGTCGGTTTTAGTCGTGCCCAGTGCGTAGAGCCAGGTGTCAGCATCCAGTCGGCGTACATCACCGATCTGCAAGCCGACCACTTCGGAGCGACGGCGGCCACCGCCACTCCATGCCAGCAGGAGGAGGGCGCGATCACGTATCCCGCGCACGCCGTCGGTGCAAGTGGCAAGTAGCGCTTGCAACGGCTCGAGGATGATGGCGGTTTTCTTGCGCACCGACACGCCATGGCGCGACTGGGCTTTGCGCGCTTCGCGCAGCAAGGCCTTCAACGCCGCCGTCTCGGTTGGGCTGCCCCAGCCGTTAATCCGATGCCATTTACCGAGTACCGCCAGGCGATGGCTGACGGTGTTGTAGGCCAATGGGCCGAGTTTGGCCTTGACTCGCGCAGCCACCAGCGCGGCGTCGATGGTAGGTGGCAAAAGGTGCACCCAGCCACCGCCAGCCGTCGGACGAGCCAGGTGGTCAACCACAAACTGTATGGCTACCGAGGAGGGCAATGCCGCATCGCCCAGCGCCTGGCCGTAGCGCAGTTGCAGCCACGCCGACCAGTAGGCGAGAGCGCTGCGGTAGCTGCGCAGGGTGTTGGCTGCGGTACCAGCGGCGATGAACGCCGCTGCCGCTTCCTGGGCGTTGATCGCCAGAGAATGTAGGTCCAGCTGCGTTTCGTTGGCCAGCGATAGGTGTTCTGTAATATTTAATACGTTCAACGTATTATATTTCCAAATTCAAACAAATAAGGTCGGATAACATTTGTTTATCAGATCTAATTTAACAGGAGACAGGGTATGGCGGTAGGCGTGCCGGAAACCGATGTATTCGCGGCTGCGGATGCGGTCTTGGCCCGCGGCGAACGGCCGACGGTGGAACGAGTTCGGCTGGAGCTCGGGCGTGGCAGCCCGGCGCGCGTCGGTGCACTACTGGATCAGTGGTGGGGGCATCTGGCCGAGCGGCTTCGCGGTGAAACACGGCTGCCAACACTACCGGCAGAGGTTTCGCAGTCCTTTGTCGCGATCTGGCAGCAGGCCATGCTATTGGCGGAGGGCGTTGCCGAGCAGGCGCTGGCCGAGCGACGCGCCGTGATAGAAGCCGAGCGGTTACAAGTGGCCGCAGTCGAGGATGAGGCACGACAGTTGATAGCCAAGGCCCGGCAGCAGGTAGCTGCCGCACAAGCAGCTCAGCACACTGCCGAGACTCGTCTAGCCGACTTGGAGCTGCTGCTGGTACAGCACCAGACACAGCTGGCGGACCAGAAAAGCCGCTGTACGGAGCTTGCCGAGGAGCGCAGAGTAGCTGTGCAGGAGGTGACTGTGTTGCGCCAAGAGTTGCAGGTCGCACAGCAGCAGTTGATCCACGAGCGTGATACCGCGACGGCCTACCTGCGCGGTATCGAAGATCGCGCCCACCGCGAGGTCGATCGAGCTCGTGAGGAGAGTAGGCTAGCCGCCGCTCAACTCAAGATCGTGACAAGGCAACACGGCCAGTTGCGCCAGCGGCTAGACACAGTGTTATCCCAACTTCTCGAGGCACAACAGGTCGCTGCCGCTGAGAAGGCACGGGCCAGCACCCTTGAGCAGCAACTGGTGAGACCTACCCGAGCCAGGCGCACAAAGGCTAAGCCGACCAAGTCGAAATCCAAAGCGGCTGCTCAAGCGGAGACTCCCGGCTCTGGGTGTTAGTTCTGGTTCCTTGAGGACGCTGATTCGCCTAGTGGCTAAGCGTTTAACTTTGTCGCGGAGTCCATGTGCTCAACTAATTCGTCCGTTCGGTCTGGAACGAGGGGGGTCTTGCTCAGCACAATACAGCGAGTAGTGCCGACATACTCTTCGATGAGATAGAGACTGTCCCCGACCTCAACGCCCATTACTTGGAGAATTTCATCAGGAATCCGGATGGCGCCATCGCCGTCCCAGTCTTGAATCACTACCCGAGTTGCAGCCATCTTTCGAAACCTCTGATGGTAGAGCTGGCGCCCTACAATGACGGACTACTTCTGTCGTTGCGAAATGCCCTCTAAGCATTGATGTCATTCCGTCGCAGATGCATTTCGGCCGAAAAAATAACGTCGGTGACAATCAGTGCCTCCAAGTTTTTCCGGTGATGCATTGAGTAGCTGACGCCATCGGCGACTTTATAGAGGTAGCCCGGATCTCCGGCGGGCCCATCTCGAACGATGCAAATTTCTTTCAGTGGCTCCATCAACCACGTTGAGTGGCCATTGACGTGTGCCGGTGTGACCAGCTGCACTTCCTCCACCCAGGCCAGATTCGACTGATCATCAATGATCTTTTTTAGATCATGGGCGTGATTAAGCATCAGCATGCTTCGATAGGCCTGACGGCCGTGGCGTCGGGCGATTTGCAGGTAGAACCAGGGCCAGCTGATCTCCTGCTCAACATAGCTCCACAGTTGGGCGGTGGTGCCCTTTGCGGTATCCAAGTGGATCTCCGCACTCCGGTAAGTCGTGAACATAGCCCTGCACCTGAAAATGAAACCTATAGATTGTAGCCCTATAGTGTACGTGAAGGCTTCATCGATCCCTTTTTAAGGATCGGCAAAATGGAGCTGAACACAGCATTCGGGCTGGCGCTTAAAAGGCTGCGCAAGCAGCAGGGCCTTACCCAGGAAGACTTTTCCAACGTCAGTAGCCGAACCTACCTGAGCAGCCTGGAGCGTGGCATTAAGGGGCCGACCATCGAGAAGGTCGAGCAACTCGCCAGCGTGCTGGATGTCCACCCGGCTACCATTCTGGCCGCCGCCTATCTGATCAAAGAAAGCGGAGTAGCGCGCCGTGACCTCGTTCTGCGGATTGAGGAGGAGCTCAGTCGCCTTGAGAATGCGCATTATTGATAATACGACTATGATCTATCAGTCACGCGATAGGATTTGAAATGGAGCGCAATCCCTGAGCCCAATGAGGCCTTCCGGGCATTACTTGTGAGATCTACTGCCAGAGTGCTCGGGTGGAAGGTTACGTTCGCAGCTAAGCTCAAGTGCTCTGCGCATCCACTGAGGCATTTTGCAGGTCATCAGGGTGATTTGGTCTGCAGGCTTGAGCGCGTTTTGGATGGCTGTAATGCATCCTGCGTTTGCACCTTCTTTGCCTAGATAAAAGAGAGCACTGATTGCTGTCCCAACTTCGGTTCCGGCATGCTGCATAACCGATGGCGGAGCATGTATCAGACGTACCTCACCTTTCCCGAAATGGAATGATCGACTTGGCCCGCTAGTGTAGTAAATCGGGACCAATGGCATCTGGGTGCTGAGACCAAACATTCGTACAGCATTGGCGCCATGCATTTGGAGGGTTTGACGGTTCTGCCTGGCAATCAACCTCACGACCTCCCAAGCACTAGGCCGGTACCGCGCTACATACCGACTAGGTTTGGGGCGCATGTAGATGCCTCGATGTAGCCTCTCTAAGTCGCCTCTGTTGACCAGCAGTGCTATTGCCTTGTAAACGGCATTGCGGGTGCCAAACTCCGCAAAGTTCCTGATAGAGAAGGGCTGTCCTTTCGGTAGGCGCTTGACCCGCTGTGCAATGCGGATAGATGTCGATTGAGATTTATCATTCGGCATTGCGGTTTCCACGCCTAGGATATGAACTCTATCGCTGCTTCCTGCGACTGAGGAAGAACAGCGATCTAAATAGGTCTCGGTTTTTTTATAAACCGTCCTGCCTCAGAAAATAACGACGCTCGAACTCTATCGGCGATAGCTTCTCGGTGAAACTATGTCGTCGCTTGGGGTTGTCGAATACATCGCTCCATGCTTTGCCGCGGCTCTCGTAGATTCTGCGCTTGATCTGCTCGCGCTTGAGCACTTGGAAAAAGCTCTCGGTGATTGCGTTGGCATGATGTTTGCTGGGTGACTCATGCTGCTCGTCAGATTGTTGGCTCGGATAAAGCGCTGCCAGTCCGCACTACTGAACTGACTGCCTTGGTCGGAGTGAATCATCACCTCTTGTCGCGGCTTGCGTCGCCATACCGCCATCAGCAGCGCGTAGATAGCCAGATCGCTGCTCATGCGGGGCTCCATCGACCAGCCGATGACCCGACGAGAGAAAAGGTCGAGCGCTACTGCCAGGTAGAGCCAGCCTTCATAGGTGCGTATGTAGGCGATGTCGGTGCCCCAAACCTTGTTCGGCTCACTGACATTGAACTGGCGTTCCAGTCGATTCGGTGTCGGCGTAGCTGGCTTGCCATCGTAACGGCCAGGCCAACGACGATAGCACGTCTGCGAGCGCAATCCTTCCACACGCATCAGCCTGGCAACACGATGTCGTCCGCAGCGCTCACTCAGTTCACGCAAATCCGCATGGATCTTGCGGCAGCCGTAGACACCACCGCTTTCCAGCCATGAATGCTTGGTCATGATCGTCCTTGGCTCGCGCAGACTTAGGCCCGCTCAGCCAGCCTTAGTAGCCGCTGGGATGCACTTTCAGCACCTGACAGAGGCGTTGAACGGCGTAGTCCGCCGAGAGCTGGCGGACAAAAGCGTACTTCAGCCGGACTCCTTGGCAAAGTACGCGGCGGCCATTTCAGGATGTCGCGCTCCTAGGTCACTCGCTGAGCTCAGCACGTAGGCGGCGCAGTTCGGCCTGCTGATCATCTTCGCGCTTGCGCTGGGTCCGGTATAGGCCGGGGATGTCTACTGGAGCGGGGGTAGTCCACTTACTGTAGTGCTTAGTCCACACATACAGGCTTTGTGTGGATACGCCCAGCCGAGCCGCAACCTCGGCAGCAGGGAGGTCGCATTGGGTCACTTGCTTGACCGCTTCGATTTTGAGTCCTCAGGGTAACACTGGTTGCTCATGGTACCTCCTAAAGGCCTCAATTATGAGGCCCGGAGGCCTCTAGGGAAGCGGGGCGATACAATATTCAATTCCGCTATATGTCCAGGCGACAGCTCAAGCTCCCGAGCTGAATCAGCGCCTAAAGAAATTGGCAAGTCCTGTAGCAAGCAGTAGAGAATGTTAAAAATAAGCGGGAATCACCTGTAGAGACATGGGAGCAGAACAGTGACGATGGCATACGAACGCACCCGTAGCGTCGTGCAGACACGGGAGTTTTTGCAGGCTCTGTCCAAAGATAAGAGCCTTCCTGAGAACATACGACGTCAGGCAGAAAATCTGCTTAGACACTACCCAACAGCAGAAGCCATCTGGTTGGCTGGTCGGGTGGAAGAGCGATCAAAGGAAGAACTCTCGCTGCTGGCAGACAAGCATGGCCCCATGCATCCAGTGCTAGTTAGCTGGCTGCTGAGTGACCCCATGTTCTGTGGCCGCGAGGTCGGCTCCATTAGTATCGTCCACGATTTTTGAGTTGTTAGTTCTGAGCGCTTTCTCGCCATATGCAGGGTGAGCTGATAGTCGCCACTGGGGCTAGCGTCGCCAATAAATGGGGGCTGACAACACAGGTTCCTGTTCGGTATGTATTCCTAACCACCGGACGTTCTAGGGTGCTTCAGGTTGGCAAGACCACGGTATCGATTCGGCATGCGCCTCGATGGCTGATGGCTCTTGGCGCTACTGGAGCGGGGGATGCCATTCGAGCATTGGATTGGCTGGGCAAGGCAAGCGTAGGTGATGCCGTTTCAAAGCTTCATAAACTACTACCCGAGAGCGAATGGCGGGCTCTAGTGTCAGCTCACCTCTCGTTGCCTGCCTGGATGGCGAAAGCCATCTGCGCTCGGTCGAATTGCACCTGAGCTCGCTTTGTCATGCTGGGCTAGCTGTCAGCTGTAGTCTGCTTACCGGCAGACCGACATCAGCTGGAATGGGGGAATTCAATGTGAAAGCCCGTGAGGCCAGCCGCTGAAGTACACCAAATGCGGCCTTTGTGAGCCTCGATTATGGATCGGGTGATGGCAAGCCCGAGCCCGGCATTGCTCGGGCTACCTTCGCGTCGAGCAGGATCTACCCGGTAAAAGCGGTCGAAGAGTTTCTCTAGATGCTCCGAACTGATTGTGTTCCCAGGGTTCTCGATGCTGAAGGTAGTTGAGTCCGCTGTCTGGCGGATCAGGACCGAAATTGTCTTTCCCGCCGGCGTGTAACGCAGCGCATTGGACAGCAAGTTGGACAGCGCTCGATCAAGCATCAGCCGATCTCCTAGCACTTGGCCTTTGCCTGTGAGCGATAGTTCAATGCCGCGCTCTTCGGCCAGGAGGTGGTAGTAGTCAAACAGTTTGAAGACTACGTCAGCCAGTTCGATCCTGGCCTGCTCTGGGATGATCAGGCCATTATCAGCCTTGGCCAAGAACAGCATGTCATCGATCATGCGAGACATGCGCTTCAATTCCTCCAGGTTCGAGTACAGATTCTCCTCGTAGGCATTGATATCGCGCTTCTTGCTTAGCACCACTTCAGTGTGGGTCATCAGGTTGCTGACGGGGGTGCGCAGTTCGTGTGCGATGTCAGCGGAGAAATTGGAGAGTCGAATGAAGGCCTCTTCAAGTCGGGCCAGCATCGCGTTGAAGGACAGTACCAACTGCTGAAGTTCCTGTGGCACCGGCTCAAGAGGAATCCGTTCCTGCAATGAACGGGCGGACATCCCGGTGGCCACACGAGTGACCTGTCGCAGCGGCCTGAGGCCACTGCGAGCAACCACCCAGCCAAGCGCTGCACTGACCAAGGCACTGATGACCAATCCAATCCAGAACCATCGCTGCAGCGTGTCGAAAAAGTGTGTGTGATTGGTAACATCGAGAATCAGCAGAGCTGTAAGCGGTTCGGGTTGGTCAGTCACAGAGATTTGAGCCGTCATGCCCCGGTACATGTGCTCGTCTTTCTGCCACTCCCACATGCTCTGCTCATCGGCACGCCTGAAGCGTTCCGGCACTTCGACTGCTCTGGGGTCGGAAAAGAGCACTGCGCCGTCGCTGGCCAGGATGGTTGCGGCCAGATCCTGATGCGCTCCCAGCAAGGCTCGCAACTGCGGTAACTCCTCGGAGAGGCTAGCTCCGCTGCGAGCGTTGTTGAGAATATGTTTGGCTGATTCGAGTTTTTCCACCAGGGCCTGCCGGTCCAGCATCTTGAAGTGGTGCTGGCTGAGCATGTTGAAGCTCAGCCCCGCTACTGTCAGGACGGCAATCACCGCGGACATGAACATCAAGCTCATGCGGGCGGTCAGCGAGAGGTGCTTCATATTCACTCCGGCGCATCCATCATGTACCCCATGCCGCGGGCGGTATGGATCAGCTTGAGATCGAAATCGTCATCGATCTTGGCGCGCAGCCGACGTACAGCGACCTCAATGACGTTGGTGTCGCTGTCGAAGTTCATGTCCCAAACCTGCGAAGCAATCAGCGATTTCGGGAGCACTTCGCCGCGCCGGCGCAGTAGCAGTTCCAGCAGTGAAAACTCCTTCGCCGTCAGGTCAATTCTTTTCCCACCCCGGACCGCGCGCCGCTTCATCAGATCGACTTCGAGATCGGCAATTTTCATGGTGGTTTGCGTGGGTGAGCCATTGCCTCGGCGCAGCAGCGTTCTGACCCTGGCCAGAAGCTCTGAGAAAGCAAATGGCTTGATCAGGTAGTCATCCGCGCCCAGTTCCAACCCTTTAACGCGATCCTCCACACCATCGCGTGCGGTCAGGAACAGCACTGGGACGTCTTTTCCGGCGGCGCGCACCATGCGCAGCACTTCCCAGCCGTCCAGCCCCGGCATCATCACATCCAGGATCAGCAGGTCATAGGGCTCGCTCAGCGCGTGCTGCAGGGCATCCGTACCTGTCATAACCCGGTCGACATTGAATCCCGCTTCGGTGAGGCCTTGCTGCAGATATGCACCGGTTTTGGGTTCATCTTCAGCTACCAGTAGTTTCATGCGAGCAGACTCCAAAAAACGGGTGGCCTGAGTTTGCAGGCAAACAGCGGCACCAACCAGAAGCTTACGAAAATGTAATCCTGGTTTCAGGTCGCTGACAGGGTGGCTTGTCTAGGGTGCAAGCATGAGCACTAGGTTGTGCTCTCGGCCCTCGACAGACCAAAAGCAGAGGTGCCGGCCTCAGTTTGCAATGATGGAGACTGCCCCATGAAATCGCTGAAACCTTTGCTTCTGGTTGGTTCGCTACTGCTGTCTTCTATGGCTTGGGCCGAAGGGGGCAGCGATCGAGTATTCGAGCGCATCCAGCAGATGCGCGACAAAGCAGAAGCTGTGCTGATCCAGGCGGAGAAGGCCCCAGCCAGCGAGCGGCATGTGCACATGCAGGAGCACATGAAAATGCTCGAAAACATTATGAGTCAGCTGCACGACGAACATCCTGCTCCGGGTATGTCGACCGAAGAGCATCTGGCCTGGATGGAAAAGCATGACAAGCTGGTAGACGACGTGCTGGGTCAAATGATTCGCGAGCACAAACTGATGATGGCCGACAAAGAGTGCCATAAGTAAGAGTTTCCCCATCTTCCAGGCCTTCCGTGATTGCTCCTTTGGCCTAGCGGCGCCTCAATGGCGCCGTGCTTTTTTCCAGCTGACGCAATTGTAGTTTTGGGGTCAGCGGCCTGGCAGCAAGCGTGGAATAGCATGAGATTTCCAGCCTACCTAGCGAGGTCTCACCATGAAACGCATCCCCCTTAAGCTGCTGATCAGCACGCTGTTCATCAGCACTGCTATTCCGGCAATTGCCGAGCCCAGTGGAAGTGACTTTGGGCAACAAGCCCAGGCGACGCCGGCGACTCGTACCATCTTGGTGAAGATGGACGACATCAACTACAGCCAGAAGACGATCAACGTAAAGCCCGGCGAGACCGTGCGCTTCGTTCTGAAGAACGAGGGCGCATTGATGCACGAGTTCAACATCGGGCACGCAGCGTTCCAACTGGAACACCAGCGCAAGATGGCAGCCTTGTTCAAGGACGGCACGCTGACACCGACCGGTATGGCCGAAAGCATTGTCTGGCATGAGCGTTATGGCACGGGAGACTCCAACCCTCCAGGCTATCCGGAAGTCATCAAAGCCAAGCATGACGACCCGAACGCGGTTCTCGTCGAGCCCGGCACAACTAAAGAGTTCGTGTGGACCTTCCCTCAGGCGGGCAGTTTGAGCTTCGCCTGTACATTGCCTGGGCATTACCAGGCGGGAATGGTCGGTGAGTTTGCTCTGCGTTAGTCCGGCACCGGTGCTACCCGTTGGCCGCGGGCTGGGTAGCACCGATCTGACGAACCTTACTGCGATGTAGTTTTCGCGTCAGCGTACCGCCAGTTGCACCTCATTAGCATCGGGACTCATCCCTCCTCAACACCTCAGAGGCACACCATGAAACTCAGACCCGCTTTCATAATCACCACCCTTGGTTTACTGCTCAGTGCTGCCAATGCGCTGGCCAGCCCGGGCCACAAGAAAGACAGTATCGGGCAACCGGGAGACAGTCAGGCAGTAGATCGCACCATCGAAGTCCGGATGGGGGACATCTTCTTTGAACCCAAGGCAATGGAAATCAAGGCGGGCGAGACGGTTCGCTTCGTACTGCTGAACGAGGGAGCCCTGCTGCACGAGTTCAACCTTGGCAAAGCGGCATCCCATGCTGCGCATCAGAAAGAGATGGCTGCGATGTTTCAGAACGGCACGCTGTCCCCGACTGCAGCGCATGACATGAGCAAAATGGACCACGCCATGGGCGGCATGAAGATGGTCGGCATGGAGCACGACGATCCCAACAGCGTTCTGGTCGAGCCAGGTGCACGCGAAGAGCTGATCTGGACCTTCTCCGACGCTACTGATCTGGAGTTCGCCTGCAATGTTCCTGGACATTATCAGTCGGGAATGGTCGGTAAGGTGACCGTACGCTGAACTCCATTGATACGCGTCAACTCTGCCTGGCTAGAGCAACCTATGCTGATTCTATGGTCATTGAACCGAGGCTATTGTCATGGATCACACGCACCACACTGGCACTACGGAACCACCTTTTTGGAAGAGCAAGATTGGCATCGCACTGATCATGCTGGCCGTAATCGGCATCTTCTATGTCGCGCGCGAGCATTACGGTCATCTTTCGCAGGCTTTGCCATACCTCATCCTGCTGCTATGCCCGCTGATGCATCTGTTTGGCCACAATCATGGCGGGCACTCCCACTCCAGCGGAGCCGCAGTTTCCAAGGACGAGGATAGGAAATAACTCGAATGCAAAAGACCTCCTGCCATCATGACCAGGGCCATGCACATCACTCGCACGGCCATCCAGAGAGCCCACGCGATCCGGTGTGTGGCATGGAGGTCAAATCTGATAGTCCTTACCAGGAGAACTTTGAGGGAAGGGCCTATCGGTTCTGCAGTACAAAATGCCAGGAGAAGTTCCAGGCAGCCCCTCATCAGTACATGAGCCATCAATCGCATGCCGGGCACCACCAGCATGCCGCTCGGCCAGAGTACTCAACTCAGGCAGGACTGGGGGCTGAATACACCTGCCCGATGCATCCCGAGATTCGCCAACCGAGCCCTGGCAACTGCCCGATCTGTGGGATGACGCTCGAACCCGTCATTCCAGAGCTGGAGGACGAAGAAAATCCGGAGCTGAAAGACTTTTCGCGACGGTTCTGGTGGACCCTGCCATTGACCGTCATCGTGACCGTGCTGGCGATGGCTGGTCATTCCTTGCAGCTGTTCCATGGAACATCCCAGAACTGGGTTGAGCTGGTTCTGGCAACGCCCGTGACGCTTTGGGGTGGCTGGGTATTTTTCACTCGCGGAATAGACTCCATCCGGCAACGCAGCCCTAATATGTGGACCCTGATCGGATTAGGAACTGCAGCCGCCTACCTCTACAGCGTGGCAGCCACCCTGGTGCCGCAGTGGTTCCCGGCGGCCTTCGTTCAGGATGGACGCATCGGCGTCTACTTCGAGGCCGCCGCGGTGATCATCTCGCTCACGCTGTTGGGCCAGATGCTCGAACTCAAAGCCCGCTCGCAGACCTCTGCCGCCATTAAGTCACTGCTGGGATTGGCCCCCAAGACTGCCCGGCGCATCAGGCCTGACGGCCAGGAAGAAGATATTCCGCTGACCCACGTCCATCAGGGTGACCACTTGCGTGTCCGGCCGGGCGAAAAAGTCCCGGTGGATGGCACCGTGCTGGAGGGCGAGAGCGCTGTCGACGAGTCGATGCTCACCGGCGAGCCGGTGCCCGTCACCAAGCGGGCAGGGGATACCCTCATCGGTGCCACCCTGAACACCCACGGCAGCCTGGTGATGGAAGCGCAGAAGGTGGGCGCCGAAACCATGTTGTCGCAGATCGTCCAGATGGTGGCTAAGGCCCAGCGTTCCAAGGCGCCCATGCAGCGTATGGCCGATGCCGTGGCAGGGTATTTCGTGGTGGGGGTGATCCTGATCGCGATCCTGACATTTTTTGGCTGGGGGGTGTTCGGGCCGGAATCAGGTTGGGTATTTGGCCTGATCAACGCTGTGGCCGTACTGATCATTGCCTGCCCATGCGCCCTGGGCTTGGCAACGCCGATGTCGGTCATGGTCGCGACCGGCAAGGCCGCCAGCAGCGGTGTGTTGTTCCGCGATGCCAGCGCTATCGAGAACCTCTGCAAAATCGACACCTTGATCGTCGACAAGACCGGGACACTGACGCAGGGGCGGCCGGCCTTTCATAGTGCAGAGGGAACCGGGCCGTTCGACTCGGTCGAGGTTCTGCGCTTGGCCGCAAGCCTGGACCAGGGCAGCGAGCATCCGCTGGCGCATGCCATTGTCGATCATGCGCGTGAACAGGGTCTTGCCCTGGTGAAACCGGAGACCTTCGAATCTGGCTCAGGTATTGGTGTACGCGGACAGGTCGATGGCCATCAACTGCAGCTTGGGAACACAGCGTTGATGGAGGAGGCGGGCGTCGATATTACTCCGCTGCGTAACCGTGCAGAGCAACTGCGCCTGGAGGGCATCAGCATCATCTATCTGGCCGTCGATGGTCGCCTGGCGGGTCTCCTGGCCGTTTCCGATCCAATCAAACCGACCTCCCAACAGGCTGTTGCTCAACTCCAGAACGCTGACGTGAAGGTCATCATGGCCACTGGCGATGGCCTCACCACAGCAAGAGCCGTGGCGAAGCAGTTAGGCATCGAGGAGGTGCATGGCGAGGTGAAACCGCAGGACAAGGAGAAATTAGTCGCCGAACTGCAGAGCTATGGCCGGCGTGTTGCCATGGCGGGCGACGGCATCAACGATGCGCCGGCCTTGGCCAGGGCCGACGTAGGCATCGCTATGGGCACGGGCACCGACGTGGCGATGAACAGCGCCCAAGTGACCCTGGTCAAGGGAGACCTGATGGGCATCCTGCGGGCGCGCACCTTGTCGGTGGCCACGGTGAAGAACATGAGGCAGAACCTTGCCTTTGCATTCCTCTACAACGCGATGGGAATCCCGCTAGCGGCCGGGCTGCTGTATCCGCTGACAGGACATCTTCTGTCGCCCTTGATCGCTGCTCTGGCAATGAGCGTCAGTTCAGCCTCGGTGGTTTTCAATGCGCTTAGGTTGAAAGCAACGGACGTTGGCTAGTTGTAACGGCTCGCGTTTGAAAACGGCCGGGCTCGCAATCGATGCAATTTCCAGCTCAGATTAACTGCGGCTGACGAAGCCCTCGGGCTCACATTAGCTGCGAGCGAGCTTGCATTCAGCCGCGCCGGCTTGCATTTAATCTCAATGGGCTCACGCTTTCTGCAACTGAACGCCCCTCGCTCAGACCGTCCAATAAACCAAGGTTTATTGGACTGTCCGTACCATTGATGTTCACTTGTAGAAAGTGAGCCCATCGCGATGGAATACAGGATCGGTTGGTCAGGCTTTCAATGCCAGGATTCGGCGCGCACCGTTCAATACGATGAGGCCAACGACCGTACCAATCACCAAGTCTGGGTAGGGAGAGCCCGTCCACGCAACCAGCGCGCCGGCGACGATAACGCCAATGTTCGCGAGCACATCGTTGGCCGAAAAAATCCAGCTCGCTTTCATGTGTGCACCGCCTTCGCGATGGCCATAGATCATCAAGAGACAGCTGGCGTTTGCGACGAGTGCAACTAAGCCAATCCCCATCATCAGCATCGACTCAGGTTCGCTGCCATAGTGGAAGCGTCTAGCCACCTCCACGAGTACGCCCAGTGCCAACAGGATCTGAAAGAAACCCGCCAGGTGCGCAGCGCGAACTTGCAGCTGTGCACTGCGGCCGACGGCAAAGAGAGCCAAGCCATAGACGGCAGCATCCGCAAACATGTCCAGCGAGTCGGCAATAAGGCCCGTCGACTGAGCGATCAACCCTGCGCCCATCTCGATAACAAACATGGCAGCGTTGATGCCGAGCAAAATTTTCAGGGTGCTCGCCTCTTTCGACGCCGCTAATTCCTCATCAGCGCGATTGGTCGAGGCTGCTTCCTGACTAGCTGGTTGAGTCCCCAGTAGCGCTGCCCCTAGACCCAGGGACTCCAGCTTGGTAGTGATTGGGTCAACCGCCCCGTCATGGAAAGCGAGTACCTGCCTGCTGCTCAGATCAAAGGACAACGAACGAAGCTCAGGCAAGCTATTCAGCGCGAGCCGAATCATTCGCTCTTCCGAAGGGCAATCCATCTTGGGTACAGAAAAATGGCTGACCCAGGCTCCTTCGGTCGAGGGCGCGCTCGCTGCTTCAGCAGGCGCTGACACTGAACCGCAGCCACAGGATTTTTCACACGAGCTCATGATCCGCCTCTCCTATCAGGTTCAATTCTGGCAATTGAAAACCATATAGCAGGTATAGGGTCAAGCCTGGATATACTGGCTGTTTATCGAGGAGCAGCCTATGCGCATTGGTCAACTTGCACAGCTGACGGGAGCGGACATTCAGACCATTCGTTTCTATGAGCGCCAGGGCCTGCTTGCATCGCCCAATCGCCAGGCAAATGGCTACCGAGCCTACGAAGCGGATCATGTGGAGAAACTGCTGTTCATCCGCCGTTGCCGGTCCTTTGGCATGTCGTTGGACGAAATTGGTGTTTTGCAGAGCGTTCAAGCACAGCCGCAGCAACCGTGCGCGGCGGTCAATACGCTGCTTGATAGCCATATCGCCCAGGTCAGGGCCCAGATCGCATCCTTGCAAGCCCTGGAAAACCAGTTGGTGACGTTACGCAGCTGCTGCGATGACGAACGACAAAGCCTGGACTGCGGAATACTTTCGGGTCTAGTGGAGGGAGGCAAACGGCTTCCATAAGGCGCGCTAGAAAAGTGCCATTCGCTTCTGCTCAAAGCGTAGAGCTTGACCCTATAGCGGCTACAGGGTGTTCACTTGCACGATCGGCCCAGAATCATGGCCTTCCAACTGCTGCGCAAGTGAGTTCCAGATGAATACCGCCCTCCGCAATGCCATCGATGAAGCCTTTTTCCAGGCAAGGACAGCACTCCGTGAAAAGGCGCCAACCGAGGCATTCCCCTGGCTCGAGCGCGCCCACATCTTGAGCCAGCACATGCCCGTCCTGCATGCGCGGAGCCATTGGTTGATGCTAAGGGCTGGCTGGCAGTTGCGCGACTACCGGGAAATGTTCGGCCAAGCACCACGGATCATCGCTGCCGTGTTGTTCTCGAAGATCTGGGTACCGCTCGGCAATACCGGACGCGCGAGGATCAGTGCATTCGCGCCGATGCCCGTCTCACCCGGATTGCAGCGACTGTTTCAGGGAGCGAAACAATGAAATCGCCACTTGGAATGGCGCACCGTATCACTCCCGGGCTCTGGTGGACGCTATCGCTAGCCGTTGCCCTGGCCGACCAGGCGATCAAATATGTAATTGAGGGTTCGCTCTCGGTCGGCGCCGTGGTTCCTCTGACCCCAGTCTTCAATCTGGTCCATTTCTGGAATACCGGCGCAGCGTTCAGCTTCCTAGCTGACGCGGGCGGTTGGCAGCGCTACTTCTTCATTCTCCTCGCACTGGTTGTTTCGATTGGGCTCGCGTTGCTCTTGCGTAAGCCCAGGGCCAAGCTCGAAGCGCTGGGCTATAGCCTCATACTGGGAGGGGCAGTGGGGAATCTGATCGATCGCAGCTTCCGAGGCCATGTGATCGACTATCTGGATTTTTTCTGGCAATCCTGGCATTGGCCTGCATTCAACTTGGCGGACATCGGCATCGTGGGCGGTGCCGCCATGTTGCTCCTGAGCAGTGTGCTGAGTCCCAGCGCGGAACTGGACCGGGGCAGATAATGCGAAGCTCGGATGCCGCAGAAGTGGCTCGCTGGTCAGGCCATGCCTGGGTCGGCCCCGGTATCGGCGTCTTTCTCGGCCATGCCGCCCACCAGGATTGGCACCATCATCAAGCACATCAAATTGCAGTGGGGCTCGACGCCGCGATAACGGTTGAAACGCCGTTGGGTGGGCAATCTGGGGCTGCCATCTTGATTCCGGCAGGCTTGAAGCACCGGCTCAGTGCTGGGCAGGTCCTGTCGATCTACCTGGATGTGCTGTCCGATGAGGCGCGTGCCTTGCGGGTGAGCGGAGCCGTGAGGCTGATGGAGATCGTAGCGGCCGATATTGCTGCGATGGTCGAGGCACTGAGGGCGTCGGGGCATTCGCCTGTCCAGTTGCAGGCGCAGGTACGTCGGCTGTTGCGGCTTGCCGATCCACCAATCCCTGATCCGCGCTTGACCAAGGTCACCGCAGCGCTGCGCGAAGGCCAAATGGGGCGTGAGGCAATGGCCGCGTTGGTGCATTTGTCACCCACGCGTTTTTCCCATTGGTTCGTGGAGCAAACCGGCCTGCCGTTGCGCAGCTATGTCAAATGGCTGCGCCTCACCCAAGCCCTGCAACACCTGGCCAAAGGGGGACGGCTGACCGAAGCCGCGCATGCGGCGGGTTTTTCCGACTCGGCGCATTTCTCCCGGACATTCAGGGCGCTGCTGGGCATCGATCCGTCCTCCGCCCTGGCTGCGGTCGATCTCCAGAAGTCATAGCTCTTTCGTTCAAGTCGAACGTCGTCCTCTGCACCTACCGTGAAGGCTCTCTACATAGGAGCTGAGCGATGTCCACTTCTCTTCGATTCGCCCTACGCTGGTTGAGCTATCCGCTCGTGTTTGGTGGCAGCGCCGCCTTCATGGTCTGGGCCTTGTACGCCGGGGTGCCGTACTGGCCCAGCACACCCTTGGTAGCCGCAGTCGGTCTATTGGCCGTCGCGGGGCTGGAGCGTATCCAGCCTTTCCGGGAGGGCTGGCTGGAGGATCACCAGGACACCCTGACCGACCTGGTGCATATGCTGGTGAATCTTTCCGTCATCCAGTTCACCGCCGAAATCCTGGCCAGGCTGGGCGATGCAGTGCCGGCTACAGTTCGTCTCTTCCCAGTCGAGAGTCCACTTTGGGTTCAGCTGCTGCTGGTCGCCGTCGTGCTCGATCTGAGCCTGTATGCCATGCACCGCATCAGCCACCACGTACCCTGGCTGTGGCGTTTTCACATGATTCACCACAGCGCCGAGCGCTTGTACTGGATGAATGGGGAGCGCCGGCATCCCCTACATGCGATGCTCATGGCTGGCCCGGGATTGGTGCTGCTGTTTGCATCCGGCGCGCCTTCGGCAGTGGTTGCCACCTGGTTCGGCATTCTGACCGTTCACTTGGGCTTTCAGCACTCGAACCTGGATTACCGGCTGGGTTGGCTGCGCCATGTCATCGGGGTGGCTGAAATTCATCGTTGGCACCACAAGCGCGACTTCGAAGATGCCCAGGTGAACTTCGGCGAATTTCTGATGGTGTGGGATC
>Ga0224737_10018_pt1 | contig 23472 bp, 17 predicted proteins | sample LIM_B_Water_Pos_FD_161632 | JGI IMG/M metagenome (GOLD analysis project Ga0224737, IMG submission 161632) | Enriched cells from gastrointestinal tract of the lab mouse from Pacific Northwest National Laboratory (PNNL), Richland, Washington... | ecosystem: Host-associated > Mammals > Digestive... | reverse complement strand
ATCCTATATGGATATCATTAAGTACATAGCTGATAAGTATCAGGTCATATCTTTGAACGATACGTTATTTTCAACAATATTGACAGGCGAACCAGTGGCGGATCCGTCAGGAGACCGAAGCATAAGAATCTTGGCAGATGGCAGTATTACGCCAAGCACATATCTTATCGACTCAAGATATGTGGTGGGAAACATTACAGAAAAAGATATCTTGTTAAAGCTGGAAGAACAGGATATGCTGAAGCATATTATACTGACGGAAATACCGGAGGAATGTGCGGAGTGCGTTTACAGAGAAACCTGTAGGGGCGGAGTCTTTGACAGGAGATATCTTTGGTTTGGAGATTTATTGCATAAGGATCCATATTGTCAACAGATATATAAACAGAAAAATGAAAAGATCATTGAGGTGAATAAGATGGATTTTCATTCTGTGCACGACGGATATCTTCCGACTGTTTTTTTCAGGCCGGGAAAGGGGAGCGGTGATGGGAAATGATGGATGTTATAATAAAAGGAGGTGTCGTAGTCACCCAAAATAAAAAAAGAGAAATCGTGGATATTGATATCGGAATCAAGGACGGACTTATTGTTAAATTGGGTGAGCATCTTTCAAATGCAAAATCTGTTATTCGCGCAGAGAACTATATTATCACGCCGGCATATTTGAATGGCCACATTCATTTTGGGGAATACTATTTGAGAGGCTACAAAGAAAGGCTTGGAACAGAGGAGTATATCAGTGCAGGAGAGAAATTTTGCAGGTTTTTTGAAGAGGAATTGGAGGCTATTCGCACAAGTTCGATTGATAATGTAATGTGTGAATCGATAAAAAACGGTACGCTTACTTTTTTCGGAATGCGTGGTTGGCCGCGGGTGCAAAGGTTTGGCGTGAACGCTTTTCTGGGTTATCCTCTTATGAATTCCGAAAAATTAGCAGGATATCTGAAGGACTTCGAAAAGCAATTTGATTCCCTGAAACAGGGAAAGGATACAGAATATTTTCTGGCGCTGCATTCTTTAAAATGGCTGAGCGAGAGGGAACTGGAGGCAGTCAGGATTTTTATGCAAAGTCACCCGGATGTGAAGCTGAGTCTGCACATTTGTGAGACGAAGAAGGAAATCCAATACATAACAGATAAATATAACATGTCTCCCATATGCTTAATGGACAAATTCGATTTGCTGAATGAAAAAACATTACTTGTACATTGCAATTATTTGAGTGAAGAAGACAGAGAATTAATAAAGAGGAGCGGGGCTTCGGTTGCAGTATGCCATAGCAGTAATCTGAAACTGGGCAATGTACCATGTGATGTGAAGGCCTTGTTGGAGAAAGGAATCAATGTCATGGCTGCTACAGATGGCCCGGCCACCTCAGATTCATTGTCGTTGTTGGATGCCATTAGGGTTTCGGCGTTGGTTTCCGGAGCAGCAGTACAGGACTTGTATGATATGATTACGGTGAATCCAGCGAAGTATATGGGGATAAATACGGGAAGTATTCAGGCTGGGAATATAGCGGATCTGTTGCTTTATGACAGAAATGATTTGTGTTTTACCTATAGAAATTCTGTGTTGGAAAATTTAGTTTATCTGCCGGGTTGCCGCCCTGCCAAGATTTTAAAGAGCGGGAAGGTTATTGTTGATAATTATCGATATACAGACAATGTGGAAGTACCTGTATTGCAGGAAAAAAAAGCGTATAATAAGCTTAATAGAGGGCAAGATGGGTATGCATAAAAGATAAGGGATAATGCCATCAGGATCATATCCGGAAAATGACAAGAGGGTGAAATAATTTCATGCTGCAAAACATTATTTTGAACAGGGACGATACAAGTTCCATCGGCATCAATCCTGCCAAAACCATTTTCTGGGTTGGGGCCGGGATTGGGGCAAATGTACCCTGCAGCCTGCCGCTGGGAAATGAGCTGACGGACGCATATTTGAAGGCGGCGCTGGGGGAGGAGTTGGCTGAGCGGTTTATCCTCTACTGGAATAACCATGTTCCGCAAATCCGTGACTGTGTGCAAAATGGGGACTGGCATGCGCCTGCAGAACGGGACAACTATACGCTGGATGATGTCCGTTCCGGTCAGGCGTGGGAGCGGCCTCGTCTTGAATTCATTATCGGTGAGATGAATAAACTTGACCAGGAATTTCAGAATATCAGATTTCAAAAGCCTGAAAATCGCAAGAGGTATTCCAGAAAATACAGCATAAATGCGATCAGGCATTTTGCTGAGGCGGAGCCAAATTACTTTCATTTTTGGCTGGCGGATTTTGCCAGGGCAGGCGCGATGATTGTTACTGCAAATTTTGATACCTGTATTGAAAAGGCGCTGCTGGGAGATGTGTTGCCGCCTGTCTCATCCCGGGAGGGTATCAGGGGAATCGATACAGGGGCAGGGTTTATCTATCATTTTCATGGAGTGGCTACGGATCGGGATATTCAGAAAAACCTTGGTGCTACCGTGAACAATATCTCAAAAAGGCTGCCAGCGGAGTTCACGGAGAAATTGAAGAAGTGTTTCCTGGATGGATATGACATTGTGTTTGTCGGATACAGCGGCCTGGATTTTTTTGATGTGCAGCCGTTTTTTAGGGAAATGCCGGAGGGCACATATCCCGGGAAGGCGTTGTATCTTCATTTTTGCAGGGATGCAGCCGAGTGCGACAGAGCCGTGGGAAAATCCGGACAGTATGGATATCTTCTGGAGCCTTTTGAACAGCAAAGGATTATTTACGGAGATGCGAAGGATTTTTTTGCCGCGCTGGGAAAAAGCAGCGGTGTTTTCTGTACCCGGAAGGCGTCATCCATCGCAACAACTGGAGGCAGAGCGTTCCTTCACACAAAAGAGGAACTGGCGAGCATTACTGTCGGCATGAGCGATGCGGACAAGGAGATCTATCATTTCCTGAATGTGTTTCGGTTTGCTTCGCAGCTGAATATAAATCCTGTAAATTTCGATTCAGCCTGGGGAGAGCGGATACATACCGTTTACCTTGACTGGAAAAACGATACGAAAGATGCGGAAGTCGTATGTCAAATGTTTCGGACCCGCGCTCAAATCAATGAATCCATTGTTGAAGATATCCGTTACAACAACTGGGGAAGCGGGAATCCTGCATATCTTGCGGTTGTAGAGGATATTGCTCCATTGATATCACAGTGGATCGACACTCACGGGACACAGTTAACCGGATATCTTTCCTGGAGGAGGAAAAGAGCGCCAGAGGCTTTGCTTGATTCTTACATTGAAAAGACCTGTAAAATCCTGGAGAGAGGGGCCTTTACTGCCCGTACGCCGGAGGAAGAGGATATAGAGCGGGACACCGTTCATTATTTGTGCGGTTGGCAGATGAAAAAGTTGTATGCAATGTGGGCAATACCGATTGTCAGATATGTGGTTTATCCAAGACTGAGGCATCTGTTGAAAGGCATTGACAGGATTTTGGAGTTTCCTTTTACGAGCCTGCGCTACAGGACGTATTATCTGAGCCTTTGCAGGCAGCGGGATGCAATCCGGGCAATGCTGGGTGACAGAGGAGTCGATGCAAACGGTTATTACGGAGACATGCAGAAGGAATGGAATATCTGTATGGAAACGCCGGATTTTTATGATGCAAGGCGAACCATTCGTGCGCGAATGCTGCAATTCTGGATTTTGGCGTGTAAAGGAAAGCTTCGGAGTATAAGAAAATTCAGAGAGCTCAAGATGATTTACCTTGAGCTGGAGAAAATGAGGGCGGACTGATGATTCATTCGGTGTCATCTAGTCAGCGACAAAGTATTTTATTTTCCTCACGGCGTCCGGTGCTGTTAACGAAATGACAGAACCTGCCGACACACTGCTTTTGCCTGCAGCAATTGCGACAAGGATCCGGGGTGCGCCGCCGTCTTTCCCTGGGAGCACCTGTTCCCTGCTACTGCTTCCTGCTTTGCAGAAACGCAGCATATTCCATCAGCTTGACTATGGTGCTGCTGTCAAAAGACAGAACCGTATTGACCAGATCCGTCACGGTATATTCCGTGGAGATCGGGCGGTTCAGATATTGTGGATCAAAGCGTTGGGAAGTCCGCCCCAACATAAAATCGGTTGTCACCCCAAAATAATCGGCCAGGCGGGAAAGCATTGTGGGATCAGGGGAGTGTACGCCGTGCTCGTAATTTGAGATCGTTCCGGGCGAAACATTGAGATAAGCAGCAAGCTCTCTTTGCTTGATATTTCGTTCTTCCCGAAGTGCGGTCAGAATTTTGCCTGTAGTCATCGGAATTCATTCTCCTTCATCTGTCTGTCTATATAACCTTTTTCGTTTTTGTCGAGGTTTGGAATTCTGGAAAAAGTTGCCTGATTGGAAGCAAAACAATGGGCTGTTTACTGTCTGGACTGCAGAAACCGGGCATATTCCATCAGGCTGTTAGTAGTGGTACTGTCAAAAGTGAGCACTGTATTGACAATATCTGTCACTGTATACTGGCTGGAGATCTTTCGATTCAGCAGTTCAGGGTCAAAACGGTAGGAGGTGCGTCCCAGAATATAATCGGTGGTTACACCGAAGAAATCTGCCAGGCGCGAGAGCGCTGCCAGATCGGGCGAGTGTACGTTGTGCTCATAGTTGGAAATGGTGCCTATGGAAACGTTGAGGTAAACAGCCAGTTCTTTTTGCCCTATTTTTCTTTCTTCCCGCAGAGATGCCAGTATTTCTCCTACTTTCATTTATGTACCCCCATAGAATTACAGATATTTTGAATTAACTAAAATCAATTATATATCATTTTATGATATATAAACGGAAAAATGATAAATAGAATAAAAATTACTGCCGATTAAAGGAAAAATAAAATTGCTGACAAGGAATTGTTATCCAGTGTTGTCTGCTGTTGTGCTTTGAGATATAATATTATGAGAATTGATGCTTTAAATGAGTTGAAAAAAATATAAATTGATATGCATAAGAGGTATACAAATGAAGTACACAAAAGAACTGATAAGAAAGGCATATAAAAAACTGAAATGCAGCGTTTACTTTGACAAGACGCAGCTCATACTCCGGCAGCAGATTGTTGATTTTGAATCGTCTGATATTGAGAAGAAGCTTGACAAAATATATGAGGCCCTGGAGTCGGCGGAAAAGTGGGAGGAGTTACAGAGTAACATTTTGGGAGGGATATCATTCCATACATTTCCCAAAAGACTGGAAGATCCTGAGCCGGGAAAGAGCGGCGATGAAAGAACAGCCGGCAAGGCAGTTTTGATTACGAACCATGTGCCTGATGAAACAAGGGTAAAAGATGTTCAATACTTTATAAATATGAGCGTGGAGGGGCATATTTTAGGGGTTCTGTGGCTATTAAGCGTTGGCTGGATACTGGACGATGCCCTTTATGATAAGTCTTATGGAAATAGACTGCGAAAGCTCATGATTAAGGAATTGAAGGAAGAACAGGATCTTTCTTTTTCTCCCTATTTATTCGAGCCCTATTTTCAGCAATATGAAAGCTGGAGGGATTCTGCGCTGGAGTTTGCCCAGAACAGTATAAACAAGAATCAGGATGTCATTGTTTTTACTATGGATTTTGAACGTTATTTTTACAGTGTAGATTTAAATGGGGAGGTTTTTCAGGAAATAGAGAGGTTGATTGAGGCAGCATACGGAGATGGCAAAAACGAATCAACTGGCCTGCCGGTTTTGATTGAGAAAAAATACGCTGTAATGTTGAATTCATTTGTGAAGTCTGTAATAGAGAAATATTCCGTATTGTTTTCTGAAGAATACAAAGGCAGGAGGATTTTGCCCATCGGATTTCTTCCCTCTAACGTGTTGGGAAACTGGTGTCTGAAAAAATTTGATAAAGCTGTGACGGACGGCTGGAATCCATTATATTTCGGAAGATATGTGGATGATATCATTATTGTGGACAAGATAGAAAAGAACAGCGAGATATATGTTAAGGTGAGCAACGGGACGCTCCAGGCAGATGAACTTCTGGCTTATTATCTCACACAATGCAGCCGATGGAACAGTATTATGGGAGACTTCGCCTGTGATGGAAAGTTTGCGCTTTTTGAGGCGGGAGAAGGAGAATCCCCCAGGTTTACACTCAATCACAGATATGATATTTCTGAGAATTCGAAAAGTGACATTGGGTTGCAGAATAAAAAGGTGAAGGTGTTTTATTTCCGACACGGCGAATCCAACGCTATTCTTCAGTGCTTTCGTAACCATATTATGCACAATAAGAGTGAATTTCGTTTTCTGCCGGAGGACGAGGCGGTTTTTGACGCAAATGACTACAGTGAAATTTATGACATAGACAACAAGGAAAGCATCAACAAGCTTCGGGGGGTGGATGGAATATCCATTGACAAGTTTGCGCTGTCAAAACTGTTGGGAAAATATATGAGGATCAGCGGGCTGATCAATGACAAGGTAGAGACCAGATTTGCACAGGATATTGCAAAAATATATGACAACCATGTGATTATTGACAACTATGTTACATGGGAAAAGGTAATTGAAATTTTTGTTGTAAACGACCAGTGGAGAGCGTTGTCAACCTTTCTTGACAGAATTTTTTCGGCCATTTCCAAAACAAAATATTGTTTCGAAGGAAAGACAAACAGCATGCTGCAGCATTCCATGAAGGAATACCTTTATTCTGCATGGGTTCGTGCTTTGGCGCTGGTGTGGGGAGCCAGGGTCGGAAAACATATAGAAGCATATTGCAAGAAGTTTAATAAAGTGACTCTGGAAGTGTTAGAAGACAGAAGAAGGTATCTTCGAACCCGCATGTATGACAAATATATGGTACCTGTTTTGCTGGATGTTCTGAATGAAAATTGGATAGAGGCGGCAGATGACAGGAAGGAAGTCTGTCTGCTTGACTTTTCGACAGTTACGGATATGGCGCTGGAGCAGAACTGTGATTATCAATATTATCCCTATATGGTTACCATGTACGACCTGTATATCATGAGAATTGTCTCCTGGGAGCTGAAGAAGGAAATACATCTGGCAGGCGGCACAGAGGGATGGAGCATAGAGACGATAAAGAAGCAGTATACAGAAATCAATTTCTGCATTAAAGAGCGAACCTTGAAGGATGCTGTCTTTGCTTGGAAGCTTGAGGAGTTTGGCGGAAAAGCACAGCTGATTTCCGTAAATGGGGAAAAGCATCACAAGCTGAAGATTGCCGTTGCCAACCTGGAAATGAAACATGATAACTTCAAAAAACTGGTGCAGGGCAGTCCAAACCGTTCTTATGCAAGATATAAGGGAATTTCTCATATCGTTAACTGTGCAATTGCAGAGAAGTCGGATATGCTTGTTCTGCCGGAAGCCAGTATTCCCATTGAGTGGCTGGCGACGGTGGTGCGAACCTGTGCCAAAAACGATATGGCGTTGATTGCCGGAATAGAACATATAATTTATAAGGACAGAGTCTATAATTATACCGCGGTGATCCTGCCATATGAAGAAGAAGGATACAGGTGTGCCGTGCTTTCCATGCATTTGAAAAACCATTATGCGCCACAGGAGAAGGAGGACATTCATGGTTACCGCTTAACGGAGGAAACCGGCAGCGGATATGAACTTTATCAATGGAAGGATTGCTGGTTCTCGGTGTACTGTTGCTTTGAGCTTGCGTGCATTACAGACAGGGCTTTGTTTTCATCCTACGCTGATATGGTCGTTGCGGTGGAGTGGAACAGGGATACAAATTATTACAGCAGTATTCTTGAATCCCTGAGCAGGGATCTGCACTGCTATTGTGTTCAGGTCAATTCATCCGACTATGGGGACAGCAGAATCACAATGCCGTCCAGAACAGAAGTAAAAGATATTCTCAAAACCAAGGGTGGAAATAATGACACTGTGCTTGTAGGGACGATTGATGTGGAAAAACTGAGAGAGTTTCAGTTTAAGGAATACAATCTTCAGAAGCTGGATAAGTCTTTCAAGCCAACACCGCCCCTGTTTGACAAGGAAATCATCAGAAAAAAGATACAGGGAATCCTTATTCAGGATTTGATTCGTTAGCCTTTCTGCGATTGAAAAGCCGCTCGGATTATGGTATAATTTTTCAACCTGGTACAAGGAGGGGCGCGTATGATAACGGCGGAGTTTGTACAACAGCAGGCGATCTACCTGTTCCGGATCGTGCTGGCATGTGTCTGCGGAGGAATCATTGGTCTTGAGAGACAGCAGAGAACCAAGGTTGCGGGCACCCGGACACACATGATGATTGCGCTGGCCACGGCCTTGATGATGCTGATCTCCAAATACGGATTTATGGATGTGGTTGAGATCCCGGGCGCCGGGCTGGACGTCTCCCGTGTCGCTGCGGGAATTATTTCAGGAATAGGCATTCTGGGCGGGGGCATCATATTTACGGGAAAGCAGGGAAATGCCAGCGGGATCACTACGGCGGTGGGAATCTGGGCGACGCTCGGAATCGGCATGGCGCTGGGGGCAGGCATGTATACACTTGGAATCGGAACCACTGTGATCGTACTGATTCTGCAATGGGCGCTGCACAAAAATTTATGGATAGTAAAGCAGCCCGCCAGAGTTCAGGTCAGCTTTCGGCTGAACAACGACAGACAGGCCTACGAAAAAATTACAAACGAGCTGGAGCGCTACAAGATCTCCATGTATCAGTTTAAGTGGGAGAGGAGAAGCAACGATACCTTTCTGCTTCGCTGCCAGGTGATTATACCGCCTGACTTCAGCAGGGATGATATCGTGGGGATTTTTACGGGAATGGAAGAGGTGGAAACCTTTGAGGTGGTGTGATTGAGCAGGTGGAAGGAATTGCCGTTTGTCAGCGGAGGACTGGTCGCCGCCAACGTAGCAGTGTATGTCATATGCATGTTTACACAAAGAATTTATGAGGCGGGAACGCTGGATGCCTTTCATGTGCTGAATAATGGCGAATGGGGGCGCATCGTCTGGGCGATGTTTCTGCATGGCAGCATATCACATTTGATGAATAACATGCTGCTTCTCTTTTTTATGGGAGCCATGATCGAGAAGGAGATAGGGCATATCTTTTATACACTGTTGTATTTCCTTTCGGGAATCGGAGGGAATTTGCTTTCCTTATATATGAGGGTGGCCAATAATGACCCGACGGGATCCATCGGAGCAAGCGGCGCGGTATTTGGTATGGACGGAGTGCTTCTTGCGATGGTTTTGTTCGCCGGCAGGCGGATGCCCAGCGTGACGCCGATCAGGGTAATGGCCATGATTGTCCTTTCTCTTTACAGTGGCTTCAGCGGGCATAATATTGACAACGCGGCGCATGTTGGAGGACTGCTTACGGGCTTTCTGGGGGGATGCCTTGTCTGTATCCTGCAGCGCAGGAAAAAGAAATAAATGGTTACGGAGCCTGGTTCCATTGTTCTTCTATAGGAAATTACGTCGAGGCAATTTTTTCCGGTTTGTGCCGCAGGCGGCAGGGAGGTAAATGTGAAAATCAATATTTATTATGGCGGCAGGGGAATCATAGACGATCCCACGCTTTTTGTAATCAATAAAATGCAGGAGATCCTGGAGGAACTCCGGGTCAATGTGACCCGCTACAATCTGTATGAAAGCAAGGGTGCAATCGCCACGCTTCCGCAGACGCTGAAGGAAGTGGACGGAATTATTTTGGTAACAACGGTGGAGTGGTACGGCATTGGCGGGTATATGCAGCAGTTCCTTGACGCCTGCTGGCTGTTTGGCGACAAGGAGCAGATTGCCAGGATTTATATGTGCCCTGTGGTTATGTCCACCACCTACGGAGAGAGGGAGGGAAAGCTGAACCTCTCCACAGCATGGGAGATACTGGGAGGACTTCCCTGCAGCGGAATATGCGGATATATTGAAAATACGGTCATGCTGGAAATGAACGAACAATATATCCGGATCATAGAAAAAAAGGCGGAGAACATGTACAGAAGCATCAGCCAGAAGATGGCATGCTTCCCGGCCAGCAACCAGGCGGTGAAACAGAAGATTGCGGTGCCAAATTCGGACAACCTGACACCCCAGGAGACGGAACGGCTCTCCCAGTATGTGTCGGATGACGGGTATGTGCAGCGCCAGAAGGAGGACATTCAGGAGCTGACCAGCCTGTTCCGGAATATGCTCAGCGAAGAGGGCGAGGATAATGAAGAGGAGTATCTGGGAACGTTCCGCAGGCACTTCAAACCGCAGGCGGGCTTTGAGGCGGATTACTCGATTAATATAGAAGAAAAAAAGAAAAAGCTGATTCTGTCGGTGAAGGGCCCCAAGCTGGAATGCTATTACGGAAGCCTGGAGCAGCCTGATGTGGATATGCATATGGGACGTTCTACAATAGAAGATATTGTGAACGGCAGAATGACGTTTCAGCGGGCCTTTATGTCCGGGGCCATGAAGACCAGAGGGGATTTCCGGACCATGAGAACTCTGGATCAGATTTTCCTTTTTGAGGAGAAAAAACAATAGCGGACGCAGTTTTGGGCTGCAGGCCTGGTTTGGCGGGCGGATGGGAGTGAATGTGATGAGAAAAGAAGATTGTATTTTCTGTAAGATTGCCAACGGGGAGATTCCGTCAGGAACCTTGTATGAGGATGAGCGGTTTCGGGTCATTCTGGATCTTGGCCCGGCCACCCGGGGGCATGCATTGATTTTGCCGAAGGAGCATGCGGCGGATCTGTTTGAGCTGCCCGAGGAGACGGCGGCCGCAGCCATGGTGCTGGCAAGGAAGATGGCGTTGAGGCTTCGGGACAGGCTTGGATGCGACGGCCTGAATGTTGTGCAGAACAATGGGGAGGCAGCAGGCCAGACAGTTTCCCATTTTCATATGCATCTGATTCCCAGATACAGGGGAGACGGACAGAATATTAACTGGACGCCCACAAAGCCGGGACAGGAGGAGCTGGAGGCCGTAAGAAAGGAAATTGCGGAATAAATGAGAACGTTGAAGGTAAGTGAAATAACCGAAGCGGTCAAAGACATGTGCATTGAGGCGAATCATTTTCTCACGGAAGACATGAAATGCGCACTGGAGAGAGCGGCTTTGACGGAAGAATCCATCCTGGGGCGGCAGATTCTGGAGCAGTTGCAGGAAAATCTGAAGATCGCAGGCGACGACAGAATTCCCATCTGCCAGGACACGGGCATGGCTGTCATTTTTGTGGAAGTGGGCCAGGAGATATACTTTGAGGGCGGAACGCTGACCGAAGCGATTCAGGAGGGGGTGCGCAGAGGGTATCAGGAAGGTTTTCTGCGCAAGTCGGTGGTAAAGGATCCTCTGATCCGGGAAAACACAAGAGACAATACCCCTGCTGTGATTCATTATGATATCGTGTCCGGGGACAGGGTAAAAATAACGGTTGCGCCCAAGGGATTTGGCAGTGAAAACATGAGCCGAATATTCATGCTGAAGCCCGCAGACGGCATGGAGGGCGTCAGGAATGCCGTCCTGACAGCAGTCAGAGAAGCGGGCCCCAACGCCTGCCCGCCTATGGTGGTGGGGGTGGGAATTGGCGGAACCTTTGAAAAATGCGCCGTTTTGGCAAAGCAGGCGCTGACCAGGCCTGTGGATGAACGCTCTTCGGTTCCCTATGTTTCCGAGCTGGAGAGGGAGCTTTTGGAAAAAATAAATGCTTCCGGCATTGGGCCTGGAGGCCTGGGGGGCAGAACCACCGCCCTGGCGGTAAACATCAATACCTATCCCACGCACATAGCGGGGCTTCCTGTGGCAGTCAACATCTGTTGTCATGTGAACCGGCATTCGGTGAGGGTTCTGTAGTCCGTCAATTTTGAAAAGAGGATAATGGATAAATGGATAAGCATATCAATGTTCCGCTGACGGATGTGTCCGCTGCCTCGCTGAGAGCAGGGGACTATGTGTATCTGACAGGGACGATTTATACGGCGAGGGACGCCGCCCACAAAAGGATGTCCGAAGCGATGGAGCGCCGGGAGGAACTGCCGTTTGTGCTGCAGAACAATGTGATCTATTATATGGGTCCGTCGCCGGCGCGGGAGGGCAGACCCATCGGATCTGCCGGGCCGACTACGTCCAGCAGAATGGATAAGTATACGCCGGCGCTGTTGGAGCTTGGCCTCAGAGGGATGATCGGAAAAGGAAAGCGCAGCCCGGAGGTGACGGAGGCCATTGTCAGAAACGGCGCGGTATACTTTGCGGCAGTGGGAGGAGCGGGAGCGCTGCTTTCCCGTGCAATTGTCTCATCGGAGGTCATCGCGTATGATGATCTGGGCACGGAGGCAATCCGGAAGCTGGAGGTCAGGGATTTTCCGGTGATTGTGGTGATTGATTCCCGGGGGAATAACCTGTATGAAACGGCAGTAAAAGAATATGCGCGGGGCTAGTTTACCTACTCGCTTTTGAAACGGCGAAGGGAAGTCAGGTTAAAGAGGTTTGGCGGGATGAGAATTGTTTTGATGGTGCTGAGGCTTATCCTCAGAGTGCCCTACTATATGCTGGGGATATGGTGGCATGGTAAGAGAAAAAATTACAGTCTGGAGAAGGCATACTCCTTTGTGAAGAAAGTGACCAAGGCGGCCAACCATGCGGGCAGAGTGACCATAGAATCCCATGGTTTGGAGAACATTCCGAAGGAAAACGGCTTCATTTTTTTCCCGAATCATCAGGGTCTGTTTGATGTTCTGGTGTTTCTGGAGTCCTGTCCGGTTCCCTTTTCCTTTGTGATAAAGAAGGAGGCGAGCAACGTGATCCTGCTGAAGCAGGTGGTGGCGGCGCTGAAATCCATTGTGATAGACAGGGAGGACATCCGGCAGTCTCTGGAGGTGATCAACCGGATGGCGGAGGAGGTAAAGAAGGGAAGGAATTTCCTGATTTTTGCCGAAGGAACCAGAAGCAGGAACGGGAACAGACTTCTGCCCTTTAAAGGAGGTACGTTTAAAAGTGCCGTAAAGGCAAAGTGCCCTATCGTACCCTGTGCGTTAATTGACTCGTTTAAGCCCTTCGATGAAAATTCCATTAAGCCGGTGACAGTCAGTCTGTTTTATCTTCCGCCCATTTATTATGAGGAATATTCCGCATGGAAGACGCCTCAGATTGCGGATGTAGTGCGGCAGAGAATCGAAACGGCCATCAGCGAATTTGAGAACGGCCGCAATGATTTACAAGGTAAATAAAGCAAAGAGAGTTTTCCACGGCAGAGGAACCTGTCTTTTGAGGTGACAAAATGAATTTCTTTTTAAAGCTTGCGTTTCTGTTTTTTATCGGTTCCGTTTCAGGATGGATCATAGAGCTCTTTTTCCGGCGTTTTGTATCCGCCGCCAATCCGGAGCGGAAATGGATCAACCCCGGATTTTGTACCGGGCCATATCTGCCTTTATACGGCAGCGGGCTTTGCATCCTGTATCTCATTGCATTGCTGGAAGATTGTCGGCTGATCCAGGATCCTTTCTGGAACAGGTTGCTGCTGTTCGTTTTCATGGCGTTTTGCATGACGGCAATCGAATACGTTGCAGGGATAGTAAGTTTGAAGCACAGCAAGGTTCGTCTGTGGGACTATACAAATCAGTGGGGGAATATTCAGGGGGTTATCTGTCCGAAGTTTTCCGCGATCTGGGCGGCAATCGGCGGCGTGTATTATTTTCTGATTCATCCGCACATTCTTGACGCAATCGACTGGCTGGCGCAAAATCTTGCCTTTTCCTTTGTGATCGGACTGTTTTTCGGATTCTTTATTCTGGATGTGATTCAGTCGGCCCAGATGGTTTCGAAGCTGAAAAGGTACGCGGAGGAAAACAGAGTCATTGTCCGGTATGAGGCGGTTAAGGCGGAAATCCGAAGACATAACGAAGCTGCAAGACAAAAGTATCATTTTTTCCGCCCGTTCCATACGGAACTGCCGTTGTCAGAGCATCTGAAAAGCCTGAAATCCTCTTTTGAGCAAAGAAAAAGAGGTTTGGATAAAAAGTGATTGACAAAGTGTGGAGCGTCGGATATAATAGTTTTTGCGTCACGGGATAAGTGTGAAAGAATGTTTCGCAATCCTGATTCGAGGGCTTGAGCAGGGGAGTTGTACAACTCCTTGTGAAGCGGTCAGACGGAAGCCGGCGTGACAACAGAATACTGGTAGAGATGTAGTTCGGATTAAGGAGAAATACTCAAGAGGCCGAAGAGGCGCCCCTGCTAAGGGTGTAGGTCGGGCAACCGGCGCGAGGGTTCAAATCCCTCTTTCTCCGTTTCACTGCCAACAGGTAATGAAAAAAGAATCTTGAGAAATTGAGATTTCTTTTTTTGCCCTCATTCATGTGAGAGCGGATCTGCTGGAAAGGCTTTTTACAGATTTCAACAAAATGTGTTGACAAGCTGTATGGCTGTGTGATATTATGAAAGCCTACCGCATGAATCAAGCGATTCGCGCGGCAGAAAAAAATCAAAAAAGTTGTTGACAAAGGAAGCGGCGCATGATATGATATCAAAGTTGCCGCGAGGAACAGCAACAATGCTCTTTGACAAATAAACAGTAATGCAACCCTGAAAATTCCAAGAGAATTATTCAGAGAACAAAGTTTGATAAAACAAAAGCGGTTTTATCAAGCTTAACCAAAAACAGTAATGCCAGATAAGACTGGCAGGACAGACAACCATTAATGATGAGAGTTTGATCCTGGCTCAGGATGAACGCTGGCGGCGTGCTTAACACATGCAAGTCGAACGGACAGGTAATGAAACCTAGTGATTTATCTGTTAGTGGCGGACGGGTGAGTAACGCGTGGGTAACCTGCCGTATACAGGGGGATAACACTTAGAAATAGGTGCTAAAACCGCATAAGCGCACAGGATCGCATGGTCCGGTGTGAAAAACTCCGGTGGTATACGATGGACCCGCGTCTGATTAGCTTGTTGGCGGGGTAGAGGCCCACCAAGGCGACGATCAGTAGCCGGCCTGAGAGGGTGAACGGCCACATTGGGACTGAGACACGGCCCAAACTCCTACGGGAGGCAGCAGTGGGGAATATTGCACAATGGGGGAAACCCTGATGCAGCGACGCCGCGTGAGTGAAGAAGTATTTCGGTATGTAAAGCTCTATCAGCAGGAAAGAAAATGACGGTACCTGACTAAGAAGCCCCGGCTAACTACGTGCCAGCAGCCGCGGTAATACGTAGGGGGCAAGCGTTATCCGGATTTACTGGGTGTAAAGGGAGCGTAGACGGTGAAGCAAGTCTGAAGTGAAAGGCGGGGGCTCAACCCCCGGACTGCTTTGGAAACTGTTTGACTGGAGTGCAGGAGAGGTAAGTGGAATTCCTAGTGTAGCGGTGAAATGCGTAGATATTAGGAGGAACACCAGTGGCGAAGGCGGCTTACTGGACTGTAACTGACGTTGAGGCTCGAAAGCGTGGGGAGCAAACAGGATTAGATACCCTGGTAGTCCACGCGGTAAACGATGATCACTAGGTGTCGGTGAGTATAGACTCATCGGTGCCGTCGCAAACGCAGTAAGTGATCCACCTGGGGAGTACGTTCGCAAGAATGAAACTCAAAGGAATTGACGGGGACCCGCACAAGCGGTGGAGCATGTGGTTTAATTCGATGCAACGCGAAGAACCTTACCTGGTCTTGACATCCCGATGGATACAGGGTAATGCCTGTAGGACTTCGGTACATTGGAGACAGGTGGTGCATGGTTGTCGTCAGCTCGTGTCGTGAGATGTTGGGTTAAGTCCCGCAACGAGCGCAACCCCTATTTTTAGTAGCCAGCAGGTAAAGCTGGGCACTCTAGAGAGACTGCCGGGGATAACCCGGAGGAAGGTGGGGATGACGTCAAATCATCATGCCCCTTATGACCAGGGCTACACACGTGCTACAATGGCGTAAACAAAGGGAAGCGAGGGAGTGATCCGGAGCAAATCCCAGAAATAACGTCTCAGTTCGGATTGTAGTCTGCAACTCGACTACATGAAGCTGGAATCGCTAGTAATCGCGAATCAGAATGTCGCGGTGAATACGTTCCCGGGTCTTGTACACACCGCCCGTCACACCATGGGAGTCGGAAATGCCCGAAGTCAGTGACCGAACCGAAAGGGAGGAGCTGCCGAAGGCAGGTCGGATAACTGGGGTGAAGTCGTAACAAGGTAGCCGTATCGGAAGGTGCGGCTGGATCACCTCCTTTCTAAGGAAGCGGCGAGAAGCCGCAGGAAGAAGTAGGGGTTGTATTACTGTTTGGTTGTTTAAGAGCCGAGGGCGGAGGGTTATGTCAGGAGACAGACAGGGATGTTTAGATCCGTGGCTGCAGAGTGACATAAGACTCCATGAGAGGCCGGGTGTTCCATGAAATGAATGCGAAGCATTTATGAATGGGACAGCAGGACGCGGGCGGCGAAAGAACAACAGGAACCATTCCGGTGGTGAATGCGCAAGGCGCATCAACGTTGGAGGAAGTTTCCAATTAATATTTCCGGTGGTGATGCGCCTGGGGGAGACACACGTTCTCATCCCGAACACGTTGCTTGCGCTTGCGTAAGTATGTTAAGCCCCAGGCGGCCGATGGTACTATGCTGGAGACGGCATGGGAGAGCAGGTGGCTGCCGGATCACCATTTGCAGATCCCTTCGGGGGTCTGCAAGGAAAAGTAAGTCCGCTGGACTTACAGGATGGGGGTATAGCTCAGTTGGGAGAGCACCTGCCTTGCAAGCAGGGGGTCAAGGGTTCGAACCCCTTTATCTCCACGGTAATGCTGTTGAGAATAACATCTTAAAAGTCATTACTTATCTAAATGCTGTCCTGAAGGGACAGGTTTGTACCTTGAAAACCGAATACTGAAAAATCTTAAAGTATCAAAGTTTGCAAAAACGAGATATACAAGACATCCGAGGCGTGTATCTGCAGGCGAAAGCCGGTGGGATACACACAAAGAAAGTCCTCTGTGGAAACGCAGGGGCAAACCCCTCAAGTAGCATCACGCTAGATGTGAAAGGGGAAGGAGTCAGCAACAGCGCAAGCATCATTCATAGGCCTGCGGCCTATTTCATGACAGTTTGCCAAGGAACCGTTGGTTCCTGCAAATGTTGTGACAATGATTCACAAGCCCTAATGCAAGCAAGCTTGCAACGGACTCATGAATCACTGCCTAGCGCTTGCTCAGTTAGTTGACAGGTTAAGCAAAGAAGAGCACAGGGAGGATGCCTTGGCACTAAGAGCCGAAGAAAGACGTGATAAGCTGCGAAAAGCCGTGGGGAGCCGCAAATGGGCTGTGATCCATGGATCTCTGAATGGGGAAACCCGGCTGAGAAGCCCTCAGTCACCATGCCATGAAAAGGAGGCAACTCCACATAGTGGTATGGAGGGAACCCGGTGAACTGAAACATCTAAGTAGCCGGAGGAAAAGAAAACAAAAAGCTGTCCGCAAGGACAGGTTGTGATACCGGAAGTAGCGGCGAGCGAAACCGGCAGAGCCCAAACCGGCATGCGAGCATGCCGGGGTTCGGACTGCATCAATTGACCGAAGCGCCCAGGAGAATGGTTCTGGGAAGACCAGCCAGAGAGGGTGAAAGCCCCGTAAACGAAAGGCGAGTCGGCAAAGCAGGATCCAGAGTACCACGAGACACGAGAAACCTTGTGGGAATGAGCGGGGACCACCCCGTAAGGCTAAATACTCCTTAGTGACCGATAGAGCAGAGTACTGTGAAGGAAAGGTGAAAAGGACCCCGGGAGGGGAGTGAAAGAGAACCTGAATCCCTGTGTTTACAAGCTGTCGAACCACCATACGAGTGGAACGGCGTACTTTTTGTAGAACGGTCCGGCGAGTTGTCCGTACTGGCAAGGTTAAGGCGTTCAGCGCTGAAGCCGAAGGGAAACCGAGTGTTAATAGCACGAGAAAGTCAGTAAGGGCAGACCCGAAACCGGGTGATCTACCCATGTCCAGGATGAAGTTGCCGTAAAAGGCAATGGAGGTCCGAACGCACATCCGTTGAAAAGGGTGGCGATGAGGTGTGGGTAGGGGAGAAATTCCAATCGAACCCGGAGATAGCTGGTTCTCCTCGAAATAGCTTTAGGGCTAGCCTCGTATAAGCCTGCCGGAGGTAGAGCACTGAATTTCCGCGGGGGCGTCAAAGCTTACCAAAGAATATCAAACTCCGAATGCCGGAGAGGCCATTATACGGGAGTCAGACCGCACGAGATAAGTTGGGCGGTCAAAAGGGAAAGAGCCCAGACCTACAGCTAAGGTCCCAAAGTATGTGTTAAGTGGAAAAGGATGTGGGATTTCAAAGACAACCAGGATGTTGGCTCAGAAGCAGCCACACATTAAAAGAGTGCGTAATAGCTCACTGGTCGAGAGGTCCTGCGCCGAAAATGTCCGGGGCTGAAACACAGCACCGAAGCTTAGGAAGACAGGCAACTGTCTTGGTAGAGGAGCATTGCATACGGAAAGAAGCTGTACCGATAAGGAGCAGTGGACTGTATGGAAGAGAGAATGCCGGAATGAGTAGCGAGAGGAAGGTGGGAATCCTTCCGGCCGAATATCCAAGGTTTCCAGAGTAAAGCTGATCTGCTCTGGGTAAGTCGGGGCCTAAGGCGAGGTCGAAGGACGTAGTCGATGGACAACAGGTGGAGATTCCTGTACTACAGGTCATCAGAACTGTGGGGACGCATGGGGAAAGCATGAGCCGGGAAAGAGAAGACCGGTACAAGCGAAGGAGGAGGTGTGAAGGAAAAGCCGCACACCAATCCAAAGGCGTGATGTGGACCGAACAAGAGTAGGGAAGCATGTGAGCCCCGTGCCAAGAAAAGCCGCTATTGTGTGGCCTGTACCCGTACCGTAAACCGACACAGGTGGATGGGGAGAGAATCCCAAGGCCGACGGGAGAAGCATTGTTAAGGAACTCGGCAAAATGACCCCGTAACTTCGGGAGAAGGGGTGCCTCAGAGATGAGGCCGCAGAGAATAGGCTCAAGCAACTGTTTAGCAAAAACACAGGTCTATGCAAAACCGCAAGGTGAGGTATATGGGCTGACGCCTGCCCGGTGCTGGAAGGTTAAGAGGAGACGTCAACAGGAGCTTCGGCTCCTTGTGAAGCGTTGAATTTAAGCCCCAGTAAACGGCGGCCGTAACTATAACGGTCCTAAGGTAGCGAAATTCATTGTCGGGTAAGTTCCGACCCGCACGAAAGGCGTAATGATTTGAGCACTGTCTCGACAATGCACCCGGTGAAATTGAAGTACCAGTGAAGATGCTGGTTACCTGCGCCAGGACGGAAAGACCCCATGGAGCTTTACTCCAGCTTGATACTGGGATCCGATGCTGTATGTACAGGATAGGCGGGAGGCTTTGAAGAGAGGACGCCAGTTCTCTTGGAGCCGCTGTTGGGATACCGCCCTTGCAGTATTGGGTTTCTAACCTGCAGCCGTGACCCGGCTGGGGGACAATGTCTGGCGGGGAGTTTGACTGGGGCGGTCGCCTCCGAAAGGGTATCGGAGGCGCTCAAAGGTTCCCTCAGAATGGTCGGAAACCATTCGAAGAGTGCAAAGGCAGAAGGGAGCTTGACTGTGACACCGACGGGTGGAGCAGGTACGAAAGTAGGACTTAGTGATCCGGTGGTATAAAGTGGGATTGCCATCGCTCAACGGATAAAAGCTACCCTGGGGATAACAGGCTTATCACTCCCAAGAGTTCACATCGACGGAGTGGTTTGGCACCTCGATGTCGGCTCATCGCATCCTGGGGCTGTAGCAGGTCCCAAGGGTTGGGCTGTTCGCCCATTAAAGCGGTACGCGAGCTGGGTTCAGAACGTCGTGAGACAGTTCGGTCCCTATCCGGCGCAGGCGGAGGATATTTGAGAGGAGCTGTCCTTAGTACGAGAGGACCGGGATGGACGGACCGCTGGTGTATCTGTTAGGAATCAATCCTATGGCAGAGTAGCCAAGTCCGGAAGGGATAAACGCTGAAGGCATCTAAGCGTGAAGCCCCCCTCAAGATGAGATATCCATAGCTCCCCCGCAAGGGGGAGGTTGAGACCCCTTGGAGAGTACGAGGTAGATAGGAGTGAGGTGGAAGCGCAGTAATGTGTGGAGCTGACACTTACTAATCGGTCGAGAGCTTAACCAAAGGAAAGGGAGATGGCTTGTAAGATAGATTCAGTGTTCGGTTTTGAAGGTACAAGAATCCTTCAAATGGCCCAGTGGCTCAGTTGGTTAGAGCGTCGCCCTGTCACGGCGAAGGTCGTCGGTTCGAGTCCGATCTGGGTCGTTGTTTGGGGTCTTAGCTCAGCTGGGAGAGCATCTGCCTTACAAGCAGAGGGTCATAGGTTCGAGCCCTATAGGCCCCATTACTCTGCAGAATGTATATATTCTGTGCCGATGTGGCTCAATTGGCAGAGCAGCTGATTTGTAATCAGCAGGTTATCGGTTCGAGTCCGATCATCGGCTTTATGGAGTAAATTCCATATGGATGGATTCCCGAGTGGCCAAAGGGGACAGACTGTAAATCTGCTGCAAATTGCTTCGGTGGTTCGAATCCACCTCCATCCATTTGCTTCTTCAAATAGGAATATTTTTCAAGCAAGAGGCATATGTATAATTAACTGAATATCGCGGGGTGGAGCAGTCTGGAAGCTCGTCGGGCTCATAACCCGAAGGTCATAGGTTCAAATCCTGTCCCCGCTACTCAAGACTTATAAAGGAATAACCTTTATAAGTCTTTATGCCCAGATAGCTCAGTTGGTAGAGCAGAGGACTGAAAATCCTCGTGTCACTGGTTCGATTCCGGTTCTGGGCAGGAAGCCTTATAGACATTGTAATCAGTGTTTATAAGGTCTTTTTGTGTTTCATTTTTGCGTAATTTTAAGACTTTTTGCGCTATTTTTTTGAATAAAGCCATGATATAATACCTGTGTATATGTAAATGCGGTAATGAGTATGGATGGAGAAGAATTCATGGAAGCTGAACAGACAAAAGAAATTATTACAAAGGAAGAAATCAGGGGCGAGCAGACGGACGTGGATAAGACGAATTCCCCAATCAGTTCGGAGGAGAACAAAAATATAACTGACATGAAAATGAAGGAGACAGTGCAGAAGCCAGAAGAGGCGGAGCAGGGGCAAGGAGAGGCAAAGGAAAAGCCCGGAGCGGAAGCAGGAGAAGCAAAAGAAAGGCTGAAAGAAGCCAAACTGGAATCAAAAGAGGCAGAGGAAGATACAGAAGAGTCCGGGACGGAAGCAAAAGAGGCAGAGGAAAAGCTGAAAGAAGCTGGTCAGGAATCGAAAGAAGCAAAGGAAAAGCCGGAAGAAGCAGAGTCGGGTACAAAAGGGGTAAAACAAAAAGCAAAACAAAAGAAGAAAAAGGCGAAAGAAGTTAAAGAAAAAACAAAGAACATAAGGCAAGAGGGTGAGGATTCCAAAGTTAACTCTGAATCAAGACTGACAGAAAAGCAGACAACAAAAATACAAAATGTGCTGAATGAGGAAAGCCCTGGGGAAGAATCGGAATTGATGGAGGAGACAGGCGGAAAAAAGCGCCGCACAGGAAAGCCTGCGCTTATTGTTCTGCTCACGGCTGCATGCCTGCTGGCTGCGGCCTATGTCGGCATTGCATTTTTTTACAGAACACATTTTTTCCCGAATACGAGTATTAACGGTGTAGTATGCGGAAACCTGGATGCGGCCTCTGTGGTGCGTCTGATAGATGCTCAGATTCTGGACTATTCTCTTGCGGTTACAGGGCGCGATCACGCTACAGGTGAGTCAGGAGCCTTGCTTGGTACGATTCGGGCGGAGGATATTGCGCTGACTTACGCGGACACGGCGAGCGGCGTGGGAGATGTATTAAAGGAGCAGAATCCGTTTACATGGCCTATGGTTTATCTTGGAAAGAAGCAGGAGAGCTATTCGCTTGTGCAGGGTGTAGCCTTCAGTGAAGAAAAGCTGAAGGAAACCGTAGAGGCTTGGGAAGCATGTCAGGAAAAAAATATGACGCCGCCCAAGGATGCATATATCGGTTCTTATTCCGACGCAAAAAATGGGTATGAGATTGTCTATGAGGAGCCGGGAACAGAGCTTGACATGGAGAAGACGATTCAGTGTGTGGCCGATAAGCTGAACACCCATGAGATTACCGTGGATCTGGAGGAAATGCTTTGTTATACCGAGGCGAATGTCAGGGGAACAGATAAAAAGTTGACTGATGCGGTGGAGAAAGCCAACACCTGGCTGAGCACGAGAGTTCTTTACGACTGGAATGGCAATGAGGTGCTGTTGGACGGGGAAATACTCAGGGATTGGATCACAATAGAAGAGGGTGAGCCCAGGCTGGATGAGGAAGCTGTAGCAGGTTTTGTAAAGAAGCAGGCAAAAGAGTTTGATACATACGGAAAGCGGAAAAAGTTCACTACTTCTCTGGGAATTGAGTTATCACTGAAAAGTCCCAATTATGGTTGGAAGACAGATGTGGAAGCGGAGACCCAGGAGCTGCTTCAGTTGATTTATCAGGGAAGCGATGTAAAGAAGGAGCCAAGATACAGTGCCAAAGGGCAGGATAAGGGCGTAAATGATATAGGAGATTCCTATATTGAAGCTGATCTGACCCATCAACATCTCTATGTGTATCAGGATGGAGCTGTTGTTTTGGAGACAGACTTTGTATCCGGGAAAATGAATTCCACACCCGGCTGCGTGACACCGGAGGGAATATTCGGTTTGTCTTATAAGACGACAAATGCAGTGCTGCGCGGAGCAGACTACGAGACACCGGTAAATTACTGGATGCCTTTCTTTGGAAATTATGGTATGCACGACGCAACCTGGCGTGTGAATTTCGGTGGGACAATATATATAGAGCATGGCTCTCACGGCTGTATCAATCTGCCTTTAAGTGCGGCGTCTCAGATTTATGAATATGTATTCAAAGGCTCTCCTGTGGTATGCTATTATTATGAGGTAGACCCGCTGAGTGTTCCGGTGGAAGGGCCTGCACTGACAGAGGAAGAGCTGCTGAGTCAGGAGGAGCCAACGCTGAGCAACAGCGCAGAGCAGGATCAGGGACAGACCCAGGATCAGTAATAATCACAAAGCAGATGGGGGAACTATGAATTACAGGAATTATAGACATCGTACAAGGCGGGAAGCGGAGGTCTGGAAGAGAAAGCTGGAACGTTTTCGGGCGATTCAGCGGGAGATCAGGTCGGACGCACCGGATATTTTAAAATCCAGGAATTTTCTCCGTACAAGAGAACACATTCAACACGGAAACGTAACGGTGAACAGCCATGTGATGAATGTGGCAAGATACAGCCTTGCGTTGAGCGAAAGGCTTCATATCCGCTGCAGCAGGAGGGAATTGGTGAGAGGGGCACTGCTTCATGATTATTTCCTGTACGACTGGCATAAGCCGGATCCGGAACATCCGCATAAGCTGCATGGTTTTTATCATCCGGGTAAAGCGCTGAGAAATGCAGCCAGGGAGTACAGGCTCACAAAGAGGGAAAAGGATATTA
>Ga0224737_10017_pt1 | contig 23567 bp, 18 predicted proteins | sample LIM_B_Water_Pos_FD_161632 | JGI IMG/M metagenome (GOLD analysis project Ga0224737, IMG submission 161632) | Enriched cells from gastrointestinal tract of the lab mouse from Pacific Northwest National Laboratory (PNNL), Richland, Washington... | ecosystem: Host-associated > Mammals > Digestive... | reverse complement strand
AGACCCTCTTCCGCAGAGAAAATGTCTCTCCCCGCATACATTCTGGAATCATAGTCAAAGCCGAACAGATTCAGAAGCGTGGGCAGCAAATCTACGGAACAGCATGCCTTATCCACCACCACGGGCTCCTGCATGCCCCCGTTCCACAGGATCAGACTGTTTCGGAACAGATCCATGTCCGATGACAGGCTCTTTCCCGCCAGCTCCTCATACTCCTCCTGACTCATGCCGTAGGGATAATGATCGGCACTCAGACAGATCACCGTATTATCCAGCTTCCCGGCCTGCTCCAGCTGCTCCAGCAGATAAGCCAGCGCCTTATCCAGCTCAATGTGACAGGCAATATAAGCCCGGGCATTTTCCGACATATCCAACCCGGCAACGGCTTCTTTGTTTCTGGAGGACATCTGATTGCCGGAAAAATTGTAATTCATATGCCCTGACACAGTCATGTAGTACACATGAAATCTTTCGTCGTTGATATACTCAGGAATGGTTGCCTGCATCATCTCATAGTCGGACTGGGGCCACGCGTTTGGATTTTCAATGGGGAATATCTGACTCCCCCACTCCTCCTGGGACAATCCCCCCAGCTTGGATGCCTTAAAATCATAGCCCAGGTTCGGGTGGGACAAATGCCTGTCATAGTAGGACAGCGTATTGTTGTGATATGCCCTGCAGTAGACTCCCTCCGAAGCAAAAAACCGGGGCAGGCTGTACGCCATATTGATGGATGAGCTCTTTCTCATGCTGAACTGGCCGTCCGGAATCAGACCGGTACAGTTCACATATTCCCCGTCGCTGGTACTGGTCTGCCAGAGCGGAACATAGTAGTTCGGAAATACAAAAGAGGAATTGACCATCTTATAAAGCGTAGGGGTCAAATCCTCCCGTATGGCATAGGTGGAAAAACCCTCCGCCGTCAGGAAGATCAGATTATACCCTTCAAACATTCCCGTGTACTCATTGCGGTTGGTAGGCGTCTGACCCGCAATATAATCCGCCAGCCATGTGGTCTCCTTGTTATCTCCGGACAATGCCCCCAGCTTTTCCAAATCGATATCCCATGCATGGGGCGAGGTATCCGGCTCCTCCGGTTCCGGTTCCGGGGTAACGTCCGGTTCCGGCGGCTGCTCTGCGGAGTCCTCCGTGCGCTCGTCCGTCAGATCCACAGGCTCCAGTTCTCCCGCTTCCTTCCCGGGCGGTTCATTCTGCTGCGGCAAATCCTGTACCACGGTGGTTCCCTCCGCAGGTATGGCATCCTCCCTGTGAAAAAGATTGGAAAGTTCATAAAAACCGTCTCTCTGCACCATGGCTATCACGCCCATATTCCGCATGACGGTCTCCGGATCATAATACTCCTGGTACTCCTCCGAATAATCTGCGCCCGCCATATCTCCGATCAAAATACAGCAGATGCAGTACAGCAGCAGCATCCACGCGCTGAGACCCAGACGCAGCTTCTGTATCCCCTCCAGCTCGCGAAGCCTCCACCTCTTCAGCTTCCAAAGCACCTCCGATACCAGAATCGGCAGCGCAAGCAGCAGCAGCACCGGAACAGCCTTGAGGAATCCTGCCAGAGCTTCCCTCCAGTAATTTGTCAGGGCATCCTGTCCTCCCACAAGCATCGCCGCCAGCTGCAGCGGCTGTCTGAAAATCGTAAAATATACTGTCTGCACCGCAAAGATCAGAAACTGTATCCACATCATGATGCGAAACGCTCTCTTTGCCCCCCTTGGCCCGAACCAACCGGTAACCAGCGCCTGTAGGGAGGTCACCAGCAAAAGCAGCCCAAGCGGAAACAGAGGATTCCCTCCCTGAAATCCAAAAAACCTCAGGTGAAAAACCATTTCCATATAAAACAGAATACCCGTGTATATCAACCAAACAACCATATCTTTTCCTTCTTCTTGCGTAAGTTTTATTTTAACTCACTATACACCCAACCGGTAAAACAAACAACCTGTTTCCCATAGAAATAAGGGATTGAATCCTTAAGATTTTATAATCTGCGGTTGTGTGAAACAAATCTGTTCGCCCTCTGTTCCGTTTCATCCGGCAGCGCCTCCAGCACAATCCCCTGGCCGTATTTGCGACTCAGCGCACGCTCCAGAAGGAAATCGCAGACTTGTGGATTCCTGGGAAGCAGCGGCCCGTGCAGATAGGTTGCCAGCACATTCTTCCAGATCACTCCCTCAAATCCGTCCCTGCCGTTGTTTCCGTTTCCGCATACCACCCTTCCAAGAGGCATGCAGCTCCCGGAGTCCGTACGCCCGGCGTGATTCTCAAAGCCTACTACCGGCATGGAAAAGAGACTGCTCTCCAGAACAACGTTTCCAACAAGCCGCTTCTGTTCCCACCGCGTATGAATATCCAGTATGCCAAGTCCTTCTATTTTCTTATGCTCTGTCTCGTAATATTGCCCCAGAAGCTGATATGCGGCGCAGACTGCCAGCACCACTCCGCCGTCCTCCGCAAAAGCCCTGAAATCCTGCCTGATTTCTCTCAGATAGCCTGCCGCAAGTTCCTGTTCTCTGTCGGAGCAGCCGCCCCAGCAGATCAGATCCAGTCCGCCGAAGTCGATCCACTCCCCCACTGCCAGAGGAATGACATCCGCTTCAATCCCCCGCCACTGCAAGCGCTTTTCCAGACAGCGAATATTACCCTGATCCCCGTACAGATTAAACAATTCCGGGTACAGGTATCCAATGGTCAGTTTCATGAGCCGACACCCTCTTTCCCGCAGGACTGCAGTTCCCTCAGCATATGGTTTGTCCTGTACAGCCCGGAGTAGTTGGTAATGACATACAGATTTTTACTTCCCCGTCGGGTCAGCTCCTCAATGACACCTCTCACATCCCCGGCAGTTCGGCTGACTATGTTCTCATATTTCAGACAGAGCTCCACATCGTGGCCCCGCATCCCGCCTGTGACCACCGTTTCCACCGCAGCCTCCGCCAGGTAACGATAATCCACATCCCACAGCCAGGAAACGTCCTCCCCGTCCAGCTTTGTATCATTGATCTGGATCACCACATCCTTCGGCCTGGGATCCCGTCTGATCAGATACAGCTTCTGCTGAAGGCCCACGGGATTCTTTGCCAGATGCAGCTGTACATGCGCTCCGTTTATGGTGTATACACTCTCCCTGTTGTTGCCGTAATCAAAGTGTTCCATAACCGTACGAAACCTGTCCCGGGGAGCGTCCAGAGCCCACAGGGCAGTATAGGCCGCAAGCGTATTATATACACTGCTGGGCGCAGCCGTTTGGGTTTCCATATACATTCCATCCAGAATATAGGAATACCTGTCCCCATTCAGGCCAATGTCCGTCACCGTCATATCAGGTTCCGGACGCCGCAGCCCACAGCCGGGGCAATGCCACACCCCCAGCTGTCCGTACTGGTAGAAATCATACCTCAGCCGTGCACCGCAGACAGGACAGAAAATCATTTCCCGGGGTCCCGCAGAAAAATCCTTTGTCAGGCTCTCGCTGATACCAAAGGTTACTGACGGGATTTCGCAATCCGAAAGCAGCACACAGGACGCAGCGTCGTCGCCGTTGATGACAAGCTTCGCCCCCGGCGTCTGTTGCAAAGCCCTCCGAATCCTGCCGCAGACAACGTCTATTTCCCCCACGCGATCCAACTGATCCCGAAAAATGTTGGTGACGATTACCAGATCCGGCTGCAGCCATGGAAATACCGTACCGGTTGCCAGCTCATCCACCTCAATACAGGCATAATCCGCATCCGGACGCCCTCCTCTCCCCGCCGCCAGGACAAAGGCGGACAGAATACCGTCCGACAGATTTGCCCCCAGCCGATTGCTTATGACCTTCTGTCCCTGTGCCTCCAACACATGCGTCAGAATGCCGTTGACAGTGGTCTTTCCGTTTGTTCCCGTCACTGCGATTACCTTCTTCCGCACCATACCCGGGATAACAGACCGAATTTCAGGGGCAATCCACCTTGCAATACGCCCGGGCAGAGAAGATCCGCTCCCCCTTCCCAGTCTTGTGACTGCCTCATAGACAATCCTGGCACAACAAATTGCAAATCTGCTTCGCAGCTTTATCATACAGCACCTTCTTTCCGTGTTCTCGCCGGGTAAACCGGCTTTTCTCCAAAGAATACAGTTTTATTTTAACAGCGACCCCCGGAGATATCTGTTCTTTTTCCTAACAATCTATTAAGAACACTCTATTTTTTTCCTGTCTCCGGATTGCATCCCACTTGTGCCATATTTGTAAAAAAGCGTCCCTTCGTGACGCTTTGTCCACAACGTAATTTCCTGATTGCAGCTGTTACATTTCCCAAATAAAATTTTTCTCTTGACATTGACACGGTGTCATCCCTTATTCTGATAGAGAAAGGAGCCGTACCCATGGAAAATCTTATGATCAGCCAGATCTCAAAAATGTTTGACGTCACTCCCAGAATGCTCCGGCATTATGAAAAACTGGGGCTTCTCACCTCTGTCCGCAGAGAAGACAACGCTTACCGCAGTTACGACGAACAAGCTGTAAGGCGCCTGCAGCAGATTGTCATACTCCGGAAGCTGCATCTTCCGCTGAAACAGATTGCCGTAATCCTGCAGGACAAAACGCAGGTAAAGGCTCTGGAAATTCTGCAGGATAACCTGGCGGAACTGGAGGATGAGATCGCCTCCCTGAACCTCATCCGGAATCTGCTGAGAGAGCTTGTCCTTCGGTTTGACAAAAGCATACGGGAAAATATTCCTCTTGACCTGCTGGAAGATCCGAATTTTGCAAAAGCCATTGGTTCACTGGCTCTTTCCAAAACAACAATTAAGGAGAACACTAATATGTCAGAACTGAACAAAGCAAACGAAATTCTGAATAAATCACTGAATGTAAGAATTCTTCTTCTGCCTCCCTGCACTGTGGCAGCTTATCAGTTTGTCGGGGAAAATCCCGAGGAACAGGCGGGAGACGTCATCTGCAAATTTGTGCAGGAGAGCGGGCTATATGAAAAAAAGCCTGACGCAAGAATGTTTGGGTTCAATCACCCCAATCCCGGAATACTGGAAAACGGTATCCACGGCTACGAGGTGTGGGTCACTGTTCCCGACGACATGGCGCTTCCCGACCATTTGACAAAAAAGAAATTCGAGGGAGGTCTGTATGCGGTACTTACCATTACCTTCCCCGAATTTCAATATTGGGGCAGTCTCACCCAGTGGGTCGAAGACAGCGAAATTTACGAGCCCAATTACAGCGAACTGGGCGAAGAGATCATGGGCGGCTGCCTGGAGGAACACCTGAACTGGGTCTACACCTCCCACCTGGGCTGGCCGGACGACCGCATCACCGGTCAACTGGATCTGATGCTGCCTGTCAGAAAGCGAAAAGAGCAGTAATCAGATCAGCCCGTCAGTCAAATGCCAGCTGTGCAAAGTTATAGAATCCCAGGTACCAGATCCGGAAGTCATGGGCTCCCTTTAACTCCTGCCACATAAAGTTTTTCCCGGCTTCAAACCGATCACATACATCCGGAAGAGACTTTGCTGCCGCCGATGCGCTCGCGTATGCGATCTCATCCTCCGTACCGCAGATATTATAAAAATAATAGATTTCATGGGTATTATCCCCCAGAAGCTCTGCGGTCCGGGCGGCAGTATTGCTGGTAGGCGCGGCGGAAAAAGCGCCGAAATAGCCGAACAGATCCAGACACTCGCCGATACCGATATTGATGGTCTGCATTCCTCCCATGGAAAGTCCCGCCATTGCCCGATGCTCTCTCACAGCGGCAGGATCATAGCCCTCCGCGTCAGGATCCCCATAGGTGGAATAGGTCTTCTCAATATAAGGGATCAGATCATTCCGCAGCTCCTGTCCGAACACATAGAAGGAATTATAGTCAGAGCCCTGAGCGGCAAAATTACTGCTGGAACGCCCGTTGGGCGTCACCACAATAAAGGGCTCGATGTCCCCGTAATAAATCAGGTTATCCATAATCAGCTTCACCTTGGAGCTGTTCTTGTTCATTCCCCATTCGTTTTCGTCTCCCCCAATACCATGCATCAGATACAGAACATTGTACTGCCTGTCCTCGCTGTAGTCATAGGGAAGGTAGACATTGGCATACTTCGTGACTTCCTCCCCATCCCCGAAGTAATCCCGGGTGGTATAGGAAATCTGCTCGATCCTGCCAGGTTCCTTCATCTGATAATCTGTATACTTGGGCGGTATCAGATCACTGATCCGGGCGGTAGGTTCCCTGGGCGTTTCCTCCTGCGCCCCGGATCCGCTTTCCGCCGTTTCAGACTCCGGCTCCACCCTGGACGTCTCCTGACGGATAGCCTCTGCAATCATATCTTCATTCGGTTCCATTTCCGTTCCCTCCGTTCCTGCCTCTGTGGTTTCGGTCTCTTCTGAAGCTTCCTGCTTTGTCTCTTCCGACTCCGTCCCCGCGTCTCCACCCTGCGCAGGTTCCGTTCCTTCCCCGCAGGCCGTCATAAGACACGCGGCAGTCAGCAGCGCAGGCAATATTTTTTTCAGGCGTTCTCTCCTCATTATACATCCTCCTGCCTTTATACTATCAGAATAGCAGGACACGCCTTTCATCGCTCGTCAACCCTTGCGGAACTTTTCCCACCGTTTGCGGGTTCTGCCAGAGCTCAGATTGACTCACTGCGTTCCAGCTGCTCCAGAACCTTTTCATAATACTGCCTCTGATACAACAAGCGCTCCGCAATCATCTGCCGGGCAGTCTCCGTTCCTGATTTTTCTTCCAACCTTCTGCGGATCCAGTCCAGCTGTTCCAGAAGCCAAATGCGCTTTTTCTCTATTTTCAGATTATGGAAATCCGCAAATCTCAGGGTATCGTAAATGCGGTAGGCGTCAAAGCGATCCACGTCGTCCGCGTCCCCTATACTCAGGGCAAAGGCCGTTGCCTCACCCGGAAAATCAGCCCTTCCATCCACATGAATCGCAATACCGTAACAAATCTCCTGCACCCGGCCCGGCGTCAGATCCAGCTGCTCCAAAAAGGGGCGGGCAATCCGCGCCGACACGCGCCCATGCTCCAGCCAGCTTCCTTCCGACTCAAAGGGCATGCTGTAACCCACATCGTGCAGCAGCCCTCCGATCACCAGTCCCTCCTCATCCAGCCCTTCCCTGCGGGCTATCTCCCGGGCTGCATGTGCCACCCGAAATGAATGCTGATAACGGTACTCCCCGTCCGCCGGGTGCTCCTGAAAAAAGGCACAGTTGTCAAAACATTCCTTTAAAAAAGTCTGTGTCTTTTGAATATTTGTCATAAAGCGTCCCTCCCCATATATTCTGATGCTCTGCAGTATAATACCATCTTACCGTTCCGGGACAAACTTGTAAACAGTTATTCTGACAACACAATCCGCCGCATTCACCCGACACAAAAAAATTTCCTTTTTTCTGAAAGAATTTCCTTCCTTTTGCGATTTAACGGTAAAGGAACACGTCTACCGATTTCAGGAAATCCAGATACCGGATTCAGTCAAAAACTATTTTTTATCTTCCAACTCTTGTAATTCTTCTATACTTTCAAGAAAATGGCATTCCACCGGAGAAAGGATATCCTCCTGCTTTTTCTGATATTTCTCGTATTCTCCATGCGCCTTTTCAAGAGCCTGTTTATGTGTAACTCTTCCTTTTGTAGTTAAAATATCCCTTCTTGTCATTTTCAGATAATCATCAATTGTTTCCAGCCAGTCTTTCATATACATTGGTTCTTGATTCAAGGCATGGACTTCCGCAATATCTAAATACGCCATAACGATTTTATTTAACGCATCTATTTCTTTTTCGCTTAAATAATTCTTTGCAACTTCTACATCAGAACGTTTAATCTTCTTTCCCGCCCACGCTGTTAATCCCATATTGTCCTTATCTGCATCTGCCCGCTGATAGATTACTTCTGCCGCTGTGTGCTTATGAGCCGCCCAGTGCATTTTATTTTGTACCTGTTTAAAAAATATAATCGAACTTTCCGCTTTTGGGTCATAATCAATACTTGTTGCATATATTTCCAGAACTTTTCTCCAAAATACTTTTTCAGAAGAACGAATATCACGGATACGGGCTAACAATTCATCAAAATAGTTTCCGCCTCCAAGATTCTTAAGTCGATCATCATCTAATGCGAACCCTTTTTTCATATATTCCTTCAAAATAGAAGTAGCCCATATTCTAAACTGTGTTCCTCTCAGGGATTTTACCCGATAACCAACAGAAATAATAACATCTAAATTATAGAAATCCACCTGATAGGTTTTACCGTCAGAAGCAGTGTAGGCAAATTTTGCCCAAACTGCTTCTTTTTGCCAATTCTCCTTCTTTAAAAATATTTCTTACATGTTTTCCAATTACGCTTTTATCCCGTTGAAATAATTCGGCCATTTGATCTATAGAAAGCCAAACTGTATCATGATCAAATGTAACTTCAATTTTTGTGACTCCATCTTCTGTAGTGTACATGATAATATTTGATTGCGTCATTATGTCCTCCAAATTTTAGATATTTATCGCTGCCTGAAGTTCAAGAATAAAGAGCCAATAATTTAAAATTATCTATGCTACCATCAATATGTTCAATGTAAACTCCAGTATAAGGAATCATCTCATATACCTCAATAGTAAAAATCTATTTTCAGTATATCATTAATATTGAAATAAATGAAGTACAATTTATTGAGTTTATTTCAAAAACGAAAGAAATACTGCAATATAAATTCAAAAGCAAGTTTCATGACTTAGGCACAGTTGCGCTTCCTTGCTTTTCTCACATGGGGTAAGCCTGGAGGAAATTCAGGAATGGCTCGGACACAGCAGCATCTCAACCAAAGCAAATATCTATACGCACATGGATTTTAACAAAAAGATTTTATCAGCTAATGCGATTATAGGTATTCTGGGCAATGAAAAAGAATCCACCTCAGCCTCTGGCTGAAATTGTGGATTCCTTTTCATAACAATGCTGGTAGCCGGACTTGAACCGGCACGAGGTTGCCCCCGAGGGATTTTAAGTCCCTTGCGTCTGCCTATTCCGCCATACCAGCGGACGCTGTTGATAAATTTTCTGTACTGACTGATAACCCTTTCCGTCGGCACACAAATGGATGGAGGTGGATTCGAACCACCGAAGCAATTTGCAGCAGATTTACAGTCTGTCCCCTTTGGCCACTCGGGAATCCATCCATACAGGAGGCAGACGATAAATCTGCTCCTGACAATGTGAAATTGTAGCATAATCCAGGGCAAAATGCAACAGGGAAATTCATCCGCCCCCTTCGTCCAGATAAACCTGTACTCTGCTGTCGATGATCTTTGCCGCCTCCGCCGCGCTTTTATCGCCTGCTATATAGCTCTGCCCCTCCTCCCATACAATGGATAGAATGTCGTTATACTCCTCCGGGTGGGGAACGCAACTCTCCAGCAGATTTTTGTAATCATCCAGTGTTGTACTCCCGTCTTCCTTTATCTGCACCCGATAATCCTTCCAGAAAGCCTTCGTCTCGTTCTCTGCCTCTACGGTTGTCAGATCATTCGGAGAGACCTTCAAGATAGAAGTACTTTTTATCACACGGTTTGGATATTGTATCTCCTCCTCAAGCAGGCATTCCAGAAACGCAGATACAGCCCTGGTGTCCTCAGTCTCTTTGTTTACCACTAAAACTCCCCGGCTTGACAGGTAGTTCCCACTGTTTCCCCGGGTAGGCATTCCCACGAAAAAATACTCTTCTCCATACCGTTCATAAAGTTCGTTCAGCACCTCAATATTCGCCCCTGTTATCATGCCCGGGCAACCTCCGGCTCCCAGCCAGGTATCCATTCTGACCGGATCGTCTCCATAAGCTTCCGAAATTTCCAGAATCTTCAGGAATAACTCACTGTCAAAATGGCTTTCCCGTTTCTCCCAGTCTATCAGTACAGACTCCTGCAGCCCGAACGTTGTCAGCCATCTCAAAAGAGCCTGGGGAGCAAATGAGGTCGTCCCCTGGCAGAATATTCCTGTGAAATCACCGGTATCCAGCAATCCTGTTACGTCCTCAAGACTCCAGGTATTTTTTTCCCAAATACCTTTTAACGTCACAATAGTACTCACGTCCACATCCGGCGCAATTCCTGTAAACATTCCGTCCACTGTCCCCAGTTCAATGACGCCTGGAAGAATGCGCTCTTTCGCCTCCGACGGCAAAAAAACGTCAAGCTCAGCCAATACGCCCATTTCCTGAAGCCGCTTCATATCCTCCAGGGACACATACAAAATATCCGGCCCACCTCCTGCCACAAGTTCTGCAAAAATTCTGTTTCTAAACTCATCACTGTCCGTTTCTGCACAGGCTTCATACTTAAAACTAAGATCCGGATTTTTGCGGGACGACATGGCCACACAATCCTTTACGCCGACAGAATCACCATTTAAACTGGTCACACGGGTTGTCTCCTGGTTTACCGTCTCCTCCTCGGACAAAATCACCAGCCAGTCTTCCTGCGTACCGTTCACTTCCCCGTACATTCTGAAGATCGGCGGCTGTCCTTTCCGAAATATCAGCATGGTATTGTATATTCTGGAAACGGCGTTTTCATCAAAGGAAAATACAAGCGCTCTGTCACCAGACACCACATTCCATCTCACAATTCCGTTATGTTCATAAGATTCATAATATAGATCATTGCCCTGCATCCCATATACCTGTGCTATGGACTCCTCTTCCAGAGTGGCCAATACCTGCATTTTTTCTTCTTCCGAATCAAAGCAGAGTAACCGTGCAGTCTTTTCCGCGCGGTTATTTACAGGAAAGACAAGTCCTCCTTCCTGCATTTGAAAGGGCGGTCTGATCTCGTCATATTCTTCTACGCTTTGCTCCGCCAGAAGGCTGCCGCCCCGATCAATGACATACAGAAAACGAGCAGGAGAATCCCTGTAGGCTCCTCTGACAAAGCCGTTTCCTGAGGCATCGCAATAATATTCCTGATACATTTTATCCTGGATACTTTTCTCCTGAAATACAGACAGGACATCTACTTTCTCTGTTCTATCTTTCAAGTCCGTAAACACAATATTGCTGTTTTGCAGGCTGAATTCTCCGGCTTCATCTCTGGTATACTCCTGCAGAAAAACCGCAAACTCATCTTCACCCAACACATCCATGCCTGCAATAAAACCGTCGCCCACTCCCAGCCTTTCCTGGTTCAGTCCAAAAGCACTATCCTGCATGGCGGATGTATCATATATCTCCAATACATATCTCTGCAGGGCCTGTTCTCCCTTCCCCCGTATGTCACAAAGCCGATAGATCCGTCCCTCCGAAGCTCCCAGCTCACGCACATTGTATAACACCTCTTCCGAACTGTCATAGCTGATAGCCTCATGCTGCCACCTGATATATTCCGAAGGCCAAAATCCCTGTTCGTCTATTATATCTTCCGAGACTGCAAATCCTGCGGTCTTCCAGTCGATGGCAAGCGTCTCCAGCGATTCTTCCTCCGGTGTTTTCTGCCCTGAAACTTCTTCTGACGTTTCTGTTTCCACAGGCAATGTCTCTTGTGCGCAGCCCGCCAGACATACCAGATACAGAAACATAATTATGCACATCCTGACTGATTTCATTCTATTTCTCCTTATTTTCAGATTGGCCTTCTTTTGTCAGAGTATACATTTCCTAATTATTTCTTTGTAAAAAGCAGGAGGATTTTACAACCACACCATGCCCCTTTTCACACATGCGCGCATACTGATCTACGCTATGGTATTCATAGCATGTTACCGATGCTCCGCTATTGTCTTTAAAGACCCGCTCCAAAGTCCAATGACCAAACACCGCCTTATCTTTGCTTTTAATATCTTATTATAACATATTTTACTATTGTTATTTCAAAACGTCAACAGGCTGTTCTTGCATTTCTTCTTCCGATAGACCAACCTTGTGTAGGATACACTTTTATGGATCACTCATTGACATTGTCACCATTGTGTAATATGATAAATATTATCATATTAACTTTTTTAGGAGGCCTCTATGAATTTACATCTGATGAATCCGGAAACCTTTCGGCCAAACCTTCCTCTGATTTGGTGCCTCGTTGTGGTCTTTGCAATTCTGCTTGTCTGCATCTTGGCTATGTGGATCATTCTGCTCAGAAAAAAGGATGAATCCAGGAAGCAACGTTTGACCAAAGTCTGCACACTGACATTTATCATTGAAAATATTCTTCTTCTGATCGACGTCCTGATCAGAATTATAACCATGAAAAAACAGGGATTTGTTTTCACATACCCCCTGTTTTTCCTTGGAATCTCATCCCTGCTTTTTATTATTCTCTTTCTTGTGTACAGCATTCGAGACAAACGTCAGTGAGACGATATGGCGTTTTCCAGCAAAGCCTCCACCTCATCCATCCCGGGCATGACCCGCAGCGCGCCCTTTCTGGTGGTGATGATGGAGGCGGCGGCATTTGCAAAAGTCAGCATCTCTGCAAGCCTCTTCTCGTCCAGGCATTCTAATCCATACTTCAGCACATAGTGCAGACAACAGCCGCCAAAGGTGTCCCCCGCACCCGTGGTCTCAATGGTACTTTCCTGTAAAAACGCAGGCGCTTCCACCCGCAGCTCTTTATAGTAAGCCCTGCTGCCCTCCCGTCCCATGGATAACACGATAAGCGGAATATCATAGCTGTCCTTCAGCCTGCGGATCCCCCGGTCAAAGTCGTCCTCCCCGGTAAACCACCGGATTTCATTGTCGGAAATTTTCAAAATATCACAGTTTGACAGCCCGTAGGCAACCTGCTCCCGGGCCTCCTCCAGAGAGGCCCACAGCGGAGGCCGCAGATTCGGGTCAAAGGAGAGCAGCGCACCGCCCTTTTTCGCTGCGGCAATCGCCTTCCTGGTGGCGTTTCGCACTCCTTCATGGGTCATTGACAGCGTCCCGAAATGAAAAATCCTTGTATCCGCAAGCAGCTCCGGCGGAAGCTCATCTTCCCGCAGCAGCATGTCAGCTCCGGGATTTCGGTAAAACGAGAAGTCCCTGTCCCCGCCTGGCAGAGTTTCCACAAAGGCCAGAGTGGTCCGTGCATCTTCATCCGTCACCAGCCCCCTGGTATCGATTCCCGTCTCCTGAAGCACTGTTTTCAGGCGGTTTCCAAAGATATCCTGCCCAACCTTCCCGATAAACGCAGTCTTCCTCCCGGCCTTCTGCAGCATGGCAAGTACATTACAGGGCGCTCCGCCGGGGTTTGCTTCATAGACAGGATTCCCCTGGCCGCTCATCCCGTTTTCCGTAAAATCAATCAACAATTCTCCCATTGCAACCACATCAAATGTTTTCATTTCCGCTCCCGTCCGCGCATTACAACACCGCTCAAATCAGAAAGAAGGACTTTTCTTCAGATAGCAAAACCCGTAGGCCGGCAGTAAGACCGGCTCTTTTCCGGCTTCCTGCTCCTCTTTTGAAATCAGGTCCGCCCATATGCCGTCCTCCGGAATCCTCAATGTTTTCTCAAATTCACTGAAGTTAAACAGGCCGATCAGCATTTCCCCCTCAAAATACCTTCCGATACACAACACAGACCTGTCCCCCGTCTCCACAGTCCAGGTATCCGCATTTGATACAAAGGCCTTTTCGGTTTTGCGAATCTGTTCCAGCTGCCCCAACCGGCGGAAAAGCTCTCCCGCAACAGTATCCGGTTCGGAGATATCTTCCACAAGCTTCCAGTCCATGGCCCCTCTGTGAAGATAACGGGAATCTGCCGCCTTGTCGGGATCCTTCTGATAGGTGTAGTCATTTACCTGCCCCACCTCATCCCCGCTGTACAGCACCGGAATCCCCGACTGCATAAACATGTAAGCATGGAGCATCACATCCAGCCGGAGGGCCCTTTCCATCCCGGCCTGATCCTGCTCAAAACTGGCCTTTTCTATCCCGCACATGGACGCCGTCGTCCCGCAGAACCTGGCATCCCCTGTCACGGGATCTTCGTTATAAAGCTCTCCGCGGCTGCTGCTCCCCCCCGCATAACCTCTGAAATAATCATTCAGATACTTTTTGTGGGAACGTTCCCCAATTCCCTCTTCCTTTAAACTATTATAATCCAATCCCCACCCGATGTCATCATGACAGCGCAGGTAATTTAAAAACACATATTCCTTGGGCAGAGCGTTGACGATATCAAGCTGTCTCCTTAACAGCCGCGTGTCTCTGGTGGCCACAGTGTGCCAGGTGGTTGCCATGGTCGTGACATTATAGAGCATATGACACTCCGGCTTTTCCACCGTGCCAAAATAGGGCACAACCTTCTCCGGCTCCATAACTACCTCTCCCAGCAGAAGTATTCCCGGACACACGATTTCACCGATCATTCGCATCATGCGGACAATGGTGTGCACCTGGGGCAGGTTTCTGCACTGTGTGTTCAGCTCCTTCCAGATATAGGGCACGGCATCAATCCGGATGATATCAATGCCACGGTTTGCCAGATACAGAAAATTGTACATCATCTCATTGAAAACTCTGGGATTCCTGTAGTTCAAATCCCACTGATATGGATAAAACGTGGTCATTACATAGTGTCCCGCATCCGGCAGCCAGGTGAAATTTCCCGGCGCCGTGACAGGAAATACCTGGGGCACGCATTTCTCATATCTGGACGGCAGGTCAAAGTTGTCGAAAAAGAAGTAGCGGCTCATATATTCGCCCTCTCCCCGGCGTGCCCTTTTCGCCCACTCGTGCTCCTCTGAGGTATGATTCATGACAAAGTCCATACAGACGTTGATTCCTCTTTTGTGACAGGCAGCCGTCAAGCTTTCCAGATCCTCCATGGAACCCAGACGACCCTGTACTTTCCGGAAATCCGACACCGCATACCCGCCGTCGGAGCGCCCCTTTGGCGTCTCCAGAAAAGGCATCAGATGGATATAATTTACATTGCACCTTTCAATGTATTCCAGTCTGGCCTCCACGCCCTTCATATTGCCGGCAAAATTATCTATATAAAACATCATGCCCAGCATGTCGTTCTGTTTGTACCAATCAGGCCGCTTCTCCCGCCGCTCATCCGTTGTTCTGAGCGTGCGGCTGCGCTCCAGGTAAAATTGCTCCATGTTATCACACAGCTCCGCAAACATGGAACTGTTGCCGTACAGTTCCATGTATAGCCAGCGAAGCTCGTCATGGTGCCGCTCAAGCCGTTTTTTGTAAATTTCCTTTCTGCTCATAGCACCCCTCTGTCATTTCTTTTCCTTTCGTGCCGGGAACCATCGGACGCCTTTATTTTACCGCTCCTGAGGTCACGCCTTCCACAATGTAACGCTGCAGGAACACATACAGAATCAGAATGGGCAGCATGGCCAGCAGCAGCGCCGCCATAATCAGTCCGATATCCGTGGAATAGGTTCCGTAAAACACCTGCGTGGCAATGGGAATTGTGTACAGCTCCTTCTTGGCAAGTACAAGGCTGGGAAGCAGATAGTCATTCCAGAACGCCATGGTGTCAATGATTGCCACTGTTGCAATTGTGGGCTTCAGCAGCGGAAATACAATCTGCCAGTAGGTCTGCCAGCGGGTACAGCCGTCGATGGTAGCCGCCTCCTCCAGCGCTACGGACACATTCGTGCGGATTGCCCCGTGGAACATAAAGGTCGCCATGGATAAGGAAAATCCCACATGCATGAAGATCAGGGTCATGCGATGGTTCAGAATCCCCAGAATACCTCCGTAGAGAGATACCAGCGGAATCATCAGTACCTGGAAGGGAATCACCATGGAAGCGATCATCAGGCCAAACAACAGACCGCATGCCTTCCATTTGTTGCGCACAATCACATAGGCCGTCATGGACGCAAGCAGAATGGTAATGGCCGTGGAACACACCGTGATGATGGTGGAGTTAAAAAAGGAAGTCCAGAAATTCATCTTTTTCATGGCTTCCGGGAAATTCTGCAGCGTGAAGCCATGTTCCCCGATCAGTGCCAGAGGATTGGACGTAATATCCGCCTTTACCTTGAATACATTGATAATCACCAGGAAAAACGGGAAAATAAAGCAAATAAACAAAAGAACCAGAATCGTAATGGAAACAATATGTCTCACTTTTCTGCTGCGAGCAGCTTTTTCGTTCAGATCATCCATTATGCCGACACCTCCGCTTTCTTTCCGATATACACCTGCAGCACACCTACCACTGCACAGACAACAAACAGAATCAGAGCCTCCGCCTGGCCGGTTCCGTAATTCTTATAGGTAAACGCCTGATTGTACACATGCATGGCGGCCATGACCGAGCTGTTGAAGGGCTCGCCCTTTGTCAGGGACAGGTTCACGTCATAGACCATGAAGCATCTTGTAATCGTCAGAAACAGACACTGTACAAAGGAAGACACCATCAGCGGCACGGAAATATGTACGGTGGACTGAAAACTGGTGCAGCCGTCGATTCTTGCCGCCTCCAGCACATCTCCGGATACGCTCATAAACCCGGCCACATAGATCAGCATCATATAGCCTGCGTACTGCCACACGGAAACGATAATCAAACACAGCATGGCTCCGTTTGTGGTAGCCAGCCAGGATGTGGAAAGCGCCCCGATGGAAAGAGAGTTGCCGATTGCCACGAACGCACGGTTAAACACAAATTTCCAGATATAGCCCAGGACGATGCCGCCGATCAGATTCGGAATGAAGAATCCGGCCCGGAAGAAATTCTGCCCCTTGATACCGCTGGTAACCAGGAAGGCCAGTGCAAACGCAACCACGTTCACCAGCACCACCGCGATCAACGAGTAGATAAACGTTCTTCCCATGGCCTGCCAGTATGCCGCGTCCGAAAAGGTGGAGAGATAATTGGCAATTCCCACAAAGGGCTTCTCCCTGGAAATGCCGTCCCAGCTTGTAAGGGTCAGATACAGACCGTAGATAAAAGGTACGATGACAACAGCCGTAAAGATCACGGTGGTAATGCCTGCAAACATGAAAAACTGCCTGCACTTATAGGACATTGTATTGGTTTTCATTACTCCTTCGGCCCCCTTCTTCTGATACTGCAAAGTTTAATTCTGCCGCCTTGCAGTTCTCAATGCTCCACCGGCGCAGTGGAAGACCAGTAGCTCTCGATCTCCGCCGCCAGGCCCGCACGGTCGATCTGGCCTGCCAGATACTTCTGGAATGACGCACCGCAGCGGGAAAAATGATCGTCCGGCAGATAGTCATAGTTTCCGATCAGACTTCCTGCATCCGCATACTTTTTCACAGAGGTTGACAGGGGATCCAGCGCCTCGGAGCTGATATTGCTGTAGGCCGGAACCAGCGCGCACTTTTCTGTCAGGAATGCATTTCCCTCCTCCTCAAGCACAAGCCAGTTCAGGAAATCCTTTGCAGCCTGCCGCTGTTCCTCGGAGGTATTTTCGGAAGAATCAATGAACATATATTTGGAACCGCCGCCTACCAGCTTTTCGTTGGTTCCGTCTTCCGTATTCTGAGGCAGCGGCGTAGTTATACTGCATCAGTGTGTCAAAGGCATCCATCTTGGCATTCCATTTCGCATTGTCCGCAAGACCGGCTGTCCCTGCATACAGAGCGCTGATAAAGGCCTCCACATCCGGCTGTTCCTCGTAAACCTCGGCCAGGAAATGCGCACCCATGGACCAGTCTTCCTTCATGATTCCGGTGGGCGCAGCCATGCCCCCTGCCACAAGCTCCTCCAACAGGCCCTTGAAAGCATCCAGCGTCTTGTACTCTTCCGGGTTAAAGGTCTTTCCCGTTATCTTCTCAATGGCATCCGCATTGTACATCAGGCCTCTCGCCTCAATACAGACCGGAAAACCCACTACCTTCCCACCCACGGAAATGGCATAATCGGTCTTATCAACCCATGCTTCGCCGCTCAGATCCACGGCATGCTCCCCGGCGAGAGAATAAATGTCCTTTGCGTCTACCATGGAAATCGTATAAGGATCGTTTGCGGAATATCTGGTGGCCATGTGGGCCGCAACCGTATCGTTTGAATAGTAAACCTCAACGTTTACCCCTTTGGCGGCACTGTACTCCTTTGCCATCTCCTCAAACTGATCCTGTACCTCGATCTTGGAGTTAAAGATCGTGATGGAGACTCCGGAACCGTCTCCGCCCTGCCCGGGGTTACTTCCGCACGCCGCCAGCGATACCGTCATTACCGCCGCAAGTGCCGCTGCTGTTAATTTCCTCTTCATGTTTTATTTCCTCCTTTTTCAAAGCCCTTTTGTTTCCTTTGATGAATTAATCGTAACACTGGCCTATCAATATGTCAATCGTTTAACATATTTTCGGCATTATAGTAAAATTTCTACCCCCTTTTTTCTATTTATATGCCTTGTTTTTTGTCTATTATGCCTAATTTTATAGGCTTTTTCAGTTTGTTCACCTTATGTTAATCCTTTGTCATATCCTGCGGGACAACCGAATAAAAGAGACATCAAACAGAAGACCGGATAAGCAGATTTCAGACAGGCAGATTTTTAACACACAGGTTTGTCTGACAGAATAAGACTTGCTTGCAGAATATAGGAATATCCGTCATACCAAAAAAGCTGACAGCCCCGCACCTGGCGAGTCTGTCAGCCTCTTCTCCTATTCATAAAATTATGTTGTTTTTCTCTCCACCAGATACACCGGCAGCACTGTGCGCTTGGGAACCATTTTCCCGGAGGCGGCGTCATGAAGCAGATTGATGGCTATCTCCGCCATCTCTCTGACCGGCTGATGAATGGTAGTCAACTGGGGAGTGGTGAGAGAAGCGATCTCCACATCGTCGAATCCGATCAGCTTCAGCTGCCCCGGCACCGAAATCTGCAGCCTCTGGCAGATCTGCAGCGTCTGCGCCGCAATCACATCACTGCTTGCAAACATCCCGTCCGTCTCCGGATGCTCCTGCAGCGCACGCTCTATCATTTCATCATATTCCATCTTATTGTACTGCGCCTTCTCGGTAAGCACCTCCGCAAAGGGAACTCCCTTCCTCTCACAGACCTCCCGGAAGCCCTCCGTGCGCATATCCGCAGGCATGGACTGCCCTACCACGTTACCGATGTGAAGAAGGTGTCTGCACCCGCAGGAAATCAATTTCTCCGCGGCCAGCGCGCCTCCCTGTCTGTTGTCGCACTCCACGGATGCCGTTCCGTTATCCAGAAAACGCTCCATGGTGATCACCGGAATATGGATTTCATCAAACACCTGCACGGCCACTGAGCCGCTGCACAGGATAATCCCTGCAACCTGGTTTCCCGTACAGATATCAATATATTCTCGTTCTTTACTCTGTATGCTCTGGGAATTACACAACAGGATTCTGTAGCCTTTTTTATATGCCTGGTTTTCCAGGTTGCTGATCATCTCCGCAAAGTACGGATGCCTAATGTGCGGTACAATCAATCCTATCGTGTTAGTGCTCTGCCGCTGCAGAGATCTGGCCATCTCGTTGGGGTGGTAATTCAGCTTTTTCATGGCGTCAGCCACCTTTTCCCTGGCACTGTCGCTGATATATCCGCGATTATTCAACACCCGGGACACCGTTCCCACAGTCAGTCCCGCTTCCCTCGCAACATCCTTTAAAGTTGCCATCTGACCCTTCACCATTCCTGTCTTTTATTTCCTTGTGCCCGAAACTCCCTGCCCCCCCGGCCGTTCAGACACCCTGATCTCTCCTGTCCCTCCGGATGCCGTGTTTAAGCGCAGCCCGGCACCTCGTAGAGCACATACGTTTCTGTTCCTGCGGCGGATGTCCCAAACATAAGCTTAGCCTCCTGCAGCAGAAAGGTTCCCAGCTGTACCCCTCCGTCAAAAAACACCTCCAGAATCCTGTCGTCCACAATCAGTTCAAGCTCTTTGCAGCCGGATTTTACAGGGCACCTGTTTCCGTCCACAACAAACTGCCCCTCCAGGGGATCATATTCCACCCTGCTTCCATTGATCTCCCAGGCCAGATTCCTCAGCCCGTCTTCACCTGCCGTCACACGAACCACAAGCGCTTTCCTCTCCCCGGACGCCTGATAAAAAATCTGCCCCTTCTCATCCGTCACGGAACCGGGCTCCAGCCTCTCCGCACATTCCATCAGCTCCCGAACCGGCTTCTGTATCAGGATGAACCCGTCCTCCGCTCTCTTACAGGACAGCTCCACGGGAATGCCGTAGGTACCGGTGAACAGTCTGCCGTCATTTTCCATCCGAAGCCAGGGTATGGAGATCACGCGGTCTTGCACCCCCGAATAGGTCTGGGCGGCATAGGGAAGCTTATTCCTATACGCATGACGTTTCACACCATGCACACGGAAGCGATAACCGTCAAACTCTCCCGGGTAACAGAAGCCGTCCGCAGCCCAGAAAAACCAACAGCCCTCTCCCTCCTCCGAACGCAGATAAAAAAGATCAGGACACTCCCATGCACCCTCCAGCCGGAGCTCATCCGACTGCTCCCAGTGCATCCCGTCCGTGGAACGGAAAATGCCGAAAATATCCTCCTTCAGCCATAAAACCATCACATAGGCCCGAGACTCCTCATGCCAGAATACCTTGGGATCCCTGTTTTCACGGCACACTGTTCCCAGGCAGGGCTGTGAAAGCTTTGTCAATGTTCTGCCGCCGTCGGTGCTGTAGGCGATCTTCTGCGTGAAATCAACGCCCTTACTCCATTCGTTTGTGCCGCCTGCAGCCGTATAATAATACAGCAGCGCCTCTTCCGGCAGCCCCGCCATTCCCTTTCCGCCCGCTATGGCACAGCCGGAAAACATGGTTCCGCTCCCGTCGGGAAAAAGCACCGTATCCTGCTGCTCCCAGTGGAGCAGATCCCTGCTGACCGCATGTCCCCAGCTCATATTGTTCCAGGAGGTGTTGAAGGGATTGTACTGGAAATAAAAATGGTAGACACCGTCCGCATAGATCAGGCCGTTGGGGTCGTTGGTCCATCCCGTACCTGCGGTAAAATGAATTGCCGGCCTGGCTCCGGCCGCCTTCGCAGGCTCTTTCCCGCAGCTTTTCACCTCTTCCAGAAACGCCTGGGGCAAATCCCCGCAGAGCCGAAGCGTCCCGCCCCGGAAAGCCGCTGTGGGCAGCTCCGCAAAATAATCGTAGGCGTACTCTTCCGCACCGCTTTCGTCCACCGGAATCATAAGCTCAAAAAGTTTTTCCCCGCTTCCTCCGTCCCCTTCCAGAAAAATCTCCAACTTCTTCTCCTGGCTGCCTGCGCTCACAGGCAGATATAAATAATCTTCCACAGCCTTTATTATCCGTTCCGCCATCCTGTCACCCGTCCTTTATATCAAACGTTTGTTATATGTTTTTGCATTCAGTCTACCATATTTCTTTCTGTTTGACCATAGCCTGTTTTAAAAATTATGTTAAGCTTCCACTCTCACAAAGTCCTTCCGGCCTGCTGAAACATTGCTTTTACAGATAATCGTCGCTCCATCCCATGTCTTCGCCGTCACCGGTATCGGCAGGCGGAGGGGTAGGCTGGGGAGTAGGCGCAGGCCCCGTGGGTGTGCTGGGCGGTGCTGCAGGCACACTGGGAGGCGGCGTCTCCACCGGCTCCTCCGCATCAGGAGCAGCCTCCGGCTGCTCAGGCTTTTTCGGTGGTTTGGGGGTGGGCTTGGGCGTGGGCTTCTGTCCCACCTCCGGTCCCTCCTCCTGCAGCAGGGTGTCCTGCTCCTGCGAAACCTGGGCCTGCTCCTGAACCTTTTCCTGTTTCAGCTGTTCCGTAAAGGCCAGAAAAGCTTCCTCTGCCTTGCAAAACCGGTCTTCCGCCGCAAGGTCTTCCACAGCAGCCACAGTATGCCAAAGCGTACCGTCAAACCACTGTACCTCTCCGTCGTCAATACGCACTTTGATCTCCTCCGGAACCAGCCCCGTCTCTTTCCCGTCCCCGGTGAGAACCCCCTGTTCCTGTCCGCCCTGGGGCGTCTGCACAAGAGTCTGTCCCTGTCCGTCAATCTGCCCCCCCTGGGTCAGATATTCGTCCTGCGTTCCGCCTCCCGAACTGATCACCGCGGCATGATCCCATGCCGCCCTCACCAGAAAGCCCGCTGCAAACATGGAGACCCCTACCGCCACAGTCAGAACAATCTGCTTTTTATCCATCCGATACCTCCCTGCACCCTTCGGCGCGCATGCCAATTTGTTTTTACTTTTCTACAGAATCTATAATTCCCTGAACATATTTATAGCCGTTGCTGCCGGGCTTGAATTCTCCCTTCGCCTGCACCTGCTTCGCCACCGTGTATACACTCCGGAACACAGGCGGTCCATAGACGATAATCTCCGTCCCGTCACAGCTCAACACGGCATAGGAGCGGAAACAGATATCCTTGGCGTACATACTGGGGCCCAGGTTGGTCAGCACGGAGGTAAAACGGCTGCGTCCCGCCACCGTCTCAAACACTTTGTCGTTCACTGTGCCGTTCTCCGTCCAGTAAGCCCTTCCGCCGCCCACCTTGGTTCCTCCCTTGATAAAGGGATATTTCTTTCTGTTCTCGTTGGTGATAAACAGAGTTCCGTACTCCGTCAGGCGGCAGCCCTCCACTCCCGTGGTCAGCAGCTTCTGCTTCAGGGCAGTGTCGATTCCGGATTTGAACCTGATCCCCGCAGCGCCCTGGGTGCGGATGGAAAACCCGTGATAGCTCAGCAGATCCTGGAGCCCCGGCATGGGAGTTGCCCTGCAGACCTGCCCCTGCCAGGACAGCTTCCACACATACATTCCAACCGGGACATTCTTGCTGTCATAGCGGTACATCACAGCGGTTTTGCCCTTGGTGTCCGGAAGATTCAGACTGTAGCTGCCTCCGTTTTTGACTGCGGTATATTCGATGCCGTCAATGAAAATATGGCTGTCCGTAAATCCCGCCGGCGGCGTAAGCGTAATCTTCATGGGATCCTGAGGCTTTTCCGGTTCTGTGGGGGGCGTCGTACCTCCCCCTGTGGGCAGTACCTTTTTCTGTACCGTAAGATAACCCTGCCCTTCGATCTGTGTCACGGCATAAAGGGTATTGCCCTGACTGGCGGTAGTCAGATACTGAAGGCTTGTTCCCAGGTTGTCGCTGTATAGCTGAAACGCATAATCCGTACATTTGATCACCTTGGCCTTTTTTTCTGAAGAATCATAATAGGTCAGAAACACCTCGCTGCCCACTGCATCCAAAAATTCAGAATGAACTGAACCAGTGCCGGGAATCGTCTTGCTGCTCCAGCTTTTTCCGTCAAATATGGCCAACTCCGATTCTCTCTGCTGATGCCCCATATAGACATACAGCTTCTGCCCGGACTTTGTGATACGATGCCAGTTTGAAGTACCCCCGGGAATGGTATACGCCGTACTCCAGCTCTTCTTCACGGTATCATACACCTTAATCTGTCCCGGATTGGGATTCTCTCCATAGGCCACATAAAAGAGTGTTCCCTGCTTCACAACGGACGGATTGGCAAAATCATTGGCGGTCAGAGTATCCGTCACCACCGCTCCGCTCTTCACATCCTGAATCACCAGCCTGTTGCCGCTCTGATAAGCACCGTAGATCTCGTTTCCTTCCACAATAAACTGTGTATATTTT